>Ga0335071_10002222_pt1 | contig 20869 bp, 20 predicted proteins | sample Lox_Sample_15_FD_206724 | JGI IMG/M metagenome (GOLD analysis project Ga0335071, IMG submission 206724) | Soil microbial communities from Loxahatchee National Wildlife Refuge, Florida, United States - Lox_Sample_1.5 | ecosystem: Environmental > Terrestrial > Soil > Wetlands | place: USA...
CGGCCGGCCGTCCCCACCGGCATTTCTGGGTAAGCAGAGTACACCCGTTAAGCCTTGATACAGAGGAACGAAATATTACGTCCGGTCCACATCGATACGTCCGTATCGGTTCCGCCCGTCATGGTCCCGAACGGGCCCGGTTTCCGTTCCGCCGCCGCCTCCAGTCGTCCCAGCGGTAACGTTCCCGGAACGCTCCGGGCGTAGCGTGCAGCTATGGAGGACCCACCGCGGGGCCGGCCGTGACCTCCGTGACGGCGGCCCGCTTCCGTATCAGCCCGCGGCTGGCCACGATCGCGCTGGCCGCGATGATCGTGGCGCTGACGGCTTTCATCGTGCTGTCGGCGATGCTGGATGGCACGTTCTCCGCGGCGCACCTTTGGTCGGCGGCCAGCCTGATGGTGATCATCATGGTGACCGCGGCGGTCGGCCTGGTGGTGGTGGGCCATCAGCCGCGCAACCCGATCGGCTGGCTGCTAGCCGGTGAGGCGATATTCATGCTGCTGAATATCGCCGCGGGAGGCTATGCGCAACTTGTCTACCAGTTCGGCTACCACGACCTGGCCTTCGCCGGGCTGCCCGCACTTATTCTCAGCCAGCTGTTCAACGTGTCGCTGACCGGCTTCCCGCTGGTGACCTGCTCTTCCCGGACGGCAGGCTGCCGTCGCGGTGGTGGCGGCTGGTGCTGGCCGCCTACCTGGCCATCGCCGTCGTCACCGTGCTGGTCACCGCCGTCGCCGTGCTGCAGGTCGCCGTCGGGCATCACCCCGTGCTGCAGGCCAACGGGAACCTCGCCTCCCTCGGCCAGGGCCGCACCGCCTGGGTGGGGCCGGTGCTGGGAGTGTTCCTCCTCTCGGCCGCGGCCCTCTGGCTGGCCGCCGTCCTCCGCCAGGCCCTCAGCTGGCGCCGTTCCGACGGCGAGCGCCGCCAGCAGCTGAAGTGGCTGGCCAGCGGCGCCGCGGTCTGCGGCGTGCTCGGCATCTGGGCGATCAGCACCAACTCCTCGATCTGGGAGGTGCTGATCCTCGGCTTCGCGGCGCTGCCGCTGAGCATCGGCATCGGGATCCTGAAGTACCGGCTGTACGAAATCGACCGGCTCATCTCCCGCACCTTGGCCTACGCCATCGTGACCGGGCTGCTGGTCGGGGTCTACGCCGGGCTGGTCCTGCTGGCGACGCACGTGCTGTCCTTCCACGGCACGGTAGCCGTCGCCGCCTCCACGCTGGCCGCCGCCGCGCTGTTCTCCCCGCTGCGCCGCCGCGTCCAGCACGCTGTGGACCGGCGCTTCAACCGGGCCAGGTACGACGCCGACCAGACCGTCGCCGCCTTCGCCGCCCGTCTGAAGGACGCCGTGGATCTCGATTCCGTCCGCACCGACCTGACCGGTGTCGTCCATCACGCCCTGGAGCCCGCCCACGTCTCCGTCTGGCTCAGCCCTCGCGGTAGCTCGGGATCATCGCCGCTATGACCCCGCGCGTCGTCTTGGGGGAATTAGCCAGCTTTAGCAGCGTCCTGAACGCGGTGCCGTAGGTCGCTACGTCGCCGGGATCCTCCAGATAGAGGTCACCGGTAAGGCCCTCGATGAACACGAGGTCCTTGACCTCGGCTGAGGCGAATCTCAGGATGATGAACTTGTTGTTCCCGGCGGGCAGGGCCCCGGCCTCATAAGGGATGACCCGGACCGTGATATTGGGCCGCTTGGATAGCTCCAGCAGCTGTTCGAGCTGAGCTCGCATAACGGCACGGCTGCCGACCACCCTGTGCAGCACTGATTCGTCCACGACCGCTTCGAACCGGGGCACGTCCTCCCGATAGAGGAACTGCCACTGCCGGGCCATCCGCCCCTGTACCCGCTGCTCGACCAGGTCCGGGTCCAGATGGGGCAAGACCGCATGCACGGTTGCGCGCGCGTAGTCCGCGGTCTGGAGCAGGCCCGGAATGAAGCCGAGGCCGAAGTCGCTGATCGACACTGCCTCCGCCTCGAGGCCCACGTAATCGGAATACGGCAGCCCAAGCGGCTGCCACCAGGCTCGCTGCTTGCCTTCGCTGGCGAGTTCAAGTAGCCGCTGCCGCTGCTCGTCGTCGACCTCGTACAGATCACACAGGTCGCTGATGTCCCGCGGGCTGGCGCCACGATGGCCCGTCTCGAGGCGGCTCACCTTCGAAGGGCTGAACCGAAGCCGTTCCCCGACTTGCTCAGCGGTCCAGCCGCGCTGAATTCTGAGCTGCTTAAGCAGCGCTCCAAGTTCGCGGCGGCGGGCGATGGGACTTCCCGTGGTGTTCTTCAGTCCCGCCCCTCTCTCTGGGCACGGATGCAACACCAAAGCTGTGTGAGTGATCTTACATGTTGCCGCCCGAAAATGGCACTTGCCAATTTTCTTGACGGTCGTCACCATGGAAACATAAAAGGTGTTTCCTCAGGAGCCGCCCAGAAGGCGGCCAGCAAGCGGCACGCCGCCGCTTGGATAGCCCAGTCGCGACAGCGCGAAGCTTAGCGACAGAGAGGAGGCGCCTTTGGATTCATGGGCCGGCCAGAACTCCCGGCAGGCCTGCTCCGGAACATCGCGCCGCACGGCGGCATTTCCTGATTCACGCTTCCCGGCTGCACACAGCTGGAAGCCGCTCCACACAAAAGCACGGCCGATGTTAGCGCCATCGACCGTGCCAGTAACGCCGCACCCAGCCCGTAGCAAGGAGGGTCTGCGCTGTGGACCATTGTTACCCCACTCGTGGCGGAATGCAACCGTCACGGCCGGCACGATGGCCCCACGCTGGCCCTCCGGTGGCGAAAGCCAGTCAGGAGGAATCCATGCCCCCTAGCCAGGTACCGGCGCAGGACATCGAGAGCGCCCGGATCGCTGTCGTCTTCATCATCGCAGGCGTCATGGTCTTCTGGAGGTTCTTCCTCCGGGTGATCATCGCGATCATCGTGGTCGCAGCGGCCCTGGGGTTGTTCGTGCTCCTGCAGAGCATGCACCGGTAGCCCAGCACGCGCGTCGGCCGGCGACTACGCCGACTCCACTCGGCGGCCGGCCGGCCGCACCAGGCGTGCGTCGCCGGACTACCTAGATATTTATGCCTTCACGCGAACTAAGGGCACGAAGTGACATAAATTTCCGTTTCATACCGTCATGCCTCGTATGGGTGGAGCACATGGATACCAGGCTCGGTAGGGGAAGAGGGCCGCGATGGGCGAGATAAGCCCCACCACAAACCACGCGCAGGCGCGGCGCTGGAACGGCGCTAGCGGCCAGCACTGGATCGAGCACCGCGAGCGGCATCTGGCAGTGACGTGTTCGTCGACCCGCGCCGGATCGCCCAACTGCTATCCCGAACAGGCTGGGAGGAGATCGAGGTCGCTGCGGTCGACGAACCGGCCTGGACCGGGTCCGATGTTGATGACGTGATGAGCTATATATGCAGCCAGCCTGTGATTCGCAACGTTACGGCTGACCTCGACGACCCGGAGTTGACGGAGCGTGTGCTGGCGTCCATCGCCGAGCGGTACCGCGCGCGTCAGCGCCCGGACGGGATCTGGGTCCGCGCCGCCGCCTGGCTGGTCACCGCGCGTCGCGCGTTATCTGAGGCCCCAACGCTCTTGAGCTGAACCGCCCGATGGGTCTATAACAGTCAGCAGATTCCGTCCGGCAGATCCCTGCGCCCCGCGAGACACGCGCAGAGATGTTGAGCGCCCGCCTAGTAGCTCTTGGTGCGTGGTGACGCTAACGTGCTGCTCGGTAATCCATGAGACTTTCCGTAAGCCACGAGAACTTTCGAGAAAGTATGGGCATATGTCACATACCGAGGTTGGGCAGGCAGTGCAGCCTGCCTTTCGCAGAGCCAGCTTCTGTGCCGGGGGCGAATGCATTGAGGTCGCCCAGCGAGACAGTATTATTACTCTACGTGATTCAACCCAGCCTCAAGGCAGCATGCTCAACTACGCCTCTGCAGACTGGGGCTCCTTTGTTCGCCGTATCAAAGCCGGAAAGCTGGACGGCCTGGGCTCGTAACCTGCTCCGGTAAAGACACTTTGGCTTACCCGCGGACCCACCGCCACGTGGCGGTTGGCCCGCGGCATGTCACGGCGATCGCTCCTGGTCGGCGGTCCTCCTGGCGATCCGGGTACGGGTGTCCTTGGCGGTTCGGCCGGTGCTATGGAGGCGGGCAGGGTAGTCTTCGCCTGCCGGTGATGAAGTTGGTGCGGGGTTCACGTAGTGATTAGGGGCCGGTACCGTCGAATCACCCCGGATCGAAGATGGAGCTCCCAAAAGATGCGCGTTCTGGTACTTGGCGGAGACGGGTTCTGCGGCTGGCCTACGTCGCTGTACCTGTCGGACAACGGTCATGACGTCACGATCCTCGACAACCTGAGCCGTCGGAAGATCGACATCGAGCTCGAGGTGGAATCGCTCACCCCGATCCTGCCCATCGGGCAGCGGCTGCGGGCCTGGAAGGAAGTGTCCGGCCGCGAGATCGGGTTCGTGAACGTCGACATCGCCGCCGAGTACGACCGGCTGGTGGACGTCCTGCTGGAGCTGCGGCCGGACGCGATCGTGCATTTCGCCGAGCAGCGCGCCGCGCCGTACTCGATGCGCACCTCGGCCACCAAACGGTACACGGTCGACAACAACATCCGCGCCACGCACAACCTGCTGGTCGCCTTGGTCGAGACCGGCATCGATGCGGCGCTGGCGCACCTGGGCACGATGGGCGTCTACGGCTACGGCTGGTCGGGCAGCGCGCCGATCCCCGAGGGCTACCTGACCGTGAAGCTGACCACCCCGGACGGGGAACTGGAGCGGGAGATCCTGCACCCGGCCAATCCCGGGTCGGTCTACCACATGACCAAGACCCTGGACCAGCTGCTGTTCTCCTTCTACGCCAAGAACGACGGGCTGCGGATCACCGACCTGCACCAGGGCATCGTCTGGGGTACCCAGACCGACCAGACCGCCCGCGACGTCCGGCTGATCAACCGGTTCGACTACGACGGCGACTACGGCACGGTGCTGAACCGGTTCCTCATGCAGGCCGCCATCGGCCACCCGCTGACCGTGCACGGCACCGGCGGGCAGACCCGCGCCTTCATCCACATCCGCGACACCGTCCGGTGCATCGAGCTGGCCCTGGAGAACCCGCCGCAGGCCGGCGACCGGCCCCAGGTGCTCAACCAGGTCACCGAGACGCACCAGGTGGGCGGCCTGGCCAAGCTGGTCGCCGACATCATGGGCGCGGACATCGCGTACCTGCCCAACCCGCGCCGCGAGGCCGACGAGAACGATCTGATCGTCACCAACGACCAGTTCCTCGCGCTCGGCCTGGAGCCCACCAAGCTGTCCGACGGCCTGCTCGAGGAGGGCCGGGAGATCGCCCAGCGCTACCGTGACCGGGTCGACCCCAGCAAGATCATCGCCCGTTCGGTCTGGCGCAAGGGCATGGAGACCGCCGAGGACCTGCTCACCGAACTTCCCGACGAGGCCTGACCCCCCTCAGCCGGCCCGGCGGTAGGTGAGGGCGAAGCCGTCCAGCCCCGCCAGCCCGTTTCGCCTGCCGTGATGCGGGGTCAGATCGATGCGGCTATGGTCGTGTCTGGACACGTGCTGCCGCACCGGGCGGCGGCCCGGTATGTGGGGGTGAGTGTGGTGGCCGGTACTCAGTTAATCCCGGTTCAGGTTGGGGACATCGAGATCCAGGTCGAGGCGGTCGTGCCCGCGGGGACGCAGCCGACGTCCGGCGGGAGGACCGCCAAGGCGGCCGAGGGCGTGCGGGACGCGTTTGCCAAGGCGCAGGAGACGATCATCGAGATCGCGAAGTCGACCGCGGAGATGATCGAGCGGGCCGGGACGACGGTCCGCCCGGACCGGGTGGACGTGGAGTTCGGGCTGAAGTTCACGGCCTCCGGCGGGGTGATCGTGGCCGGCGTCGCGGGCGAGGCCAGCCTGACCGTGACCCTGGGCTACGACGTCGCGTCCCGGCCCGCGGCCGCGCCCGCCCCGGATACCGGTTCAGCATGACCGGACCCGTGCCCGGGTACCTGGGCCGGGTCCTGTCCGGCGGGGTCCCGGTGGGCACATGTTTCCAGGTCGCGCCCGGCGTGCTGGTCACGGCATGGCACGTCCTGAACGACATCGGCGGCGCCGCCCTGGACAACCCGGTCCAGGTTGACCCGCTGGCAGGCGGGGACCCGTTCGGGGCGACCGTCGCACGCCTAGACCCAGTGCACGACCTGGCGGTTCTAACGGCCGCAAACCCGGCGGGCCCGGTGGACCTCCTGCTCACCCTAACTACCGAACGAGTCCGGCTATCCGCCCCCGCCGTCGACATCTCCGACTCCCACGGCGGCGTGCGCCCCGGCCTGGCCGAAGCCGTGAACGAGGCCCGGCGGGCCCGGGCGCGCCTCGGCCAGGTCCTCGCCGTCCCACTGCCGACGGGCGAGCTGGCCGGAGACCTGTCACTGGCGCGGGCGGGCCGTCTGCTGGGCGAGTCGTTCCTGCCCGCCCCGGTCGCGGCCGAGCTCGGCCGGCTGCTCGCCGACGCAGAACAGGCCTACCAGCCGGTCCGGCTGGGCCTGGCGGTGACGCCGGAGCTGGCCTGGCTGCCGTGGGAGGCGCTGCCCCGGCCCGATGGCCGCGGACCGCTGGCCCTGGACCCGCTCGTCCGGGTCTACCGCCACACCGACGCCGCGGCGCCGCGGCTGGTCCCCGGGCCGCTGCGGATCGTCGTCGCGATCGCTGCCCCGCTGGACAGCGGCGGCGGCGTGGTCGACTACGAACGGCACCTGCGCAGCGTGATCGCCGAGGTCCGTTCGGCCCGGCAAGACGACGCCGACGTGCGGGTGATCCCGTTCGCGGTGCTGTCCGCCATCCGCGAGGAGCTGGAGCGGGCCCCGGCGCACGTGCTGCACGTCTACTGCCACGGCAGCCCGGGGAAGCTGGAACTGGAAGACCAGGACGGGAACGCGCGCCTGGTCGGCGCCGAGGAGTTCCTGGCCGAAGCCATCCCGCCCGGCGCGATGCCGCCGGTGATCACGCTGTCAGCCTGCTACACCGACGCGGCCGCCGCCGACGGCGCGTCCTCGTTCGCCGCCGCGCTGGGCCGGCACGGTGCCTGCGCGGTGATCGGCACCGAGACCTCCGTCACCGACGTCTACGCCACCCGGCTGTTCGCCCGCCTGTACGGCCGTCTCGCCCAGCCGGGCCGCCCGGACGTAATCGCGGCCCTGGCCGACGCCCGCCGCGACGTGCAGCGCGAGCTGGAAACCTCGACCGGCCGGCGCGACCAAGAACTCGCCGCCCTCGGCGAATGGGCCATCGTTACCGTGCTCGCCGCCGCGCCGCAGGTGGCCATGATCGACCCGGATAACACCCGCCCGGATGCCCCGCTGCCAGATGCCCCCTGGATCGAAGGGCTGGCCGCCCGCGGCCCGTGGTATTTCGTCGGCCGCCGGGCCGAGCAGCGCCGCTGGCCCGCCGAACTAACCTCCGGCTCCCAGGCCGGCATTGTCATCTGCGGAATCGGTGGCACCGGCAAGACCACCCTGGCCGCCGAGGTCACCGCCCGGATCCGGGACCGCGAACCGGGCCGGATCCTGGTCAGCCTGACCGGGGCCCTGACCCTGGAAAGCCTGCTCGGCGAGGTGACCTCAACCATCCGCCGTGAACTGATAGTCCGCGGCCAGGACGTCCGAGCGCTCGACGTGGCGGCGCGAACCGATCTGTCCTGGCAGGACCGGCTAGAAGTCTTGCGAACCCATGTCCTGGACCGGGTGCCGGTCCTTCTCGTACTGGACAACTTCGAAGACAACCTGCGCCCCGACGGCGACCCAGGCTACGCGGTCCGCGACGAGGTGCTAGCCGAACTGCTGGCAGCCTGGGTCACCGATCCCGGCCGGAGCCGTCTGCTGATCACCTGCCGGTACCCATTCACCCTGCCCAGCGGCGTGGCAGACAGACTCTCATTCCGCCAACTGGGTGCCCTATCACGGGCTGAAACCATGAAACTGGCCTGGTCCCTGCCCGCCCTGGACGACCTGGACGAGGCCCAGCTAGAGCAAGTCTGGCGCCTAGCCGGCGGCCACCCCAGATCCCTGGAGTACCTAGACGCCCTGCTGTCCGGCGGCCAGGCTCCTTATCCGGACGTGACCCGCCGACTCCACGACGCAGTGACCCGACGCCTTGACGGCGCGGACCGAGCCCAGTGGCTAGCCGCGCGAACTGGCCTGGACGCAGCCCTAGCCGAGATTGTGGCTCTAGCCGCCGACGACGTGCTACTGGACCAGCTCCTGCTCCGGCTGGACCGGGCGCCCGGTGCCGCGGCCCTGCTTATGGGTATCTCGGTCTACCGCGAGCCGGTCGACCTCAACGCGATACTGTTTCAGGTCGGTCAGCCCGACCCCGACGCCGAGTACGTCCCCGACCGGGAGGCTGCGGACCAGCAGATCAGCGAGATCCTCGGTGCAGTCGGTATCGTCGTGGACGATTCCTTCGACCCAGCGAACATCCCCGCCGACATCCGGGCTAAGCTAGCGCCCCACGTCGCCGAGCTAAACCGACCGCCGACGCCGCCGTTCCGCTCGCCGCCCGGCTTCCAGGATCAGGTAATGGCCGTACAGGCCGCCAGCCTCTTGGCCGTCGGCGGTAACAACCGTGATATCCGCTTCTTCGTGCACCGCTGGACCGCGACCGAGTTGGCCTCCCGCGCCTCCGAGACGGGGCTGCGAAAGGCGCACCAGCAGGCGGCCGCCTACTGGGAGTGGCGGGTGAGGGTGTGGCCGCAGGCCCGCGCCGCCGACGTGCATGACATGCTCGAGGCCCGGCATCACCTATTGCGGGCTGGGGACGCCGAGGCTGCGGGCCAGGCCACGGAGGCGGCCTGCCTGCAGCTCCACACCTGGGGAGCCTGGGATCAGGAAGCCGCCTTGGTCCACGACACCCTGGCCCGGCTATCCGCCGATTCCCCCCGCCGAGCAGCCTGGATCCACCAACTTGGGATCATCGCTCAGGAACGCGGGGATTATGATGAGGCGGCCCGGCAGTTCCAGCGCTCTTTGGACATCAACGAGCGGCTCGGCAACGAGTCCGGCATGGCTAGCACTTATCACCATCTCGGCTGGCTTGCCCAGGAACGCGGGGATTATGACGAGGCGGCCCGCCAGTACCAGCGCGCGGGGGACATTAGCGAGCGGCTCGGTGACCAAGCCGGCTTGGCCCGTAGTTATAGCCAATTCGGCATCCTGGAGACCGACCGTGGCGGGCCGACCGCCAGTGTCATCGCATGGCATGTCAATGCGCTGCTGATTAGGTTCCGTCTCAGTGTCCCCGAGCTTCAAATCGACTCGAGCCGCCTATCTGCCCTGCGCCACGAGCTTGGCACCGCGTCGTTCACCGGCTTGCTAGCCGAGGCGGTGGACGACACCGAGCTGACACAGACGGTCATCTCGTGGCTTGACCAATGGGACAACGCCAACGAGAGTCCGGCCTGACCCTCAGTTGGTCGGCTACGCCCCGCCCGCGTCCGGTACCGCCGTGCCGCGGGCGTAGACAGCGCGGATGCGGTGGAGGGCGGCTGGGTCGGTGATGGGGTTGCCGTTAACGGCCAGGATGTCGGCGTCGAAGCCGGGGGCGATGCGGCCCTTGCGGTGGCCGAGGCCGATCACCTGGGCCGCGTCCGACGTGATGGTCCGCAGCGCCTCTGCCGGCCCGATCCCCACCTCGCGCAGTTGAACCGGCGCGTACCGGACCGCGTCGTGCGGCTTGATCGGAGCGATGCCGGCGTCGCTGCCCACGACTATCAGCGCCCCGGCCTCGTACAGCCGCCGCAGGTTGGCCACCATGAGCGGCAGCCGGGCCCGGATGGCCGGGGGCGGCTCCAGGCCCGGGACCGGCACCATGCCCAGCGTGGTCCCGACGACCGTCTGGCGGTCCGCGATCAGCTGGATCAGTTCGGCGGGCGCGTCCACGCTGTCTTCGGTCCAGAAGGACACGTGCTCGAGCCCGTCGGCCCCCGCCGCCAGCGCGTCCGCGATCGCGGCGACCGCGTGCGCGTGCGCGGTCACCTGCAGCCCGTGCCGGTGCGCCTCATCCACCGCGGCCCGCAGCACCTCCGGCGGGAACTGGGGGAGGTGCTGATAGGTGCCTGGTGTCAGGTTCCCGCCGCTGGCCATGATCTTGATGACGTCGACGCCGCGCTCCACGTGCTCGCGTACCGAGGCGCGGACGCCCGCCTCGTTCGGCTCTGCCACCCCGCCCAGATAGTGGCAGTGCCCGGCGGGCGTGGTGACCGGCGGCCCGGCGGCGACGATCGTCGGCAGCCCCGGCCGGCCGCGCAGCCCGAGCGACAGGTAGTTCCGGTCGCCCAGGTCCCGGACCGTGGTGACGCCGCCGCGCAGCGCCGCCTGCCCGGCCCGGGTCATCGCCTCCAGCGTCTCGTCCTCGGACCGGGCTGCCAGCGCGCCGACCGGGTCCGCGCTGGCGTCGAAGGCCAGGTGGACGTGAGTGTCGACCATTCCGGGCAGCAGCGCCGCCCCGCCTAGGTCGACGACGTCCGCGCCGTCCGGAGCGGCCGCGCCGGAGTCGACGGCGACGATGGTGCCGCCGTCGATCATCACCAGCGGGTCGGGAATCAGGGCGGAGCCGGTGCCGTCGAACAGCCACGCGGCCCGCAGGGCGGTCAGCCGCCCTCGTTCGGTTACAGTCGGTGCAGTCATGGCGCCACCCTCGCCCCTGGGCGGCCCAGGCGTCACCCGCAGAAATACGTGCTTGCGGTACTCATTTCCCGCGCGGCCCCCAGGCACACCGCCGCGCACCCACTTCCGGGCGGCAGTCGTCAGCGGGCCGCTAGCCGAGCCGGGGGGTGTCGGCGGAGCAGGCGCGGCAGGCCGCGCCGCCGTCGGGGCAGCGGCACGTCCCTGGTGAACTGGATCACCAGGTCATCCTGAGCGGGGACCGCGAGCTGGTCCATCAGCTGGTCGGGTACCCGGATCGGCGCGCCGGTGGCCGCGGCCATGGCCAGCGCGTACCCGATGCGGACCGTCATCTGCCAGGGCTCACCGGTGCCCGCCGCGGTGAACTCGATCCGCGCGGCCGCCTGCACAGGCTCACGCCCTCGCCGTGGCCCGGCGGTCAGCGCGGGGTCCAGCTCGTCGATGTCCACGCCGGTCGCCGTCACGTCCGCGGCCCGCAGCAGGTCCGCGGTGATCATCTCGGCGGGCTCAGGGTGGGGGTGGTCATCCCGGCCGCGGAACAGGCCGTGCCCTTCCGGGCCGTTCAGCCACACCGGGAGGGCCCGGCCGCCAGAGTCGTCGACCAGCACCACGAGGAACGAAGAGATCCGGAATCCGCGACCGCGCGCGCTCTCCCCCGGCCATGGCTTGACATCTGCGATCCGCACCGTCGTCATGACCGTGGAACGATCCGGGCCGGGACAAAGTGTCGTGGCCATGGTTTTCAACCGCCGATTCGCGCAGCCGGGCCAGCGCCCTCCCGCGCAGGTCGTCGTGGACCAGGCCGGTGCGCACCGCGATCATCCCGCAGCCGATGTCCACGCCCACCGCGGCGGGCATGATCGCGCCCAGCGTGGGGATCACCGACCCGACGGTCGAACCCTTGCCGAGGTGGGCATCGCTCATCAGCGCGAGGTGCGGCTAGATGAAGGGCATCGAGGCGGTCCGCAACGCCTGCTCCCGGGTGTTCGGCTCCAGGATCGACGCCCATTTGATCAGCTTCTTGGCCAGGTGTTCCATGACCGCCTCCTCCCGGCATCGGCTAACCGAAAACGATAGGGCCGACGTCTGCCACAGAGCACCTGAATTTCAGTCCCGACCGGGGGGCTGCCCGGAACTCTGACCGGCCCGGCTGAACCGGGCACCCCAGTCCCGCATCCAGTCGATCAGCTCGGGTGGCGAGATCACCTGGAAGTCGGCGCCGACCATACCCAGCCCCATGACCGGCCACTCCAGCGCGTCCGCGGTCATCCGGACCCGGCACCGGTCAGCGTTGATCTCCGAGACCGAAGCCCACCGGCCGATCCGCTCTCGCACCACCGGGGCAGGTGCCCCGACGATGACCTCGATGTCGTATCCGGCCCGGGCGCTCTGGATTCCCGCCCGGACAAACGCGGCGGCGTCGGCCGCGGGCAGCTCGCGCGGCCGGAACCGGACCCCGGTCCCGAGCGGCGCGGCCAGTCGGTCCAGCCGGTAGCTCCGCCACGCCTGCCGGTCCAGGTCATAGCCGGCCAGGTACCAGCGGCGGCCGAGCAGCACGAGGCGGTGCGGCTCGACGTGCCGTTCGGCCTGCCGCCCGTCGGCCGCGGTGTAGGAGAAGCGGATCCGCTCGGTGTCCCGGCAGGCCAGCGCGATAGCGGTCAGGACACCGGGATCCACGCCCGCCCCGGCCGAACCCTCCCAGCTGGCCGGTACCGTCATCGCGCCGAGCGCCTGCACCCGGCGCCGCAAGCGGGCCGGCATCACCTGCACGACCTTGGCCAGCGCGCGTACCGACGACTCGGCGATGCCCTCCACCGCGCCCGACGCGGCCGCCTGCAGGCCGAGCGCCAGCGCGACCGCCTCCTCGTCGTCGACCACCAGCGGCGGCAGCGCCGTGCCCGCGGCCAGCTGGTAGCCGCCCGCCACGCCGCGCTGTGCCTGGATCGGATAGCCGAGCTCGCGCAGCCGGTCGATGTCCCGGCGCAGCGTGCGCGGCGAGACCCGCAGCTGCCGGGCCAGCTCCTCGCCCGGCCAGTACCGGCGCGTCTGCAGCAAGGACAGCAGCCGCAGTGTCCGGGAACTGGTATTGGCCATATCTCCATCCTGGCCTAATTCAGGTCAGGAACCGGCCGCTATTCCTCATAGCCTGAGCTCAGACAGGGATACGACGAGAGGGGAAGACCATGACGAGCACATCCGGAAACCTCGACGGCGAGCGCGCCGACATCCTGGCCGGGCTGGGTGCCGCCCGGCACTTCCTGCGCTTCACCGTCCGGGACCTGACCGACGAGCAGGCCCGGCAGCGCACTACGGCGAGCGAGCTGACCCTGGGCGGCCTGATCAAGCACGTCGCCGCCGTCGAGCAGGGCTGGGCCGACTTCGTCCTGGACGGCCCGTCGGCGATGACCGACTACTCGGCCATGACCGAGGAGGACGTGGCCCGCTGGGCCGGCCAGTTCAAGCTGCTCCCCGACGAGACGCTGGCAGGCGTGCTGGCCGGCTACGACAAGGTCGCCCGGCGGACCGACGACCTGGTAACGAGCCTGCCCGACCTGAACCTCTCCCACCCGCTGCCGAACGCCCCCTGGTTCCCGCCCGGCGAGAAGCGCTCAGCCCGCCGGGTGTTCCTGCACATCATCGCCGAGACCGCCCAGCACTCCGGCCACGCCGACATCATCCGCGAGTCCCTGGACGGCGCCAAGTCCATGGGCTGACTAGCCTGGGGACGTGATCCCCTCCGCGCTCCAGCAGCCGCAGTGGCCTGATCGTGCCGGCCTCGATACCGTGCTACGCCGCCTCGAAGGCCTGCCGCCCCTGGTGCTGGCGGCCGAGTGTGACCAGCTGAAGGAGCGGCTGGCCTCGGTGGCCCGCGGCGAGGCGTTCCTGCTGCAGGGCGGCGACTGCGCCGAGACCTTCGCCGGCACGACGGCCGAAACCATCCGCGGCAAGTTCCGCACCCTGCTGCAGATGGCCGTCGTCCTGACCTACGCGGCCAGCGTGCCGGTGGTGAAGGTGGGCCGGATGGCGGGCCAGTTCGGCAAGCCGCGCTCGGCCGTCACCGAGGTCAGGGACGGCCTGGAGCTCCCGTCCTACCGGGGCGACGCGGTCAACGGGCTCGAGTTCACCGCCGCGGCCCGGACGCCGGACCCGCGCCGCCTGCTCGAGGCGTACCACTGCTCGGCGGCCACGCTGAACGTGTGCCGCGCCCTGGCCGGCGGCGGGTACGCCGACCTGCGTCAGGTCCACGCCTGGAACCAGGATTTCGTGGCCGGTAGCCCGGCCGGCCAGCGCTACGAGCAGCTGGCCGAGGAGATCGACCGGGCCATCGCGTTCATGCACGCCTGCGGCGCCGATCCCGAGGAGTTCCGCGCGGTGGAGTTCTACTCCAGCCACGAGGCCCTGCTGCTGGACTACGAACGTGCCCTGACCCGGACCGACGCGCGCCGCGGGCAAGCCTACGACTCGTCCGCGCACCTGCTGTGGATCGGCGAGCGGACCCGTGATCCCGACGGCGCCCACGTCGAGTTCGCGCGGCAGATCCGCAACCCCGTCGCCGTCAAGATCGGCCCGGCGGTCAGCGCCCATGACGTGCTCGCGCTGATCAAGATGCTCGACCCGGACGGCGAGCCGGGCCGCCTCACCCTGATCACCCGGATGGGCGCGGGCCGGATCCGCCAGGCCCTGCCGCCGCTGGTCGAGGCGGTGGCGGCCAGCGGGGCCGCCGTCGTCTGGGTGTGTGACCCGATGCACGGCAACACGGTCGAGGCGGCCAGCGGCCACAAGACCAGGTACTTCGACGACGTGCTCGACGAGGTGGCTGGCTTCTTCGAGGTGCACCGCGCGTTCGGCACGCACCCAGGCGGCATCCACATCGAGTTCACCGGCGACGACGTCACCGAGTGCATCGGCGGCGGCCAGCACATCGCCGAGAGCGACCTGCGCCAGCGCTACGAGACCGCATGCGACCCCCGGCTGAACCGCGGTCAGTCCCTGGACCTGGCCTTCCGCGTCGCCGACCTGTACCGCCCGTTCAGCCGTCCCTGACGAAGAGGTCTATCCCCTGGTCGGCCGCATGGGCGACAAGCAGACGGCTGATGATTCTGGAGAGCGTGTCGCATTCGGTCGGCGGCAGGCGGGAAAGCAGGCCCGAGACGTCCGCCTCGAAGCCGGCGGCGGCCCGGGAGACCAGCGACCGGCCGGCGTCGGTGAGGCTGACCAGCACCGCCCGCCGGTCCGTCGTCGAGGGAACGCGCGCGACCAGCCCGCGGCGTTCGGCGCGGTCGACCAGGCCGGTGACGCTGGACTTGTCGAGTCCCAGGAATCGGGCCAGCTCGTTCATCGTCGGCTTGCGGTCCCGGAGTACGCCCAGCAGGCGGGTCTGGATGATCGAGAGGTCGTGTTCGGCGGCCCGGCGCTCGAGCATGCCCTGGATCAGGAAGGAGAGCTGAGCCAGCCCGTCGACGGGGCTCAGTTGCTTATCCGCGGCAGACACGCCGCCCGTTCGGGTCGCCATGTCTGAAGCCTACTTGATTTAGTACGTGACACCAACTAAATTGGTACGTGAAACAAACTAAATGAGGAGCACAGGAAGAGCGCCATCATGGCCAGGATGAACGCGGCTGTCGTGACATCGTTCGGGGAGCCGCCGCACTACCAGCAGTTCGATGTTCCCCGGCCGACCACGGCGGACGAGTTCATCGTCGATGTCCTCGCCGTCGGCCTGCACCCGCGTGTCCGGAGCGGCGCCGCCGGAGCCCACTACACGAGCAGCGGCACGCTGCCGATGATTCCGGGGATCGACGGGGTCGGTCAGCGGCGCGACGGCAAGCGGGTCTACTTCGTGGCCGCGGACGACGTGATCGGCACGATGGCGGACAAGGCGCTCGCCAGCGGGCGCCGGTCGATCGTGCTGCCCGATGACGCCGATATCGCGAAGGTCGCCGCCGCGATGAATCCGGCGATGTCCTCGTGGGTCGCCTTGCGCCGCCGCGTTCGGCTCGAGCCTGGGCAGAGCGTCCTCGTGCTCGGCGCGACCGGCAACGCCGGGGCGATGGCCGTGCAGGTGGCCAGGCGGCTCGGCGCCGGGCGCGTGGTCGGCGCGGGACGCGATCCGGGTCGGCTGCGCGCGCTCACCTTGGCTGGTGCCGACGACACCGTCCAGTTGACCACTGATGACGATGCCACGGCCAGGGCGCTGGCCGCGGCGGCCGCCGAGTCCGACATCATCCTCGATTACCAGTGGGGCAAGCCCGCGCAGCACGCCATCATGGCCCTGCTGACCGCGCGGTCCGACCGCAGCCGTGAGATGAACTGGATCCAGATTGGCGCGGTCGCCGGCCCGACGATCGAGCTGCCGTCAGTAGCCCTGCGTTCGGCTAACTTCCGCCTCCAGGGCAGCGGGCAGGGCTCCGTCGCGGGGCAGGCCTACCTAGCCGAACTGCCGTCGCTGGCCGCCGAGATCACCGCGGGCACGATCGCGGTCAAGGCGCCCGCGGTGCCGCTGGCCGATGTGGAGCAAGTGTGGTCTCGGGCCGAGGTGCCGGGCGAGCGCACCGTGCTGGTCCCATAGGCCGGTCTATCGGTGATCCAGGCATAGCGGCGGCGCCGTGGATCATCCCGTGGCGGATGAGCCGCCGCTGCCTGGCCGTCGGCCCGTACCCGGTCAGCATGTGACGCAAGGCCGAATAGCACCACCACCTGGTAACCGCAGTCGATGCGGGGTTGACTGCGGCGCGTACGCGGCGCACGATCCGAGACATCCTGCCTCCGTTTGACAACGGATTCGCTGCACCCATGATCCGCCCGGTCAGGCGAATATGCGAGCCGGCGCCGACGGGGAACATTGGCGGCTGAATTAGCGAGAAACCTCGGCGGTCAGCCAAACCGCGTCGTCGCTTGCTGCTACTAACTCTCCGAGCGAATCTTTTGGGGAGGTTATGGTGAACGATCCGCACCGGGCCGTCAGCGCACCAACCTTCACTGCCAGTCACGATGGCGCCGACGACGACGTTGGGTTGCTGCGCAGGATCGGCCAGGGCGACGAGGATGCGATGGCCGCGTTCTACCGCGAGCACGGCCGGGTGGTGTTTGCGCAGGTTCTGCTGGTAGCCGGAGAGCAGGCGCTGGCTGAGGAGATCGTGCAGGACACAATGCTCGCTGTCTGGCGCGGCGCGGGCTCCTTCCGGGCCGAGTCGTCGGTGCGGTCCTGGGTGATCGCCATCGCCCGGCGGCAGACCCGGGACCGGCTGCGACGCCGCCGGCTGCGCGTGGTGGATGACGACTTGCTGGCCGATCAGCCGGGTCCGGGCCCAGGGCCGGAGGTCATGGCTCTGGACCGGGCCGAACTGGCCGAGGTGCGGGGCGCGATCCGGGAACTCGCACCAGCCCACCGGGAGGTGCTGGGCCTTGTCTTCGGCTCCGGGCTCAGCCTCCCCGAGGTCGCCGGCGTACTGGGGATCCCGGTCGCGACGGTGAAAAGCCGCCTGGCCGCGGCGCGCACCGCACTGAACCGGATTCTTGACGAGAAGGGCCAGAACCGATGAGCGCAGACCCCACTGACACCCGCTACCCCCATCTGGACCTCGAGGACCTGATCGCCGGGGCCGGCGGCCAGCCGATAGGCGACCGGGCCCGGGAGCACCTCGCCAGCTGTGAGCTTTGCCAGCGCGAGGCCAACCGGTGGAGCCTCGTTGCCGCCGGGGTTCGCGGCCTGGCCGCGGCAGCGCCGGAGACAGCCCCGCCTGCCCCGCCGCGGCACACCGGACGGCGTGTACTGGCGGGCCCCTGGCGGCGTGCCGTGCTGGCGGCCGGCAGCGCGGCGGCCGCGCTCGTCCTGCTCGTGGGGGTCGGTGAGGTGACCGGAGTCGTGCACGTGCGCTTCGGCAATAACGGCACTGAGACGGTCCTCACCGCGGTCACCGGGTGCTCCCAGATCGAGCAGGCCAAGGGGACGCTCGAGCAGGTGAACGGCACCAGCCTGGTCATCAAGACGGCCAGCGGCCAGCCGGTGACCGTGACGACGACGGCGAACACGTTCATGTCGATGTCCGGAGCTCTGCTGGGCGACATCACCGACGGCGCATCAGTGATGGTGCGCGGCGCCAGCTCCGACGGAACGATCAAGGCCGCTATCGTCACCGTCGGACAGCCGTTCAGCGCGGTGAACCCGTCGGGCTTCGTCCCTGTCCAGGGGACGGTGGCGGACGCGATCACCGGCGGCTTCACCCTCGTGGCATCCAGCGGAACCCGGATTCCGGTGACCACCTCCGGCAACACGCTCGTCGTCATCCCCCACGCCAGGCCGGGTCAGCTGCAGGCCGGCGCCACCATCTTCGCCCTCGGGCACACCGGACCCGACGGAACGGTGGCGGCACAAGCGGTGGCAGCGGTCTCCCAGCTCCGGCCGGGAACGCATATCGGCGTATCGCTAAAGGTAAAGGACTGCTCGCCCAGCTCGATCGACGAGGCGATCGGCACGATCGGGGCGACGCCCGCCTCCACCGGCTGATCCGCCAGACCCCGATGATGGCTGGCACCGCTACCCACGCGGTGCCAGCCACCGCGGGCACGATCGCGGTCACGGCAACCATGATGCCGCTGGTCGATGCGGAGCAGGTCTGGTCCCATCCCGTCCAGGGAAAGCAGGTACATCTCGCCCGGGCCGAAGGGACCAACGACTCCTGCGGGCTTGGCCGGCCGCAGCCAGACTGCTGGTAAGCGATGCCCTCTCATCCCCGCGGCAGCGGGCGCGAGGAAGTATTGCGCGGAGGCGACCGTGCGGGTAACACGCCGGATGAGCTCACGCGGGACCGGTCGCCAGGACCCACCCCGCGTGCCGTCGGCCGCGCTGCGCAACCGGATCCTGGCGAGATCTCGTCTGCCGGTCCTTATCGTGCTGCTGGCGATCGGCTACGGGACGGCCGGGTACTGGCTAGTGGAGGGCAGGAGCCTGCTCGACGCGTTCTACGCGACCATGCTCACATTGAGCACGCTCGGAGTCGCGCCGGGTCCGCCGCCGGCGTCCGGCGGGAAGGTCTTCACCGTCTCGCTGATCCTGTTCGGCGTGGTGGCGCTGTTCACCGCCATCGGCGTGGGAACCGAAGTCGTGGCTTCCGGAGATCTCGGGAGGTGGTTGCGGATGAACCAGGCGACCAGGAGCATCGGCCATCTCAGCGGGCACTACGTGATCTGCGCCTACGGGCGGGTCGGCCGGGCCGTGACGCAGGAGCTGCGGCGTCGCGGCTACACGCTGGTGGTGATCGAATCCAAGCCGGAGCTGGAGCCGCTGCTGGCCGAACACGGCGTCCGGTACATATCCGGCGACCCGGCCGATGAGGCCGTGCTGCGGCAGGCCGGCATCGAGCGCGCCCGGGGCCTGGTCTGCGCGGTGGATTCGGACGCGGCCAACGTGTTCATCACCTTGACCGCCCGGGCGCTCAACCCGGCCCTGCGGATCGTCGCCCGGGCCTCCGAGAGAACCTCGATCGACAAGCTGGTGCGGGCCGGTGCCGACGAGGTCGTCTCGCCGTACGGGCTAACCGGTCGGCGCATGGCCGTCCTGGCGGTCCAGCCGTCCGTGCTGGAAGTGCTCGACCTGCTCAACCTCGGCTCGGACATCCGGCTCGAGGAAGTCGCCGTCCGGGCCGGAACTCACCTGGACAGCCTGACGATCGCCGAGGCCCGGACGCGCTATGCCGGGGTGGCCATCCTCGCACTGAAAAAGCCGGGTAGCGAGGTCTCGGCGAACCCGGGCCATGAGGTGCGCCTGGCGCCGGGGGACCTGATCGTCGCCCTGGGCCCGGCGGAGATCCTGAACCGCATGGCGGACTGAGCTCCGCATTCTTCCTTGACAGCGTGACCGCAGTCTGTATCTTTGTCTTATGACAATAGATAAAGGGGACAAGCGTCCGGCGGACGGAGCCGTCGCGTCCCCGCCGGGCGCGGGCGGGGGGACCACGCCGCGCCGGCCGGCCTCGCCGATCGAGTTCCGGCTGGACGCGGTCTCGGGCGTGCCGACCTATCTACAGCTCGTCCAGCAGGTCGAGCACGCGCTGCGGCTCGGCTACCTCAAGCCTGGTGACCAGCTGCCCAAGGTCAGGGACGTGGTCGCCTCGCTGGCGATCAACCCGAACACGGTGCTGAAGGCCTACCGCGAGCTTGAGCACAAGGGCCTGGCGGCCGGCCGGCCCGGCCAGGGCACGTTCGTCCAGGCCGCGCTGAGCCAGGTCGCTCTGCCCGAGCTCGCCGGGCTGCACAAGTCCCTGCTCGGCTGGCTGGCCGCCGCTGACGCGGCCGGACTGGACGAGGACGGGATGGTCGCGCTGTTCACCAGCGCGCTGCGGGATTTCCATGAGCGCCGCGGCGGCACGGGGGACCGCCGTGGCGCGGCCAGCGGCGAAACGGAGGGCGTCGCATGACTATGAACATCATCGAGACCAGCGGCCTGGGCAAGCGCTACGGCAGCACCTGGGCGCTGCGCGAGTGCACGCTGGCGATCCCGGCCGGGCACGTGGCCGCGCTGGTCGGGCCGAACGGCGCGGGCAAGACCACCCTGCTGAACCTGGCGGTCGGCCTGGCCGAGCCGACCGCGGGCGCGGTCACCGTGCTGGGCGGCCTGCCGGCGGGGTCTCCGGCCGCGCTGGACGGCATCGCGTTCGTCGCCCAGGACATGCCCGTGTACAAGAACTTGTCCGCCGCGGACATGCTGCACCTGACCCGGAACCTGAACCGCCGCTTCGACCAGCACTACGCCGAGGCCCGGCTGGCCGAGCTGGGTATCCCGCTGAAGCGGAAGGCGGGCAGGCTGTCCGGCGGCCAGCAGGCTCAGCTCGCGCTGACCCTGGCGCTGGCCCGCCGGCCGCGGCTGCTGGTGCTGGATGAGCCGGTGGCGATGCTGGACCCGGTGGCCCGGCACGACTTCATGGCCATCGTGCTGACGGCAATGGCCGACGACGGGGTGTCGGTGGTGCTGTCCTCGCACGTGCTGGCCGAGCTGGAGCGGGTGGCCGACTACCTGATCCTGCTGTCGGGGGGCCGGGTGCAGGTGGCCGGCGAGGTCGAAGACCTGCTGGCCAGCCACCGGGTGCTGACCGGCCCGGCCGTCGAGGCCGGTAATTATGCCGAACGGCCGGTGGTAAACGTCCGCCGCGCCGAGGCTCAGGCTCACCTGCT
>Ga0335071_10002223_pt1 | contig 20868 bp, 12 predicted proteins | sample Lox_Sample_15_FD_206724 | JGI IMG/M metagenome (GOLD analysis project Ga0335071, IMG submission 206724) | Soil microbial communities from Loxahatchee National Wildlife Refuge, Florida, United States - Lox_Sample_1.5 | ecosystem: Environmental > Terrestrial > Soil > Wetlands | place: USA...
TTCGCTCAGCGGCACCGGATGCAACGGCCCGCCCTCCTGCTCGCGAATGGGGTAATCTACGTTGCCTTCGGGACCATGGGCTGCAAAAGTGATCCGCCTTCTACCGGGTGGGTCATGGCGTATAGCGGTAGCACACTGCAGCAATTAGCAACTCTTGATGTTGGTCCGACTCAGTCGGCCGTTCCCGGAATTTGGATGAGCGGCGATGGTCCATCAGTCGACAGTGAAGGAAACGTATATCTCGCGACTGGAGATGGAGTGTTTGACTACAACGTGGGGGGCCTGGATTTTGGCGACACTCTGATGAAAATCAGTTTGCAGGGTGGAAGCCTCGAGGTGGCGGATTACTTCACGCCATACAATCAGGCTTACCTCGACCAGAACGATTTCGATCTGGGTTCGTCAGGTCTGGTTTTGCTGCCCCCGCAATCGGGACCATATCCGAATCTCGGAATTATCGTGGGAAAGGGCGCTACTCTCTATCTCGTCAATCTGGACAATCTCGGCCAGTACGATCCACTCGTTGATGACATCGTTCAAGAAGTTCCATTTCAGACCAGTTCGCAAACGTGGATACTTGGAGGTGTCACTTATTGGAATCAGCTCGTGTACTTAAGCGGTGGCCATAACGCAATCGAGGCATATTCGCTGAATAACGGGCTCTTATCGTCCACACCGGTACTCAAGACCGCACAAAATTACAACTTTCCGAGCCTTTTCTCACTCTCAGCCAACGGACAACAGAATGGAATTCTCTGGGGTGCAGAACAGATATTCAACGGAGCAACCGACCTTGCTTCCGTTCTCGGAGCATTCAATGCCTCGAATCTGCAACCTCTGTATGGTTCGCCCGCTTCAGGTACTCACGCAGTAGCACCGGGAACAAGTCTAAATTTCCCGATGGTGGTGAACGGAAAGGTGTATCTGGGAACCCAGGTAAATGTGACTGTTTTCGGATTGTTCGCCAAGATGAAAACTTTTAGCGGCAGCAACCAGAAAGGCGCTCCCGGAAGCAAGCTGCCCCAACCTTTGCGTGTCAGAGTCATCGACGCTTACACGGGAAACGCAAGTGTTGGCGTTCCCGTTAACTTCAGCGATGGCGGAAGCGGGGGAACATTCAGCAATCCCACAGCCTTGACGAACAGCAATGGGGTCGCATCCACCGCGTACACATTGCCTAACAAGGCAGGAGTCTACAAGATCAGTGCGACAGGCACGGCGATAACGACCACGAGCTTCACTGAAACGGCTACTGCCGCTCCTGAGGAAGAGCGGCAGTAGTTGATTCACTCGAGTTGAAGTAAAAGGCTAGTCGGTCTCAAACATGACCGGAATTACGCCAATTGTGGTTGTTTGTCCCTGGGAGATCGAGACAGTCTTTCCGCCGTACGTGCCATTGAACTCCCGATAATCCACGAACTGCGATCCAGGAGTGTAGTGGCTGTTTCCTGCTGTATCCCAGACAATCAATGCGCTTTTACCGTTCTCGTGGAGCGGGCACGTGTACACGGTACCGCCGCTCGTGCAAGAACCGGTGAATCTTGCGCCATTCAGCCATTGCATCATCGTATAGAAGTAGGTGTCGTAGTGCCCGGTGGTGACGCTCGGCCAATCGAACCAACCCACGTTAACAGCTCCGCCTGAGCCGCCGTCGTAGGCATACTGCAAAACGAACCAGCGGACGAGCATCCCATTGCATTCTTGGGTCGTATAAGTGTCCGGGCAGGTGTAGACGTAAGGTTGAAAACTGGTTTCAGTATTCGCCCACGGCACGGAACTCCAGCCGTTCTCATTCTTCGTGGTCAACATCCGAGCGACCATGTTGATTCGTTTTTCTGGAGTATAGGTGTCGAGATAGACGTGAAAACCGTAATAGTCAGAAAGCCTGCCGTTCGTATTCTCCAAGGAAAGCCAGGCTGCCATCCATTCGGTCTTGCCGCTCACAACCGGAGGAGTGGAAACTGCCACCTTGGGAACATTGCTGCGGATGATTGATACTGCGGGCTTGAACATGTCGTAGAGCTGCGTGGGAGTGCCCGTCCAGAAGCTCACGAGATTGGCTTCATTCCACATTTCGAAAACTTTGATGTAGTCCTTGACGCAATGGCCGGCGGGAGAGCAGTGTCGCGTTAGCTGCGTGACGAAGTTGTTGAAGGCCTGGCTTCCGTTCTTCGTGAGGTCGCGAGGCGGGCTTGGGGACCAAAGCGCGCTCCATCCCGTGCCGGTGCAATCCGCGCTTGCAATCCAGCAAGGCGAATTCCCGAACGTATAGAGGACGGTCATTGGCTCGTGCTGGGCAATAAGGTCCAGCCAAAGATCTAAGTTGGCCCAATCATAGGAATTCTCAGAGGGCTCGAGCTGATACCAGGCGGCACCGGCGCCCCAAAGGCGCACGGTGCCCGGTTGCGACTCGGTATCTATCCAGACATGACCGCCCGACCCGTTCACACCACACTCGCTGTCGTACTCGCACTGAAAGCTCCAATTTCTCGGAGAAATCGAGTGGTAGCCTCTTGAGGCGGGTGCGTTTTGTGTGTTCTGTGCGGCGACGGTGGCGCCAAGAGCGCACACGGCGAGGCAGCAAGAGATTGCGAAAAACCTTCGCATGGGGGATCTCCTGTGGAAACCGTGAAGTCAGCATCCAGCCGCTCGTCCAGCTCCCTGCCGACCTCGAAATTGTTATGAAACTGCAGGATTATTCTGCAGGCCCGAGTATGCCGGGCGGGGCAGATACACGCTAGGTCACGGAGGTTCACCGCCCTCTCTCCTCATCGAACAAGTTCCGATATGACCCGGTTAAATGCGAATCTACGGCTTTCGTGTGTTACTTAAGGGACCAGTGTCTTCATCTGCCGCATTTAACTACCCCGGGACGAAATGCAGCCAGTGACGCCGAGTTCAGGGCATTATCTTGGAAAGTCGAAATCCTGTCGAATGCGCAGATTCTTGCAACCCGCAGCCACCGAATGCGCAGACCTTTGCAGCTTTTTGAAGTTCATTCTTGGGAACTAAGCACATATTTTCCGACTTAGCACAGAACGTGTTTTGGCCTTGGGAAATGTCTTGACAAGCATACGATCGGCAGAGAGAATTTCAAACCACGGTGTACTTCTAAGCTTAATCCCCCCACCGCAGTAGCGAACCTGTTCCAAACCCAGGATTTGGCTAATACTCGAGCGTGTAAATCCTAAGCGACGAAACAACGGCGGAAGCACCATGTTCGCGTTTACGGAGTGTGTGATGAAGAGACTTTTCTGCGCCCAGTTCGTAGTGTTGCTAGTGGCAACTCAGTTTCTGGCAGCGAACTTACATGCCGCCGGAGTTCAGCCCAGCCCCCTAGGAGGGCCGCCGGCAACTCCCGTTCTCCTCACTCCTCCGAGCCTGACTTTCGACGCTCAGCTCATCACTACTTCCAGTCCGGTACAGAAGATCACGCTAAAGAATAATCAAACCGGAGCTTTAACAATCGCAAGCATCGCAACTTCGACCAACTACGCACAGACTTCGACTTGTCCGCTGGCTCCGGCGACATTAGCCGCTGGTGCCACCTGCTCGATCTCGGTGACGTTCACACCGACGTCGCTAGGCACCATCAATGGAACTCTAACGGTGAGCGACAATGCCGCCGGAAGTCCACAGACAGCCCCCCTTACAGGCGTCGGCACACTGGACGGAGTGGCCTACATTGGGATCACGCCCAGCGTGCCTTCAGCACCATCAGGAACTCAGCTCCAGCTTTCCGCGTCAGGTCAAAATGCGGCAGGGCAACTGGCGGACATCACGCAATACGCTGCATGGTCTAGCTCGGATCAAACAGTTGCACAGGTGAGTTCTACGGGTCTGGTGCAAGCGGTGTCCCAGGGAACCGCGACTATTACAGCATCACTGGATTCCATCAATCAAACCGCTAAGTTCACGGTGACCTCCCCGTCATTGAGTTCGATCACGGTCAACCCTTCAAACCCCTCAATTCCAGTTGGCGCCAATCAACAGTTCACGGCCGTAATGAAGTTCAGCGATGGCAGTACGAAAGACGCAACTTCGGTCGTCACCTGGTCCTCTTCCAACACGAGCGCCGCCACGATCAGCAGTTCCGGACTCGCCACTATTGTTGCTCCATCAAAAACTACAACCATCAGTGCGACTCTTCAGTCTGTCAGCGGCGGTACGCTGCTAACCACCACAAAACCAGCATGTGCGGCTCAGCCGGCAGGACTCGTGGGGTGGTGGACCGGAGATGGCAACACTGTGGACCTGGCAGGAACCAACTCGGGGACAATTCAGAACGGTGCCACTTACAGCCGCGGCGAGGTCGGAAGTGGATTTACCTTCAGCCAAAGCGGCGCCTCAGTCCTGGTGAATGCTCCGGAATATTCGCCCGCTGCGGGCACTCTGATGTTCTGGTTTTTATCTAGCGGCGGAGGAGCAATGACCGGTAGCCTTCTGCCCAATGGCAACCGCGGTCCGGGATTGGCTATCGATACCAATGGCAATCTGCTTTGGGAACTTGGCAATCTGACGGCTCAATCGCTGGGCCAGGTGAGTGCCAACACATGGCATCATTTCGCGCTTACCTATTTCACATCCGGTTCCGCGGTCGATGTGATTCTGTATGTCGACGGCACTCAGGTCACAACTGCAGCGACAATTCCAAATACTGCCTGGTCGCCTCAAGTCGTTTTTGGAAGCTATCTTGGGGCAACGGCGCCATCCTTTATCGGCTCGATGGATGAAATCGCGATCTTCAACAAAGCGCTCACCGCGCAACAAGTTCAGCAGGTCTACCACGAGTTCGGAACTGGGATGTGCAAGCCGACGCTGCAATCGATTGCTGTCACACCCGGCAATCCTTCGATTGCTCCCGGTACAACGCAGCAGCTGACTGCGACTGGTACGTACAATAACGGCTCTACTCATGACCTTACTTCTTCAGCCGCATGGAGTTCCTCCAGTGGCGCCGCAACGGTAACAGCAACTGGGTTGGTAATCGGGTCTGCACCGGGCACGGCAACTGTCAAGGCATCCCTAAACGGTCAACAAGGAAGTGTGAACGTTACAGTCGGGCCTGCACTGACTTCCATCCAAGTCAGCCCGCCTACGGCTACCGTCGCATCGGAAACCAGCCAGGCATTTACGGCCACGGGCACCTACAGTGACAGCAGTCAACGAGACGTAACGGCAGGAGTGACATGGAGCTCGAGCTCCGGTGTAGCAACCGTCGGACCCAATGGTGTCGCTTTGGGAATATCGCCCGGGCAAACCAACATCACTGCTGCGCTTGGCGCGATCAATAACTCCTCGAATTTGACGGTTACCTCAGCGACTCTGAAATCGATCACGCTAACTCCGACGAACCCCGCAATCGCTCCCCAAACAACGGATCAATTCACAGCAACGGGGCACTTCAGCGATAACAGCACGCAGGATCTGACCACCCAAGCAGTCTGGAGTTCGTCCAATCCATCAGTTATAAGTATCAGTTCGACGGGACTGGCAACTGCTTCAGCAGCCCTTGGGGCCTCGACGATTAGCGCTTCTTTGGGATCAATCAGCGGAAATACAGTTTTGACGGTGAACAAGGTCAATGGCACCTTGCAGTCGATTGTTGTATCCCCGGGCACTTCATCCTTGAGTGCGGGGTTTACGGAACAACTTCATGCTCAAGGACGGCTGAGCGACGGCATCCTGCTGGATGTGACCAGTGCCGTGCAGTGGAGTTCCTCCGCCACCGCGGTCCTTACTGTTAGCAATACGAACGGAACGAATGGTCTAGCATCTGCGAAAAAAGCAGGAAGTGCCAACATTACGGCAACGTTAGGAACTGTCAGTGGTGGTGCAACGGCGACGGTCAGCAAGGCAAGCCTGGCTTCGATGCAGATCACTCCCACTGGTTCCAGCATACCGCCGGGAAGCTCAACTCAATTCACCGCGACCGGCACTTTCACCGACGGGACCACGTCGAACATCACCACAACCGTCACGTGGGCTTCGTCGGCTCCTACTGTAGCGGGTATCAGCAATACGGTTGGTTCCAAAGGCTTGGCCACGAGCGTGGGTTCGGGCACGACCACCGTCTCCGCCAAAATTGGCCCGCTGGTTGGGGCGACGAGCCTTGGCGTCCAGGATCAACTAGTGTCGATCTCTGTGACCCCGGTGAATACAACTATCTCTCCGAGTACGACGAAACAGTTCACGGCTACGGGTCTGTTTTTGAGTGGGCTAACGGCAGATCTGACGAAAAGCGTACTGTGGGCATCGTCAGACTTGAGTGCCGCCACGATTGATGCCAACGGCTTGGCAACCGGCATGCCGAGACCGAAGGGCAATGGACTGGCTGGACAGACTACTTTGACGGCTAGCCTCGGGGCGGTGAGCAGCACGGCCCTGCTTGCGGTCACCCCCATTCAACACATCATCATCATGGTTCAGGAAAATCGTAGCATTGACAATCTTTTCCAGGACCCGGTTTTGATCTCACGTGGCGCCGACATTGCACAGAGTGGTGTAGACAGCAAAGGCCAGGTGCATCAACTTCAACAGATTCCGTTGAACACGGGTTGGGGAGGAGCTCACGAGTTCTTCACCTTCAACCAGTCTTACGATAACGGCAAGATGGATGGCTTCGATTTGGTTTCCATCGGTTGCAATCCAGCAAAGTGCAACACCATACCGCCGAATCCGATGTATTCGTATGTCAATCCCGCGGACATCGGACCGTATTTCCAAATGGCTGAGCAGTACGTATTCGCCGATCGGATGTTTCAGACCAATGAAGGCCCGAGTTGGCCCGCCCATATGTTTGTATTCAATGGAACCTCGGCGCCGGATGCTACCAGCAACATGTTTGTGGCAGATAATCCGTATCCGCTGGCGGTGCCAATGGGCTGCGGCGGGCCTCCCACTTCATTCGTGAAGCTGGTCAATCCTCAGGGAGTTGAGACTACTACGACATTTCCGTGTTTCGATCCTCCAGCCCTGGTGGATTGGCTCGACCTTTACGGTATTAGTTGGAAATACTACACGTCGACCGCGAACTACCTATTCACGGCTCCGAACGGCATTGCTCACTTGTATTACGGTTCCGATTGGGTCAACAACGTAATTCAACCAAGCAGTGCAATTTTGACGGACATCTCCAGTGGCCATCTGGCCGCGGTGAGTTGGGTTACTCCCACTGGAGCACAATCGGACCATGCCAATTGGTCCAACGGCACTGGTCCTTCGTGGATTGCATCCGTAGTGAACGCGATTGGAAACAGTCCGTACTGGAACAGCACAGCAATTATGGTTACGTGGGACGACTGGGGCGGTTGGTACGATCACGTTCCTCCACCGAAGGTAATCAGAGATGGAACGAGTTGGGGATCCGGATACCTCTACGGCTTCCGCGTCCCCTTGCTTCTGATATCGCCGTACGCCAAGCCCGCGCACATTTCTCACACGGTTTACGACTTCGGCAGTCCGCTACGACTGGTAGAAGAGTCGTTCAATCTTCCATCAATGGGATTCGCAGACGCTCACACGAACGATCTCTCAGATTCTTTTGACTATAGCCAGAACCCAATTCAGTTCAAGAACATCAATGCACCCTTCGGCGCTGATTACTTCTTGAACGACAAAACAGAGGCAACAGATCCTGACGACTATTGATTTGAGCTAACACTCAACCCTGTATACCGAGATTTAGTACATCCCGTTTTGCAGGCAGAAGAAGTTGTAGATTGCCGTGGGCCTACCCCGGAGGAACGAGGAACTATGATTTCGCGACGTCATTTCCGCAGTGTGGTTGCCGTTACATTGATCCTTCTTTGTGCAAGCGCTTTTGCTCAAGTCGGTATCACGACTTCTCACATGGATAATCGCCGTACCGGGTGGAATTCCAACGAAACGATACTGACCCCCGCAAATGTGAATGCCTCGCACTTCGGATTGTTGACCACGGTTTCGGTGGACGATCAGATCGATGCGCAACCACTCTTTCTAGCAGGGATCAACATTACTGCTGGAAATTTTCGAGGAAAACACAACGTCGTATACGTCGTGACAGCCAACGATACCGTTTACGCGATTGATGCTAATACCGGCACGGTGCTACTCAGCAACCACCTGGGAACGCCTGTGCAGCAGCCGCTTGGGTGCAACAATAATGGTCCCAACGTCGGCATCACGTCGACTCCGGTGATCGATATTCCCCGCAACAACCTGTACTTGATCGCATACCTGCAAGGAATCAACGGACCTACGTATCAGGTTCATGCGTTGGATCTGGGCAATCTGACGGACAAATTAACTCCAGTCACCGTGACTGCATCACACACCCTCACCAGCGGAACCAGCTTCGTTTTCAATGCGACTGTTCAGCGACAGCGTCCAGCATTGCTCGAAGCAAATGGAAATATCTACGCCGGGTTCGGGAGCTTCTGCGATGAAGCGCCGAGTGAGTCGCGCGGCTGGTTGCTCGGATGGGATGCACGAACATTGACACCTCTTGCTGCCAATCAACTCTTCGATACACAGGCGACAGACGTTGATAGCTTCTTCCTCTCGTCGATTTGGATGTCGGGCGTCGGGCTTGCCGCGGACGATTCCGGCAATATTCTCTTCGCCACCGGCAACTCCTCTCCATCCGGAACGACCTACGATGGCATCACCAACATTCAAGAGAGCGTGGTGAAGGTTTCTCCAGACCTGACGACAGTGGTAGACCTGTTTACGCCGTCGAATTGGAGCAATCTTGATCAGCATGATCAGGACCTTGGCGCTGGAGGAGTGATGATCCTTCCCGACCAGCCCGGGTCGGTTCCGCACATGGCGGTTGCTGCTGGCAAGGAGGGGAACATCTTCTTGATGAACGAAGATGACCTTGGCGGATACTCCTCCACTGCGAACAACGTCTTGGACGAGAAGTTTATTGGAGGTGCTTGCTTGTGTGGAGAATCGTACTTCTCCTATAAGGGCATCGGATTGATCGTAACCAGCGCCGCCAATGCTTTGAAGCTATTCAGGCTCGTCCCGTCGCCAAGTCCGACTTTGAGCGTGCTTTCTACGGCGACCATTACGACCGGCCCTTACGGCGGCTTTTTCACGGCCGTGTCATCGAACAAGAACGCGAATTACATCATCTGGGCACTCTCACGGCCGGTTTCCAAGACTGCGCCAGCCCAGACGTTATACGCTTTCGCTCCGAACCCACAGGGCCAAATGAACCTTATCTTTAGTGCAGTAGCAGGCCAATGGCCCAATTACACGGGCAAATCCAACCAGGCGCCGCTCATTGCAAATGGGAAAGTTTACGTCGGTAGCTACCAGCAGCTGCAGATTTTTGGCTTGCACTCCACGAAATCGGCAGCGAAGAAAAAGTAGAGATCCCAAAGGAACTACAGGCCCGGCAGACGCCGGGCCTTTCTATTTCCCTTCGAGTTTCAGTGCATTTCAATCACTTTACGGATGCGCTCAACGGCCCAATCGATCTCTTCCCTGCTGATAGTAAGCGGTGGGGCGATCCGGATTACATGATCGTGAGTTTCCTTGCAGAGTACGCCAAGCTCTTTGAGCGCTTCACAAAACGGTCTAGCCGCGGTGTGGAGTTCGATACCGATCCATAGCCCTTTGCCACGGATCTCCTTGATGTTATGACTCTGGATTTCCCGCAGCTGCTTCAGGAAATAGCCGCCCAGAGCTGCTGATCTCTGTACCATCTGTTCGTCAACAAGAACTCGCAGGGCCGTGCGCGCGACCGCACATGCCAGCGGATTGCCGCCAAAAGTGCTGCCGTGATCCCCTGGATTGAAAACGCCAAGAATCTCTTTCGAAGCAAGCACCGCGGATACCGGATAAAAACCGCCCGAGAGCGCTTTGCCGACGATAACAACATCGGGTTTAATGGCTTCGTGCATGTAGGCGAACAATTCCCCAGTGCGCCCAAGACCGGACTGAATCTCGTCGCACATCATCAAGACTCGATTTCCTCGGCACACGGACGCCGCCTCGCGAAGATATCCCTGTGGTGGGATGATGATCCCCGCCTCTCCCTGAATCGGTTCCACGAGGAATGCACAGGTATTCGGAGTAATCGCCATACGCAGCGCGTCTGCATCTCCATAGGGAATGACCTTGAACCCCGGAGTGAATGGTCCGAAACCGTCGCGATACTGTTCATCGCTCGAGAAACTCACGATCGTGACAGTACGACCATGAAAATTGTTGGCACAAACGATGATCTCCGCCTTGCCTTCAGGGATTCCTTTGACCTTGTATCCCCACTTGCGTGCCGCTTTGACTGCGGTCTCCACAGCTTCGGCACCGGAATTCATCGGCAGCGTCATATCAAAGCCTGTCAGCTCATGCAGATCTCGATAGAGGAGAGGCAGTTGGTCATTCCGGAATGCGCGTGATGTGAGTGTGACTTTGTGAGCTTGTTCGATCAGAGTCCCTAGAATTCTCGGATGGCAGTGCCCCTGATTAACGGCTGAATAAGACGCGAGGCAGTCGAGATAGCGGTTTCCCTCGACGTCGTATACCCACACTCCCTCGGCTCGCTCGATTACAACATCGAGGGGATGGTAGTTGTGGGCTCCAAATCTATCTTCGAGGTCGATCAGTTCCTGAGTACGACTCATCTCCATGACAGACATAAGTTCTCCTGAGATATGAATTCGCTAGTCCTTGTCTAGCAGCATGGTTAATAGAGCCATGCGCACATAGAGTCCATTCGCCGCCTGGCGGAAATAAAGAGCACGCGGATCGCTGTCTACAGCCTTGTCCAGTTCGACAGTGCGCGGCAAAGGATGCATAATCAGGGCATCTGGCTTCATCTTCCCCAGCATTTCCGTCCCAATGGCATAGCGGCGGGCGGAATGAGCCTCGTTCACGCGTTCCGGCCGGATCCGAGTCTGATAAATCACGTCGGCCTCTCCGATAACACGGTGCACGTCGGGTTCAAGTTCATACTTCACGCCATGCTCGTCGAGGTATTCCAGAATGTCTGGCCGCATCTGCAACTCCGGCGGGGCAACAAAGAAAAGCTTGACGCGATCGAACTTGGCCAGCAGATACGCTAACGATCGCGCGGTACGACCCCGGTCCAATTCCCCGATGATCGCGACACTCAATCCGGTGAGCGGACGTTCGCGATAAATCGTATAGAGATCGAGCAGAGCCTGGGTGGGATGCTGCCCTCCGTCGCCATCTCCTGCGTTGATCACAGGCACCGGAGAAACCTGAGCTGCGCGCAATGCGCCTCCCGACTGCGGATGCCGCACAACGATCACATCGGAGTAGTTGGAAATAATCCGAATCGAATCCTCGACTTGTTCCCCCGCGATTTCTGACGAGAACGCTGATGCCTGCTCTGTAGAGAGCACCTTGCCGCCCAGTCGGTACATAGCCGCCTCAAAGCAGAACCGGGTCCGAGTGGAAGGTTGGTAGAACAAATTGGCAAGAATTCTGTTCTGATATTCGAGGGTGCCGCCGCGAGAGACGATTCGCTCCATGCCGCGTGATCGTTGGAACAAATCCATCAAGAGTGGGAGGGTGAACTGCTGAGACTCGATCACATGAGATAGCTTCGGTCCCTTGGATCGATGGTCATGAAGATGGAGCGGCGTTGTTGGCCTCTTCGAACTCACATCTAGACTCATGAACCGCTACCCTCCTATCGTGATTTCCTTCACTGAGGATCGTGCAATGGGCACAGCATCTGACACGATGCGCGTTCCTGTTCGTCCCGCGATTGCATCGGTCAGGTGCCCATACGAGGTGATCACGACTTCTTTGCCGCCGCCTTTCAGGAATCGCAGTGCGGACTCCACCTTTGGCCCCATGTTTCCTTTCGGAAAGTGCCCTGCGAGGTAGTACGCCTCCAACTCGGACGCAGTCACGTATTCCAGTGCGCGCTGTGTCGGACGGTTATAGTCGAGATATACGAAGTCGATATCCGTGGAAATGGCAAACACATCCACTTCGAGCCTGGAGGCAAGTAGAGCCGACGCTCGGTCCTTATCTATGACTGCCTCGACTCCCTTCAACCCCCTACCAGACTGAACGACCGGAATCCCTCCACCGCCGCACGCCACCACAAGCACGCCTTGATCCATCAGCGACCGGATCACATCGAGTTCGACAATTTCTACTGGCTCAGGTGAAGGAACAACTCGACGATATCCTCGCCCCGCATCCTCGACGATGTGCCAGCCGAGAACACGGTGACGCTCCTCAGCTTGAGCTTGGGAGTAGAACGGCCCAATCGGCTTTGCCGGATGCTGCATTGCCGGGTCGTCAGCACTAACGATGGTCTGCGTAACCATGCCGACAACCTGCATCGCCAGACCTCGTACGGCCAGTTCATCGCGCAGAGACTGAGCCAGCAGGTAACCGATTTCGCCTTGGCTTGCAGCACCGCAAACGTCGAGAGTTTGCCCTGGGACCTGATCCGACGCCCGCTCGGAACGCAAAAGTTGCGCGCCCACCTGAGGCCCATTGCCGTGTGTTACGACTAAACGATATCCGTCGCGGATTAGCTGCACGATCGCCGCTGCGGTACGGCGAGCATTCGCCCATTGCTCTGCAACAGTCCCGGTTTCCCCGGCACGGATCAAGGAGTTGCCACCCACGGCAATGAGCATCGCTCTCATGAAAAAGCTCAATAACCAGCTACGTGTGGATCACCTGCCCCGGGCGTACCGGCTCGCGCACCTCGCGGAACTCCATCAGTTCCAGCAGGATCGCTTTTTGCGCATGTAGTCGATTCTCAGCCTGCTGGTAGACGATCGAGTGAGCCGAATCGATGACGTCATCGGTCACCTCATCGCCCCGATGAGCGGGTAGACAATGCATGAATAGCGCATCAAACTTCGCGTGGCGGAACAGCTGCGCGTTCACCTGGTAAGGTCCGAAGATGCGCCTTCGCGTTTCGGCTTCAGACTCCTGCCCCATGCTGGCCCAAACATCCGTGTAGATAATGTCAGCGCCAGTGGCAGCCTCCACTGCGTCGGTCGTTAGGACAAGCCGGGCTCCAGTCTTTTGTCCGCGCTCGCGCACCCATTGCACGGCGTCGTCTTTCGGAGCAAAGCCCGGCGGAGTGGCTACCCAGACATTCGCGCCAAGTTGAGCACCCGCAAACATCAGCGAATGGCACACGTTGTTGCCATCTCCGATGTACGCCACCTTGAGCCCTCGAATGTCTCCCTTCAGTTCCGTCATCGTGAGGTAGTCGGCCATGGCCTGGCAGGGATGGCTATAGTCCGTCAGCCCATTGATGATTGGAATGCTGGCGTACTCGGCCATCTGTTCGACGATCTCATGCGAGAAAGTCCGGACCATGATCGCCTGCACCATACGCTCGAGATTTTTCGAGATGTCATAGACAGACTCGCGCTGGCCCAGATTGATTTCCGCACGTGAGAGATAGAGCGAAAATCCTCCAAGCTGCTGGATGCCCACATCGAACGAAACGCGGGTTCGCAACGATGGCTTTTCGAAGATCATGGCCAGCGTTTTGCCTTTGAGCGCACCAGAGTGCGCCGAAGGATGCGCCTTCATTTCGCGCGCCAAATCGAGCAGATACCGGATCTCTTCCGGCGAAAAATCGCGGATGGAAAGAAAATTATGTCGCCCCATGGAGTCCTCTTGGGTTTATTTCGAATCCCGCCCAGCGCGGGAGCTCATCTACGCGGATGGCTTGCGACTGGAGAAGATGGAAAGTGGCCCCGGCTGAGAATCTAAATCCAGCCCTCACAAGCTTTTTATGAACGATCTCCCACGACATGTACGGTTGCCCGTCGCCGCCGAAGATACGCATAATGACGCCTTTTTGATGCTCTCTTGAAGCTTGTTTTACGGACAATGAAGGGCGTCACCAGTTCTGGTGATTCAAGTCACTTTGCACTTACAGATCGGGTGATCTTCAGCGACATGCATTGTGAGGCTCGTCACATCGGAACGTGCACTGGGATTCATACAATCCTGATGAGAGTCCCCGAGATTCAACTCTCCGACGAGGTCGAAATGGCGGCACAATATTACGTCTGCGGCGAATGCCACAAGAGGTATCCCACCCATCAAAAGCTGTTCGATGCGCTGTACGAATTCCAGAGAACCAGTCCCGAACCCTGTCCGTGCGGCGGACCTCGCAATCTTCACCTTACGCTCGACTTCCAGTTGGGAGCCGGAGACAGTGATTTCAAAGTCGTCTCCGCCACCCTGCCCGATCGATTAGATTCGTGGCTAGGCCAGGAAGAAGAGGAAGTGACGTTCTACCCCTTTCTAGTAGTGCTTCAGCGAGTTGGAGACAACAAACAGTTTTGCTGGATGCCCTATTGGCATGTCACGGGCAAGGATGCGCGATACGGGCAGCATGCCGTCTGCCTGGAGCAGTCTCAATTCGAAGATCTTATCGCCAAGTTGAAAGAAAAAACGGAGGATTCGTCGCTCCAGCTGGTCTGATTTCTTTTCGTCTCAGACTTCTGATTACCCTCCCGTTTGCCAGACGGTGTCCAACACCGTACCGTCGACCCATTTCACGATGGCAACCGGTCGATCACTTCGTTTCGGCCTCTGGGGTCCTCCTCCACAGATTCGCTCGACTTCGGCCTTAATTTCTTCGATAGAGCGGATCGGCAGTTTCGAACTCTTCACCGAATCAATCAGATCCTGACGGCGTGGGTTGATCGCGATTCCACGTTCGGTCACAACGACGTCGATCAATTCGCCGGTCCCGCAGAGGGTCGTGACGTCATCCACTATGACCGGAATGCGATCACGGAAAGATGGAACCGCGAGGATGGTGCATCCAGCCGCGAGGCAGTTCTGCCATCCACCAATGCCATGTAGCAATCGCCCGTCGGAGTGGGTGACAACGTTGGCGTTGAAGTTCGTATCAATCTCGGTTGCGCCCAAAACGACTGCATCGATGATGGATGCAAAGTTCCCTTTGCCATGAAAGTTATACGAAGTAAAGGGAGAAGTCGCGACGTGCCGAGGATTGTTGGCCATCGACTGCACGCCCGCGAGATCAAAAGTCTGCCCGTCGAGGATGTAATCAGTAAGACCTTCCTCCAGCAGTTCGACCAGATATTTAGTGGAACCTCCGCGAACAAAGCGGGCTTTGACTCCGGCTTCTTTCATCATTCGCTTCAGGTAGCCCACAAATGCGAGAGCAATCCCGCCCGCACCTGCCTGGAAGGAAAATCCGTTACGCATGATGCCCGCGTCGCGCAGGAACGCCGCAACCAACTCTGCGATCCGTAAGCGATCCGGTGACCGCGTAATCTGCGTGGTGCCGGAAACAATTTTTGATGGATCACCGATTGAGTCGACCTCGACTACGTAGTCCACATTGTTTCCCTGAATCTGCCATGGCACACATGGAAACGGAACTAGATTGTCAGTTACAACGATCACGTGGTCCGCATAGATCGAGTCGGCCAATGCGAAGCCCAGAGAACCGCACGCGGACTTGCCATGAGAACCGTCGGAATTACCAAACGCATCGGAAGTGGGCGCAGCAATCACCGCTATATCAATGTGGACCTCACCATCTTGAATGGCCTGCCATCGGCCTCCATGAGACCGCAGCACACCCATGCTGCGCATCTTGCCTTGGGTGCAGTAGTCGCCGAGAGGGCCGTTCATGCTGCCTTCGATGTGGTCGATCACTCCCGTCCGCATGAGCTCAATGGCACCTTTTTGGGTGGGGAATGACGCGCTCGGGAACCACATCAGATCCTTTACGCCGACTCTCGATGCGGCCTCGAGAGCCATCATGGCGACGCGGTCGCCGTCGCGCAAATGATGGTGCGAGGATATGACCATGGCGTCGCGCAATCCGCACTTGCGAAGTGCGGTTTCGAGATCAGGGACGCGCTTGTCACCGTTAGCAGGATAGTCCGCTGCGGTGCGGATCGGAGGACTCGCTTTCGTCCCATCCGGCCGATACTTATTGACTCCCCAGTAGGCGATCTGCGGCCGCCCGTTGACCGACTCCGGAACCATGCGGCCAGCGGCGTTCGCAATCAGTCCCGTCTTCTCCATTACACGCATGAATCGTCCTTCCCTATTCGACAAGGCCCATGGTGCGGGCTCGGGCGATCAACTTGATGGCGCGCTGCACAACAGGCGCATCGATCATCTTCGACCCCAGGCTGACCACGCCGAGCCCCTTTTCTTGTGCACTGTCGTAAGCGGCAACAATCTTCTTAGCCTTCTCAATCTCCTGCGGAGACGGTGCAAATGCCTCGTGAATAATGGGAATCTGCATGGGATGAACGCACCCCATTCCTTCGAAGCCCATGGCCCGGGAGGCCACTCCCCAAGTGCGCAGGCCCTCGAGATTTCCTACGTCGCCGAAAACGGAATCGATCGCCTGAAGACCCGCCGCATGGGCGGCATTAACCAACCGTTGGCGGGCATAGAGAGTCTCCGATCCGGACGGCGTTTTGGCGACACCGAGATCAGCCGTGTAGTCTTCCAGCCCGATCGTCAATGCCACGATGCTCCCTGTTGCTTTTGCGATAGCAAAAGCGTTTTCAATACCCAGCGCAGACTCGAGAATCGGCATAAGACAGATCGGTCGATTGATGCCATATTCCGATTGAATGCCGCGAGCACGTTGGGCAACTTCGATGACCTGATCGGGCGTTTCTACCTTGGGAATCAAGATCAAGTCGGGGCATTCGGGAACGATCTCGTCGAGATCAGCCAATCCAAGCGGCAGTTGGTTGATGCGAACCATCCGCTCGCAGCGCGCAAAATTCACCGCGCGCAGAGCATTTCGCACCAGCAGACGCGCGGCGTCTTTCTCGCTGGGATGAACGGAGTCTTCCAGATCGAGGATGATGCCATCCGCTCCATGCAGAGCAGCGTTGATAAAGTATTTCGGTTCGCTTCCCGGGATGTAAAGACGCGACCTTCTCAGGCGATCGCGAGATGACGATTCCGGCAACGCCACCCGATCGGGCAGTACGCGAGTGCCTTCTCCCACGCCAGCGCGGCGGGCGGCAGCCTCAATACGCGCAGCGATGACAAAGGGCAGAGCGCCTTCGTCTTTAATCTCGACATTCGCGTGGCGCAGACCTAATGCCTCGAGAACTTCTTCGGCCTGCCGCCGGATCGAAACTCCGTAGTAGGGCTCGACTCGCGATTCAAGGTGGATCTGAATTCGCCCGGAGTCGCGAATCTCAATCCTGACGCAGAGATCGGATCGGACCTCTAACCCTGAGTGACCGGCTTCTGCAACGCGTGATTCAGTGGCAAGCGACATAGAAGCTACCTATGACTGCCCACAAGCTCGTGGCTGTTGTGCTTGGAATCAGCCGTCCGGAAAAGCTCGGCCAGTACTGCGTCTGTCATTTCCACGGTACTCGCTGCGCCTTGACTGATCGCCTTCTCGCCTCCGGGAATTCGCATCATGTCGTAGGTGCGGACCTTACCTTCCTTCACGACTGCTGCGATCGCTGCCCGGATGCGACGCGCTTTCTCGACTTCGCCAACGTGTTCCAGCATCATGACTGCTGACAGGAACATGGCGATCGGATTCACAATCGGTGGATCAAGTTCTGCATATTTCGGAGCCGACCCATGCGTGGGCTCGAACACGGCAACCTCATCACCGATGTTTCCGGATGCCGCAAAGCCCAGGCCACCAATCAGCCCAGCAAAGGCATCGGAAATCACGTCGCCGAACAAATTCGACGCCACAACGACCCCGTAATCCTCAGGATTTTTGGTAAGCCACATCGTCTGTGCGTCGATGTTCGTCGACCATAGCGCGATCGCCGGATATCCTTTCGAAACGGCTTTCGCTTCTTCCTCCATCAGGCCAGAAGTTTCCCGTAGCACGTTCGGCTTCTCGCAGATGGTCACCGATTTGTAACCGTACTTCTCTGCCCACTCGAATGCCGCACGGCAGATCTTGCGTGCTGCCGCCCGGGTGATAATGCGAACAGATACTGCCAGATCAGGTCCGGCTACTGACGCGAACGGTTTGAACTTGGAGTGCATCGCGAGCGCTGCACGAACCTGTTCCGGCGGATTCGTCCACTCGACACCGGCGTATAGTCCTTCAGTGTTCTGACGGAAGACCACGACGTTAACGAAAGGTTCTTCGAAGTTTCCAGAGGGCTTCTGACGAATAAAATTCAGCGGATTTCCAGGGAACGAAATGCAGGGGCGGATGCATGTATCGAGGCTGAAGCGTTGGCGCATCGTTACGATGGGACTGAAATACGAGTAGCCTTTACCCTTCAACTCCGACTTAAGTTCCGCTTCCGCCTGCTTCTTCGGCTTCGACGTGATTGCTCCGAACAATCCCAGCTTGTGCTTTGCAAGAAGTTCGACCGTACGCTCGGGCAGCGCGTTGCCTTCACGGCACCAGCAATCCCAGCCGATGTCGGCGTGGACATACTCTGCATCGAAGCCGACAGCCTTCAATACTCGGATCGCTTGCGGCAGAACCTGGTTGCCGATTCCATCTCCCGGCATCGTAACGACGATATGCTTTGCCATGATGAGTTCTTTCTCCTCAAACAAGGACGGCTCGTTTTCGGTCGAGCCCGAGTTTTTTCGCCACAAGATTCTCTGCCCCACCGGCAATTACCAGCGATTGTGGAACACTGCCGAGCGGCGGGAATGGGAACTGCTCTCTGCACCAAGACACCGCGCTCGATCTGAAATCGATTTCGATCAATTGCTCGGACATGACGGTCTTCTCCTTTGCCGTGATCTCGGCTGCAAACTGTTGATGCAGCCGCTTCACCAGCTCTGGAACCTCGATGCAGAGAAAACCGTTGTTGTAAGCGTTGCGCAGGTATGTCTGCGAGAAGCTGGCGGCGATTACCAGCGGAATGCCTTTCGCCTTCAGGCAAGTAACTGCTTGCTCGCGGCTTGAGCCTGTACCGAAATTGAATCCGCCGACGATTACGTCCCCGGCACGAGTGCGGGCTGCAAACTGCGGATCATAATTCTCCATTACAACCCGCGCCATCGCCTCAGGGGTCATATCATCGCGATAGGTGTAGTCCTTGCCGTAGATAGCATCGGTGTTCACGTTGTCGGCCGGCATGAAGATCAGTCGCCCCTGCACTTTCTCGGGAAAACCGGCAAGGATCTCCACGCGCTCTCCGCCTTTGACGGTGCTGGCGAACTCCTGGTAGTCTCGGACGATTTCTCGCTGTTCGAACTGTCGTGGACCGGTAATGTATCCAGCAAGTGCCGAGGCTGCCACGACTTCGGGACTCGCCAGGTAGCACTGAGCGTCGCGCGCGCCCATGCGGCCTTTGAAGTTCCGGTTTGTCGCGGAAATTCCGACTTCGCCTTTCTCGAGAAGTCCCGCGCCTAGTCCGATGCAAGGGCCGCAACTGGGCGGCAACGGGATGGCTCCCGCATGGACCAGATCGTGCCAAATACCGCGCTGCTCGGCCTCCCGCTGGATCCATGCGCTGGCTGCGCCAACATAGAATTTCACTCCGGCATGGACCTTATTGCCCTTAAGAATTCGCGCCGCACCCTCGAGATCTTCCAGTCGGGAGTTCACGCAGGAAACGAGATACGCTCTCTGGATCGCCACCTTCTTCTTTTCGATTTCCCCGAGAGACTGCACCGTCTGTACATTATCGGGACCGGAAACGTGGGGTGTGATCAGTCCCAGATCAAGCTTGATTCGTGCAGCGTAATTAGCGCCGACATCAGGTTGTGGGGGATTCGCTTCCCAATCATCGACGTCTTCGGATTTAAATCGCTCAATGCCCTGCTCTTGCAGATGGCTATACATCGCACGCAGATATCGAATCGTCACTTCGTCGACCGGGAACCAGGCACTGATTGGACCCCACTCCGTGCTCATATTGGCGATCGAAAAGCGCGCATCCATGGAGAGGCTGGCCAGGCCGGGTCCGGAAAATTCAATGGCCGCGTTCAGCGCCTCATCGTGGTCGTACAGTCCGCAGAGCGCGATGATCACATCCTTGCCACTGACTCCCTCCGGAAGCCTACCTTCCAACACAACCTGGATAGTTCGTGGAACCTGCCACCAGAATTCGCCTGTAGCCCACACGGTCGCGGCGTCGGTCCGGACGATCGGAGTGCCGATCGCGCCCAAGGCACCGTACATGTTGGAGTGGGAATCGGAAGCGACTACGAACGATCCCGGCAAGACATAGCCACGCTCGACCATGATCTGGTGGCCGATACCCGACCCTGCAGGATAAAAGTCGATCCCGTGCTCGCAGGCAAATGCTTCAATCGAACGATATTTCTTGAGGTTGGCTTCATCATGATTCTGGATGTCATGATCCAGCGCAAATACAAGTTGCCTGGGATCGAATACCTTTTTCGCCCCAATAGTCTTGAACTTGCTCATCACGGCCGAGGTGTTGTCGTGCGTCAGCACGTGCGATGGCTGGATGGATAGGAAATCTCCGGCCTGCAGCGGCCGCGATGGTCCTTGCGTTTGATGACGTTGTGCGAGTTTTTCAACGATTGTTTGGGACATAAAATCTCCCGCAACTGGCAATTCCACCATCTCCGCCAACAACCCCCTTCGCTACACCAACGCCGGCCTTCGACTTCCCCGCCGCGATCCGTTCGATTTGTTGTTGGATTTCGACTTCCTTGATTTACGTACGTCTGCTTCCATCAGCGTCATCAACTCACTGATGGAGCCGACTCGCTCCAGGTTCCATACCGCATCCTTCACACGCTTTTGGGCGCTCGTCGAGAGCACTCCGTCGGCAAGAGCGGAGAACTTCTCCTCAAGTTCCTGATCCGTGAGCGGATTCCGCGGATCACCTTTCGGATAGTCCAGGTGTTTGTTGAATGAGCGTCCGTCTGGTGTATCGATACGCACGATTACCCTCTGTAAAGCTGGAAAAACTT
>Ga0335071_10002224_pt1 | contig 20862 bp, 18 predicted proteins | sample Lox_Sample_15_FD_206724 | JGI IMG/M metagenome (GOLD analysis project Ga0335071, IMG submission 206724) | Soil microbial communities from Loxahatchee National Wildlife Refuge, Florida, United States - Lox_Sample_1.5 | ecosystem: Environmental > Terrestrial > Soil > Wetlands | place: USA...
TCAAGCGTGTCGTATTGGGCGAAAAGATCGGGACGGTGGTAAGCTGATACGCGCGCATTAGTCGTAAGGGGGTAACTATGACTGCCAAAGAGGTCTTACACGGCACAGAAGAAAAAATGAAGAAGACGGTTGAGGCTGTCAACCGCGAGTTCTCCGAAGTCAGGACAGGCAGGGCGCATCCCGGTTTGGTAGAAGGGATGCATATAGATTATTATGGCACGCCGACCCTGGTGAAACAGCTGGCGGCGATATCCGTTCCCGATGCGCATTTGATCGTGATACAGCCTTGGGACCCTACGGTTATCGTTGAGATCGAGAAAGCCATCCAGAAGTCTAACCTGGGGATTAATCCTTCTAACGACGGCAAGGTCATCAGGCTGTCTGTCCCGCAGTTGTCCAAAGAAAGGCGCCAGGAGCTGGCTAAGATGGTGCACAAGATGACCGAAGACGGCCGAGTTTCCCTGCGGACTATCCGCAGAGACGCAAAAGAGGCCCTGGAGAAGCTGGAGAAGGATAAGGTCATAACCGAGGACGACAAGTTCCGCGGGATAGATGAGCTGCAGAAATTGGTCGATAAGTACATCGTCAAGGTCGACGAGCTGCTCAAGAGCAAAGAAAAAGAGATTTTGGAATTTTAAATTAGATTGGGCCTGTAAAGCGGCTGGTAGTTGCAGGCAATCCTTTGATAGTGTGCGTCACGTAGATTTGTAAGCGATACTGTAGCCTAGGGCCTCTAGCTCATCTGGATGCAGCAGCGACACTTTGAGGGGGCCAGTAAACGTTAGATCAGGTAACAAAGTATAGATTGGGCCTCTAGCTCATCTGGTAGAGCACCACCCTTTTAAGGTGGCTGTGCCGCGTTCGAGTCGCGGGAGGCTCACTGAATTTTGCGCAGCAAAATTCGTCCCGAAGCCTTGGTTGAAATTCTCTACGAGAATCTCAACCAGATTAGGCGAGGGGCAGATAACAGATTTACGCGGTAGAGGAAGCTCGCCGGGCGGATGGCGGAATTGGCATACGCGATAGCCTTAGGAGCTATTGGGGTAACCCTTGGAGGTTCAAATCCTCTTCCGCCCACCAAGTCTGCGGTAAAGTAAGTTTTGTGCAGTGTGACAATATGCGGGAGTGGCTCAGTTGGTAGAGCGCAACCTTGCCAAGGTTGATGTCGCGGGTTCGAATCCCGTCTCCCGCTTACTATTTGCAACACCAGACCATTCGCCCAAAGGCCGGCCTCAAGCGAAATCCGAAGGAGAATCTCTATGAAGATTATGGAATTTCTTTCCACGCAGGCGATCAACACGGATATCAAAGCGACCAAAAAACAGGCGGTGCTGGAAGAGATGGTCGATATGCTTATTGCCGCCGGAGAGGTTGATCAGCGTTGCCGGGCGAAGATCATGGATTCGCTGGCGGCCAGAGAGTCTCTCGGCTCCACGGCCATCGGACAGGGGATCGCCATACCTCATGCCAAAACCGACTGCATCAGCCGCCTGGTAGCGGCGTTCGGTATCTCCAGAAAAGGGGTTGAGTTCGATTCTTTAGACGGTGAACCCGCGTACATATTTTTCTTGCTGGCAGCGCCCCAGGATTCTGCCGGCCCCCACCTTAAGGCACTTGCAAGGATTTCGCGCCTGCTCAAAGACAGGTACTTTCGGGAAGCGCTGCGTAACGCCAGTAGCCCCGAAGCGGTCTTGAAAATCATAGAAGAAGAAGATGACAAAAAGGTTTAAAGATGCGCTCCTGCCGAGGATGACCGCGGTATTTAAGTGGCTGCATCCGGGCATGGGCATAAAGCGTTGGATCGTTCTGTCTAGTTTTGGCGTCATACTGATCGTTATCGGTTCCAACCGCCTGCGCACGGAAGAGTATTGGGTCGTCCAGATCCTGAACCTGATCGTTCTCATTTCCGGTATCATTATCTTGATCCTGGGGATCCGGTACATGATGCGCTCGCTTATCGCGGCATTCATCCCTTCGGCCAAGGCGGGCGACTTGATCGATATCCTGTATCAGAGAAGGCAGCTGGGCAGGGGGCCCAAGATTGTAGCGGTGGGGGGAGGTACGGGCCTGTCGGTTCTCCTGACAGGTTTGAAAGAATACACCTCCAATATTACCGCGATCGTGACGGTTGCCGATAGCGGCGGTTCCTCAGGCAGGATCCGGGAACAGTTCGATATCTTGCCTCCCGGGGACATACGCAACTGCCTGGTTGCCCTGGCGGATGCCTCTACGCTCATGCGCGACCTCTTCCAGTTCCGTTTCGAAGGCGGCTCTGAGTTTTCCGGGCACAGCTTCGGCAATCTTTTTATTACGGTCATGACCCGGCTGACCGGCGATTTTGAGAAGGCGGTAAAAGAGACCAGCAAGGTCCTTGCGTTAAGAGGCCAGGTTATCCCTTCGACGTTGAATAAGGTCTGCCTGGTAGCTGAACATAAAGACGGCTCGATAACCGAAGGCGAAGACAAGATCCCCAAGGCCAACAAGCCCATTAAGCGGGTCTTTCTGAAGCCCGGCGACTCCCTGCCCACTCCCGAGGCCATCAAGGCGATCCAGGAGGCAGAGATTATCGTACTGGGGCCGGGTTCGCTCTATACCAGTATCGTGCCGAACCTTTTGATCGAGGGGATTACCGATGCCATCGTTGCTTCGGATGCCATCAAGGTTTATGTCTGTAACGTTATGACCCAGCCGGGAGAGACCGACGGGTACCGGGCCTCGGACCACATCAGGGCGCTGGTCCAGCATAGCCATCCGCACATCCTTGATTATTGCGTGCTCAACTCGGGCCAGGCCCCGGAAGAATTGCGCCAGCGTTACGCCAAGGAACGGGCATACCCGGTGGTCAATGACAGCCGGGCCATCGAAGGGATGGGATACCGCGTTATCGAAAACGTAGTGATGGGGATGGAAAACCTGGCAAGGCACGACGCCTCGAAGCTGGCCAGTATGATCGTAGGCTTCATAGAAGAAATTTAACTATTTTTTAAGACATGGCACTCGTCACAAAAAATCTGATCGTCAACAACAAACAAGGCCTGCATGCCCGCCCGGCTGCTTTGTTCGTGCAGGTGGCCAATAAATTCGATTCGCGCATTACCGTGCGGCGCGAGGAGGAAGAGGTCAACGGCAAGTCTATCATGGGCATCCTTATGCTCGGGGCGGAAAAGGGCAGCGAGATCATCGTCGAAATAGAAGGCGACGACGCCGAGGCCGCCATGCAGGAATTAGAGAAAATCATTCTGAATGAGGAATATTGATGCTAAAGCTTAAAGGCATAGCCGCGGCTTCCGGGATTATTATCGCCCCGGCCTATAAACTAGGCAAGGAGGAGCTGGTCGTCCCGAAGCAGTCCATCAGAGACGACGAAATACCCCTGCAGATCCAGGTCTTTGAGGAAGCCCTGATCAAGACCCGCCGCGAAATAATCGAGCTGCAGAAAAAGATCGCCAGCGGCATGGCCCAGGAAGAAGCGGAGATCTTCGATGCGCACCTCTTGGTACTGGAAGACCGGATGCTTATTGAGGAGGTCATCTCCCGCCTTAAGAAGGACCACCTCAATGTGGCCTACATATTTTCCGAAGTCCTGAAGAAATACGTCGAAGTGTTTTCCCGTATTGAAGACGAATACCTGAAAGAGCGCATATCCGATATCAACGACGTCGGCCGCAGGGTCCTGCGCAACCTTCTCGGTAAAGAACGCAAGGGGCTGGAGGAACTGAAGGAAAAGGTCATTGTCGTTGCGCATGACCTGTCCCCTTCGGATACCGCGGCGATGTACAAACAGAACGTCTGCGGTTTTGTGACGGATATCGGAGGCAAGACCTCGCATACGGCGATCATGGCCAAGTCTTTGGAGATCCCCGCGGTAGTCGGGGTGCAGGAGGCGACCACCAAGATTGTCCCGGGCGACCTGCTTATCGTTGACGGCAGCATGGGCGCGGTGATCGTCGATCCCGACGAGGACACCCTGCGCCTGTATCAGGAAGAAGAGACCAAGCTTAAAGGCATCGCCGAAAAATTCCTGGCGGTAAAAGATGCGCCCGCGGTCACCGCCGACGGCAAGGTGGTGCGCATCAGTGCCAACATCGAACTTCCCGACGAGGTAACCGCGGTGAAGCTTCACGGCGGCCAGGGCATCGGTTTGTACCGCACCGAATTCTTTTATATGAACAGGAAGGACTTCCCGACCGAAGAAGAGCACTACCAGGCGTATAAATTCGTCGCGGAAGAGATGGGGGGCTCTCCGGTCATTATCCGGACCATAGACTTAGGCGGCGACAAGTTCCTTTCGCAGTTCGAGATGCCCAAAGAGATGCAGCCGTTCTTGGGATGGCGGGCAATACGTTTTTGTCTGGCCCGGCCGGATATATTCAAGGTACAGCTGCGGGCCATCCTGCGCGCGGCCGTGCACGGGGACCTGAAGCTTATGTACCCGATGATCTCGGGCGTCGAAGAGCTGCAGCAGGCAAACAAGATATTGGAAGAGGCCAGGCAAGAGCTTTCCCGGGAGGGCGTCAACTTCCGCAAGGATATCGAAGTCGGGGCCATGATCGAGGTCCCCTCGGCAGCCATGACCGCGGATATCCTGGCTACGGAGGCGGGGTTCTTCAGTATCGGCACCAATGACCTTATCCAGTATTCGCTGGCCGTCGACCGTACCAATGAAAAAGTGGCCTATCTGTACGAACCGACTCACCCTGCGGTCTTGAGGATGATCCGTAATATTATTGACTCGGCACACGCTGCCGGTATCTGGGTAGGGATGTGCGGCGAAATGGCGGGTGAGCCTTCTTTTGTCCCGATACTCCTGGGATTGGGCCTGGACGAATTCAGCATGTCGCCGCAGGTCATCCCGGAAGTCAAATATATCATTCGTTCCATTACCTTCGCTCAGGCGCAGGATATCGCCAAGCAGGTCTTAAAGCTGTCAACGGGAAGAGAAGTCGAAGAATTCAGCCAGAAAAAACTCAGGGAAATCGTAGGTTGACGCATGCCCAAGGCTGCGATAACGCTTGAGAATATCAAGAAGCTTGATACGTCAGGGATGCTGGGCCTTCTTGAGGACCTGCCTTCTCATTGCCGGGCAAGCCTGGATATCGTCGCGCATACGCCGCTGGCCTGCGACAAGAGGGAATTCAAGAATATTGTCTTTGCGGGCCTGGGGGGTTCGGCCATAGGCGCAGACCTGGTGCGCACATTTCTTTATGAGAAATGCAGGATCCCCATCGCCGTTGTCAGGGAATACGGTCTTCCGGCGTACGTGGATAGCGCAAGCCTTGTATTTATCGCCAGCTATTCCGGTAATACCGAAGAAACGTTAAGTGCGTATGCGGCTGCTCAAGAACGGGGGGCGACGGTCATCGCCGTTACCTCGGGCGGCGCGCTCAAGGAGCAGGCAGGCAGGGATAAGGTTACCTGCGTGCAGGTTCCCGGCGGCCTGCCCCCGCGGTGTTCCCTGGGGTATCAGAGCATTATCCCTCTGTGCATGCTGTCGAAGATGGGGCTCATTGAAAATATGGAGGCTTACGTCGGCCAGACGGCCGGCCTGCTTGAAGACATGCAGCGCCAGTGCCTTTCTCCGCGTATCGGGCAAAAGGATAACATTGCCAAATATACCGCCGCAAAGCTGTACAATAAATTTGCCTTCATTTATTCGGCCTCCGTGCATTTTGATGCCGTGGTCACGCGCTGGAGAGGCCAGCTTGCGGAAAATGCCAAGACCCTGGCTTCCAGCCACCTCTTCCCCGAGATGAACCATAACGAGATCATGGGCTGGCAGCATCCGGGCAGATTGCTCAAAGATTTTACCGTGGTCATGCTCCGCGATAAGGGCATGCATCCGCGGGTAGCGGCGCGCATGGATATTACCGGCAAGATCATCGCCAAAGACGGGACCGAAGTGCTGGAGGTATGGTCTCGCGGAGACAGCCTCTTGAGCAGGATTTTTTCTCTGATCTATATCGGGGATTTTGTTTCTTTCTATCTGGCGATACTCTACGGGACGGATCCGACGCCCGTTGAGCGAATTACGGACCTGAAAAACCGCCTGGCAAAAATATGAAAGCATTGATCCTAGCAGCGGGCTATGCCACACGGTTGTATCCGTTGACCAAGGATTATCCTAAGCCCCTGCTGCGGGTAGGCAAGCATCCCTTGATCGAGCATATCATCGCCCAGGTCGATGCGGTCAAGGAGATCGAAGAGATCGTGGTGGTAACCAACCACAAGTTCATTTCCATCTTCCGGGATTGGGCGGCCGGAGTGCGCAGCCGCGCGAAATTGACCGTGCTTGACGACTTGACCCAGAGCGAAGGGGACCGCTTAGGCGCTGTCGGCGATATCGCTTTTGCCATCGATAATGAAGGGATCCGCGACGACCTGCTGGTCGTCGGCGGCGACAACCTTTTCGACGCAAGCCTTAAAGACTTCATTGATTTTTCCAAACGGGCGCACCCCAGCCCTGTCATTGGCGTCTATGATTTCAAAGATATATCGCGAGCCAGCACATACGGGGTCGTAGAGATCGACTCGAAGCAGAAGGTCACCCATTTTCAGGAAAAACCCCAGGCTCCGAGGTCGTCCCTGGTGGCGATGTGCCTGTACTATTTCCCCCGGGAAAAATTGCCCCTGGTGCAGGAATATTTGCGCGGCCGGACGGAAAAACACGATGCAACCGGCTTCTATATAGATTGGTTAAGCAAAAAAGAAGACGTCTACGCCTGGAAATTCGAAGGCCGCTGGTACGATATCGGCGATCTCGATTTTTATAATAAGGCAAAAGAGCAATTCAGTTAACTAGGGAGGAACTATGGCAGTGCGTAAGCATTTTTTCACTTCGGAGTCGGTGGGGGAGGGTCATCCGGACAAGGTGTGCGATCAGATATCTGATGCGATCCTGGATGAGGTATTGCGGCAAGACCCGTACGGCCGCGTGGCCTGCGAGACATACGTGACCATGGGCCTTTTGATCGTCGGCGGCGAGATCACTACTACCGCCTACGTCGATGTGCATAACGTCACCCGCGACCTGCTCAAGAACATCGGCTATACCCATCAAAAGTACGGGTTCGATTACCACACCTGTGCGGTGATCAATACCATCCACAGCCAATCTCCGGATATCGCCCAGGGCGTCAACACCGGCGGCGCCGGAGACCAGGGGTTCATGGTGGGGTTTGCCTGCAGGGAGACCCCGGAGCTGATGCCTCTGCCGATCATGCTGGCGCATAAATTGGTCAAGCGCACTGCCGATGTCAGAAGGCAGGGGATCCTGAAGTATCTCGGCCCGGATTGCAAATCTCAGGTGACCGTTGAGTATCATGACGGCCATGCCAAGAGAGTAGACTCGGTGGTGCTTGCCTGCCAGCATACCGAGGATATCCTGGATGCGACAAAGGAAAGAATCACCAAGAAGGCACGGCAAGAGATCATTGACGCCATCGCCAAGCCTATCCTGAAAGAATATCTCGACAAGGATACCAACTATTACATCAACGAGACCGGCAAATTCGTTATCGGCGGGCCGCAGTCGGACACGGGCATGACCGGTAGGAAGATCGTCGTCGATACCTACGGCGGCGTCGCCGCGCCCGGGGGAGGGGCCTTTTCCGGAAAAGACCCGACCAAGGTTGACCGCTCTGCCGCCTATATGGGCAGATACGTCGCCAAGAATATCGTGGCGGCAGGCCTTGCGGACAAATGCCTCATTCATATCGCCTACGTTATCGGGCGAGCCGAGCCTCTGGCGATCATGGTGGACACCTTCGGGACCGGAAAACTTTCCGAAGCCGGGTTCATCAAACTGATCCAGGGGAATTTTGATCTTACGCCGCAGGGCATGATCAAGACGCTGGATCTGTTGCGGCCGTTCTATACCAAGACCGCCTGTTACGGGCACTTCGGAAGGACCGAACCGGAGTTCAGCTGGGAAAGCACCGACAAGGCGGCGGTATTGAAAAAGCAGGCTGCGCGTTTATCATAATAGGAGGAGTGCGTTTACATGAATTATCACGTTAAAGATATAACCTTAGCCGGCCGCGGCGCATTGCGCATCGAATGGGCCCGTAACAATATGCCGGTTCTCGGATTGGTGGCGAAGCGTTTCAAAAAAGAGGCCCCCCTTAAGGGGCATACCATTGCCTGCTGCCTGCACGTGACCACCGAAACGGCGGTACTCATGGAGGTATTGAAAGCCGGCGGTGCCGAGCTCGCCTTGTGCGCCTCTAACCCGCTTTCAACCCAGGATGATGTGGCCGCCTCCCTGGCCAAGCATTTGAAGATCAAGGTATTTTCCATTAAAGGCGAAGACACCAAGACCTACTATGCGCATATAAGGGCGGCGCTTGCGGCCAAGCCGGATATTACCATGGATGACGGCGCAGACCTGGTGAGCCTCATCCACCAAAACGCGCCCGGGGCTTTCGGCGATATTATCGGCGGGACGGAAGAGACGACCACCGGCGTGATCCGTTTGCGCGCTCTGGCCAGTGAAGGCAAACTGCGCTATCCGATCATTGCGGTCAACGACGCCCTGACCAAGCATCTGTTTGATAACCGTTACGGCACCGGGCAGTCCACGATAGACGGCATGGTACGCGCGACCAACAAGTTGCTGGCCGGTTCAGTCCTGGTCGTCTGTGGTTACGGCTGGTGCGGCAGGGGCGTAGCCATGCGCGCCAAAGGCATGGCTGCCAAGGTGGTGGTCGTAGAGGTCGATCCCCTGCGGGCGCTTGAGGCAGTGATGGACGGCTATGAAGTGATGCCGATACGCCAGGCCGCTAAGATCGGCGACATGTTCGTCACCGTGACCGGAGATATCAATGTCATCCGCAAAGAGCATTTTAAGGCGATGAAAGACGGGGCGATCGTATCTAATTCCGGGCATTTCAACGTCGAAATCGACATCCCGGGATTGGAAAGCCTCAAGAAGGCCAAGAGACGCATCCGCGATTTTGTAGACGAGTATACCCTTAAGGACGGCAGGAAGATCTATCTGCTGGGCGAAGGGCGCCTGATAAACCTGGCTGCTGCCGAAGGGCATCCGGCTCAGGTCATGGATATGTCATTCGCCAATCAGGCCTTAGGGGCCGAATATATTGTCCGGAATCACCGGGCACTGAAGAATCAGGTATACAAAGTCCCCGATCCCATTGACCGCAATATCGCAGCCCTGAAGTTACGATCGATGGGGATGAAGATCGACGTCTTGACCAGCGAGCAGAAGAAATACCTGGCAAGCTGGGAAATGGGGACCTAGGATTGGAGGGGGCCATGGCGACTATACGAAAGATCGGCGTTTTGACCAGCGATGCCGATGCTCCGGGAATGAATGCGGCTATCCGCAGCGTCGTCAGGTACGCGCTTTACAATAAACTGGAGATCATCGGCATTTGCCGCGGTTACAGCGGCTTGCTGAACGAAGATTTTATTCCTCTTTCGCACCGGTCGGTTTCCAATATCGTCAACCGCGGCGGCACGATCTTGAAGACCGCGCGCTGTCCCGAGTTTGCGACCGAAGATGCCCAGAAACGGGCGGTTGAGATCGTCAGGAAGAACGGCATCGACGGCCTGGTCATTTTGGGAGGAGAGGGCGCTTATCGCGGCGCCATCGATTTGACGAAAAAATGGGGCCTACCCTGCGTGGGGGTGCCCTGTACGATCGACAATGATCTCAATGGCACGGATTCGACCATCGGCTCGGATACCGCCATCAATACCGCTTTGGATGCGATAGATAAGATCCGTGATACCGCGACCTCCCTTGAACGGATCTTCGTAGTCGAGGTTATGGGCAGGGGGTCGGGTTTCATCGCGCTGCAGGTAGCGGTGGGCAGCGGCGCAGAAGAAGTGCTTCTGCCGGAAAAGTCCTTTGATTTTCACGCTATCTGCCATGAGATCGTCAACGGCAATATCCGCGGCAAGGTCAGCTGGATCATCGTGGTGGCCGAAGGCGCGGGGAAAGCCGATGACATCGCCAAGAAGATTACGGAAATGACTACGCTTGAGACCAGGGTTCTTGTCCTGGGGCACATACAGCGGGGCGGCACTCCTACTGCCAGGGACAGGATCCTGGCCACCCGTTTTGGCGCCGCAGCAGTAGAATCGCTCCTGAAGGGCGACGGCGGCAAGGCAGTGGGGATTATTTCCGACGATATAAAGATAGTCGACCTGGAGTTCGCGGTAACCAAGAAGGCATTGCAGGCCGATGCGATATATAGCCTGACCAAAATTCTAACGTAGGAAAGAGAGGAGTACTGTTATGGGAAGAAGACCGCAGGATATCGAAAAAATAGCGCTGGAATTGATCAACAGCGATGACGCCGCAACTAAAAAGACCATCGCTAAAAAGATACTGGATATTGCGTATAAAAGGGGCGTATATCCGTCCAGCATCCATCAATTATATATGGCCCGCGGCAAAGGGGCCTTTGCCGGTTTTACCGTGCCGGCGATCAACCTGCGCAGTATGACCTATGACCTGGCCAGGGCGATCTTCAGGGTGGCCAAGAGGAATAACTCCGGCGCTTTTATTTTTGAGATCGCCAAATCCGAAATGGGCTATACCAGCCAGATACCTGCGGAGTACACAAGCGTGATCCTGGCCGCCGCTATCAAAGAGGGGTATACCGGGCCGGTGTTCATCCAGGGCGACCATTTTCAAGCCAACGCCAAAAAATTCAAGGAGGACCCCGAGAAAGAGCTCCAGGGCCTTAAGGCGCTCATCGCCGATGCCGTTGAGGCAGGGTTCTATAACATCGATATCGATTCTTCCACCCTGGTCGACCTGTCCAAGGCGGATGTGAAAAAACAGCAGTATTTGAATTACGAGGTCTGCGCAAAGCTTACGCAATTCATCCGCCAGATCCAGCCGCGCGGGGTCGAAGTTTCCGTCGGCGGAGAGATCGGCGAGGTAGGGACCAAGAACTCCACCCCCGAAGAACTGCGCGCGTTCATGGCAGGATACAGGGAGCGGCTGCGTAAAGGCCGCGCCGGCATCAGCAAGATCAGCATCCAGACCGGCACTTCCCATGGCGGCGTGGTCCTGCCTGACGGCACCGTCGCTCAGGTAAAGCTTGACTTCGAGACCCTGCGTATGCTCTCCAAGATCGCCCGCGATGAATTCGGCTTAAGCGGCGCGGTCCAGCACGGCGCTTCTACCCTGCCGGCGGAAGCGTTCCATAATTTCCCGGAGACCGAGACTGCCGAGGTGCACCTGGCCACGGAGTTCCAGAACATGATCTATGAGTCAAAACATTTCCCGACCGAATTGAGGGTCAGGATGTATGACTGGGTCAAGGCCAACTGTAAGGACGAGATGAAACAGGGCGAGACCGAAGAGCAGTTTATTTACAAGGCCCGCAAGAAAGCCCTCGGCCCGTTCAAGAAAGAGATCATGGGCCTTGCTTCCAGCATCCGCGATGCGATCGCCGCGGAGATCGAAACCAAATTTGAATTTCTCTTTAAGCAATTGAATGCCGTCAATAACAAGGAATTAGTGGATACGCACGTTACCCTCAAGCGGGTGATCATGCGCAAGCGAAAAACCGAGAAGAAGCAGGAAGTTGTGCATGACGGAGAAGGCGCAGACTAAAAAGGAGCTTGGCGTATGCGTTCCGATACTATTAAGAAAGGACTTGAGCGCGTCCCGCACAGGGCATTGCTGCATGCGACGGGACTGAGCCGTAAGGACTTAAGCCGGCCCTTTATCGGGGTAGCCACGTCTTTTACGGACCTGATCCCCGGCCATATCGGCATGCGCGACTTGGAGCGCTATATTGAACGGGGCATCTGTTACGGCGGAGGCGTGCCGTTTTTCTTCGGGGTGCCCGGTATATGCGACGGCATCGCCATGGGCCACCTGGGCATGTGCTACCCATTGGCTTTACGGGAGACGGTTGCGGATACGATCGAAACCGTCTGCAACGCACACAGCCTCGACGGTATCGTCTGCCTGACCAATTGCGACAAGATTACTCCCGGCATGGTGATGGGCGTGGCGCGGCTGAATATCCCGGCGATCATCGTTACTGCCGGCCCCATGCTTTCCGGCCGTTTTAAGCAGAAAAAATTAGCTTTTGTGCACGATACCTTTGAAGCCTTGGCCCGGGCAAAGAAAGGCGATATCTCCATGCGCGAGCTTGAATGCCTGGAGATGGAGGCCTGTCCCGGCGCAGGCTCTTGCCAGGGGCTCTATACGGCAAACACCATGGCTTGCCTGCTTGAGGCTATGGGTATGTCCTTGCCGGGCTGCGGCACCGCCTTGGCGATTTCCGCCAAAAAGCGCCGGATCGCCCAGGCAAGCGGCGAGCGTATCGTCGAGCTGGTCAAGGCCGACATCAAGCCTTTGGATATCATCAACCAGAAGTCATTGGAAAATGCGATTACGATCGATATGGCCCTGGGCGGCTCAAGCAATACCGTCCTGCATCTGATGGCGATCGCCCATGAGGCGGGGATAAGCCTTGACCTGAAGGCGTTCGACCGTATCAGCAGGCGCACCCCGCACATCACCAATATCGAGCCCGCAGGCCAGCATTATATGGAAGACCTGGAATTCGCCGGAGGGATCCCCGCGGTCATGAAGCGGCTGAAGGAGAGGTTGTATAATCTGAATACCTTAAGCGGCAAAAAGATTTTCGCCATCGCCGATGAGGCGCAGATCACCGATGACGAAGTGATACGTCCTTTGACAAAGGCCTACCATGCGCAGGGCGGCATCGCCGTGCTTTTCGGCAACCTTGCTCCCCGGGGCGCGGTGGTCAAACAGGCGGCGGTCAGCTCCAGGATGATGAAGTTTACCGGCAAGGCCCGGGTTTTTAACCGCGAAGAAGAAGCGATGCAGGCGATCTTGGACGGCAAGGTCAAGGCAGGCCAGGTCTTGGTTATCCGTTACGAAGGCCCCAGCGGCGGCCCGGGGATGCGGGAGATGCTCGCCCCGACCTCCGCGATCGTAGGCATGGGACTGGCTGATTCCGTTGCGCTCATTACCGACGGCAGGTTCTCCGGCGGCACGAAAGGCCCCTGTATCGGCCATGTATCACCGGAGGCCTCCAGCGCAGGCCCGATCGCCATCGTAAAAGACAACGATAGTATCCACATCGATATACCGAATAGAAAACTGGAAGTTCAACTCAGCGCTGCACAGATACAGCAAAGATTCAAGAACTGGAAGGCGCTGCCGCCTAAGATCAATCGCGGCTATCTTGCGCGTTACTCAAAGATGGTCAGTTCCGCGGACAAGGGAGCCGTCGTAAGCTAAGGAGCCTGGTGAAGAGATGACCGGTGCACAGATATTATTGGAGTGTTTAAAGCGGGAAGGGGTAGAGGTGATGTTCGGCTATCCCGGCGGGCAGGTCTTGCCTATTTTTGATAAGCTTTACGATACGGATATGCGTTTTATCCTGACGCGCCATGAACAGGGCGCCGCGCACGCTGCCGACGGGTATGCCCGGGCAACCGGCAAGCCGGGGGTGTGCCTGGCAACCTCCGGTCCGGGCGCTACCAACCTTACCACCGGTATCGCCAATGCCTATATGGATTCTATCCCGCTCATTGCGCTTACCGGCCAGGTCAAGACGTTCCTCATCGGTAACGATGCCTTCCAGGAGGCGGATGTGACCGGCGTAACCAGGCCGATCACCAAGCACAATTATTTGGTTAAAGACATACATGAACTTGCCCGCGTTGTCCGGGAGGCGTTTCATATCGCCACTACCGGCAGGCCCGGCCCGGTGCTCATTGATATTCCCTCTGACATACAACAGAAGGACGCGGAGTTCCTCTGGCCAAAAGAGATCGACATCCGCGGTTATAAACCGACGTATGCCGGCCATCCCGGCCAGATCAAGAAAGCCGCCAAGCTGATCGCCAAGGCCCGCAAGCCCATTATTTATGCCGGCGGAGGCATTATCACTTCCGGCGCCCACCGGGAACTCAGGGAACTGGCGGAGAAAATCAGCGCCCCGGTCACCTGGACGCTGATGGGCATCGGCGGGTTCCCCGGGACGCACCCGCTTTCCCTGGGGATGCTGGGGATGCACGGTACGGCCTACGCAAACCATGCGATCATGGAGTCCGATTTGATCATTGCGGTGGGCGCCCGTTTCGATGACCGCGTTACCGGCAGGCTCGATGCCTTTGCGCCGTATGCGAAGATAATCCATATCGATATCGACCCTTCGTCGATCAGTAAGAACGTTACAGTCGATATACCTATCGTGGGAGATGCCCGGCATATCCTCGGGCAGCTGCTTCCGGAGATCAAGAAGGCCCCGGATGATGCGGAGTGGCTTAAGACCGTAGAGGCCTGGAAGAAAAAATACCCCTTGGCCTACAAGAGCAAGGAGAAGGTCAGCCCGCAGTATGTCATCGAGCAGATCGATGCGGTGACCAGGGGCGATGCGATTATCACTACCGAGGTCGGCCAGAATCAGATGTGGGCGGCGCAGTGGTATAAGTACGATTACCCGCGCACCTTCATTTCCAGCGGCGGCCTGGGGACCATGGGGTTCGGTTTCCCGGCGGCGATGGGTGCAAAGGTCGGCTGCCCGGATAAAATAGTCTTTGATGTGGCCGGCGACGGCTCGATCCAGATGAACATCCAGGAACTGGCCACCTGCGTGTGCAATAAGATCAACGTAAAGGTGGCGATACTCAATAACGGGTATCTGGGCATGGTGCGGCAGTGGCAGGAGTTGTTCTACAAGCGGCGCTATTCCCAGGTGTGCATGCACAACCCGGATTTTGTCAGGCTTGCGGAGAGCTACGGCGCCGTCGGCATACGCGTCACCAAGGAAGAAGAAGTGCGCCCGGCGCTTGAGAAGGCGATTGCCACGGACAATGTGGTATTCATAGATTTCGTGGTCGAGCCGGAGGAGAACGTCTTTCCGATGGTCCCGGCAGGAGAGGCGATCAACCGTATCATCGGCGGTCTGGCGTAGAGGCCGGCGAGAAGGAGCGGTATGCAGATAAAATCGGTTAGGCAGGAGTCGATCTTACGGCAATTCGGGATCTACTTTATCGTTGCTTCGGTGATACCGTTCTTTACCTTTCTGTATCTGTTAAGCCAGCTTGCCACCGGCGGCAAGGAGGCTATCTCCGGGTTCAACCTGATCCTTTTGGTAGTTATCGCCGGCCTGCTTGCGGTCCTGGGTTTTGTCGGCGCAAGAGGCTTCCTGACCAAGATCACGCTTTTAAGCAGCCGGCTCAAAAAGGAAGACCTGGGCGTTATCGATAAAGCCACCATCCTGGAATTGGCCAGGGGCGAAGGAGAGGTTGCTTTGCTTGCCCGCGTTTTCGGGGACATCACCGGCAAGCTTGAGAACAATGTCCGGCAGCTGGAAGAAACCAAGATGGCCCTCCATCGTGTCCTTTCCAAGATCGGCAAGGCCATCAGTTCAGTCGAGAACTTTGATCTGCTCATCCAGTTCATCCTGGAGACTATCGTCGAGGCAGTCGAAGCCAAACGCGGGGTTATTTTCTCTCTGGATGAGGAGAAGCAAGTGTTGCTGCCCAAGTCGGCGGTAGGCATAGATAAGGGCGCCTTGCCTGCGGAGCTGGCTTTTGGCCAGGAGGCAGCCGGATGGGTGGCGAAAGAACGTAAGCCCTTATTCGTGCCCTCGCTTGAAGAGCAGGAAACGGATTCCTTATTCGCTCCGCCCCTGATCGCTACACCGCTTATCGTGCATGATAAGCTTTGGGGCGTTATTACCATCAGCGGCAAAAAAGACAGCGCCGGGTTCTCGGAGGATGAATTGAAGATCCTTTCCAACCTGGGCTTCCAGATAGCGGTCGCATTTGAGAACGCCAAGCTTAACAGCGAGGCAGAAAAGACCTATTTCGAGACGATCTCCGCCTTGGCGCTTGCGGTCGAAGCAAAGGATACCTATTCCAACGGCCATTCGCAGCGCGTTTCCGAATATGCCGGAAAGATCGCAGAACGCCTGCGCCTTTCGCAGGAAGTCTTGAATACGCTGGCGGATGCCGCCCGTCTGCATGATATCGGCAAGATCGGCATCGCCGACGACATCCTGAAGAAACCCGGCAGGCTTACCGACGAAGAGATGTCGATCATGCGCCAGCATCCGGCGATAGGAGAAGGGATCGTTAAGCCCCTGAGGACCTTCCGCCGCATCGTCGGGCCCATACGCCATCACCACGAGCTGCTTGACGGCTCCGGCTATCCGGACGGCCTCAAGGGGGAAGAGATCCCTTTGATCACCCGGATCCTGACCGTCTCCGACATTTTCGATGCGGTTACCAGCAACCGTCCTTACCGTAAATCCCTGACGATGGAGGAGACCAGGCGCGAATTGCAGGTGATGGTCGAGAAAGGCAAGATTGACGCCGGGGTGGTTACGACGCTGTTTGCGCTGGTGGATGAAAGAAAAATAATAACCGCACCATAACAACAGGCGGATTGAAGCCATGAAGCATACGATATCGGTATTGGTAGAAAATAAACCCGGCGTGCTGGCGCGGATCGCAGGGTTATTCAGCGCGCGCGGATATAACATTGCCTCCCTTGCGGTCAGTGAGACTTTGGATCCGACTATTTCATACCTGACCATGGTGGTGCAGGCCGAAGACGAGAAAATCCTGGAACAGATCAAAAAGCAGCTCAACAAGCTTATCGACGTTATCACCATCACCGACTTTACGAAAAAAGAGCACGTTGAGCGGGAGATGGTGTTGGTAAAGGTCGATTATGCCTCCAAGAACAAGGCTAAGCTCGAAAGTTTCCTGAATAAGCATGTCGCCAAGCTTATCCGCCACAAGCCGGATACGGCGGTCGTCGTGGCGGTAGGCGACCAGGAGCAGATCAAGCAGCTTTTAGAGGGGCTGGGGCAATTTGGCATTAAGGAATTAGTAAGAACGGGTAAGGTTGCAATAGGATAAAACCGAAAGGAGCGGAACGGGAAATGGCAAAAATATATTATGATCAGGATGCGGATTTGAATATGTTGAAGGATAAGGCCGTGGCAATCATCGGTTATGGCATACAGGGGCGCGGTCAGGCGTTGTGCCTGCGCGATTCCGGCTGCCGCGTGGTGGTTTCGGAAATGGAAGGCACGCCCAATTACGAACAGGCAAAAAAGGACGGCTTCGTCCCGGTGGCCGCAGCCGAAGCGGCCAGGGCCGGCGATATCATCCAGATCCTCACGCAGGACCATGTGCAGGCCAAGGTATACCGCGACTCCATTAAGCCTCACCTTAAGAAAGGCAAGGCCTTGTGTTTTTCGCACGGTTTTAATATCCGTTTCAAACAGATAAAGCCGCCGAAGAACGTGGATGTATTCATGGTCGCGCCCAAAGGGCCGGGAGCGCTGGTTAGGCGCATGTATGAAGAAGGCAAGGGCGTGCCTTGTCTTCTGGCGGTTTTCCAGGATGCCACCGGTCAAGCCAGGCAGCTCGGCCTGGCATATGCCAAGGCCATCGGCGCCACCCGCGCCGGCGTCATCGAGACGACCTTCTCGGAAGAGACCGAAACCGACTTGTTCGGCGAGCAGGCAGTCTTATGCGGCGGGGTCACCGAGTTGATCAAGGCCGGTTTCGACACGCTCGTCGAAGCAGGGTATCAGCCGGAGATCGCCTATTTCGAAGTTCTGCACGAGTTAAAGCTGATCACCGACTTGATCCAGGAGGTAGGTATCGGCGGAATGCGCCGCCGGGTATCCAATACCGCCTGTTACGGCGACCTGACCCGCGGGCCGATGATCATTACGCCCAAGACGCGCGCAGTAATGAAAAAGATCCTCAAGGCGATTACCTCCGGAAAATTCGCCCGTGAATGGATAAAGGAAAATGAAACCGGAAGGCAGAATTTCAACGCATTGCTTAAGGCAGGAGACGAGCACCAGATCGAGCAAGTCGGCCAGAAGCTGCGCGAAATGATGCCTTGGATGAAAAAATAAGGCCAGACTACCATGTCCGAAAAGATTATTATTTTTGATACGACCTTAAGGGACGGAGAGCAGGCTCCGGGAGCCAGCCTCAACCCTTCGGAAAAGATGGAGATCGCCCAGGCGCTTGCGGACCTGGGGGTTGATGTCATCGAGGCGGGGTTTCCGATCTCCTCTCCGGGAGATCTGCAGGCAGTAAGGGCTATTGCCAAGGCCGTCAAGGGGCCGGTCATCTGCGGCTTGGCGCGTGCCGTCGCCAAGGATATCGATGCCGTTGTCCAGGCTCTCAAGCCTGCGGGCCGCAGCACCATCGCGCGCGGCCGTATCCACATATTCCTGGCGACCTCCAAGATCCACATGAAATACAAGTTGAAAAAGGCGGAAGATGAAATCTTGAGGCTGGCAGTCGAGGCGGTAACCTACGGCAAGAAATACTGCCCGGATATAGAGTTTTCTCCGGAGGATGCCTCGCGCAGCGAACGGCAGTTCCTGTTTAAGGTCGTGGAAGCGGTCATCGCCGCAGGAGCCACTACCGTTAATATCCCGGACACGGTCGGCTACGCCGACCCGCAGGAATACGGCAGCCTCATCAACGAAATCCGCAACAACGTGCCGAATATCAACAAGGCGGTGATATCCGTACACTGCCACAACGACCTGGGGTTGGCAGTGGCCAATTCCCTTGAGGCGGTCAAAAACGGCGCCCGGCAGGTGGAGTGCACCGTAAACGGAATCGGCGAACGCGCCGGCAATGCCTCCATGGAAGAGATCGTTATGGCGATCCGTACGCGCAGGGACGTCTTCGCGGGGCTGGAAAGCGGCATCAAGACGCAGTGCATTTATAAGACGTCGCGGCTGGTCAGCAAGCTCACCAGTTTCGTAGTCGCCCCCAACAAGGCGATCGTCGGCGGGAATGCCTTCCGTCACGAATCCGGGATCCATCAGGACGGAGTGCTCAAGGAGCGTTCTACCTACGAGATCATCAGGCCCGAAGACGTGGGTTTCACCGGCACAAACCTTGTGCTTGGCAAGCATTCGGGAAGGCATGCCCTGGCGGAGCGGCTTAAAGAGTTAGGGTTCAATCTGGACGGCCCGCAGATCGATAAAATAGTCGAACGTTTTAAGGTCATTGCCGACAAGAAGAAAAGCATCTTTGACGACGACCTGATTTCCATTGTCGAAGAGGAGGCCAAGACTGTAAAACTGGTCTGGAAGCTCAAGGATTTTGCAGTAACTTCCGGCATGAACGTGACTCCTGCCGCAACCGTCACGCTCTGCCACCGGAATAAGACTTTGTCCGCCAAATCCTCCGGCGACGGCCCCGTCGATGCCTGTTTTAAGGCCATCGATAAGATTACCGGTATTAAAGGCGAGCTGCAGGATTACCGTATCGAAGCGGTCACGAAAGGCAAAGACGCGCTGGGCGAGGTCAGCCTTAAACTCAAGGCCAAGGGGAAAGTAGTCACGGCGCGCGGCTCAAGTACTGATATTATCGAGTCTTCGGTGAGGGCCTACGTTAACGCCCTGAACAAAATAGAGAGCTTCTAAAACCTTCCTCTATGTTGATGGATAGCGTATCTTCCCCGGTAATATATGGGGTTCTGGGTTTTCCGGCAAAGCACAGCCTTTCCCCGCTCATGCACAATCGGGCCTTCTCGGCCCTGGGTATCCCTGCCGAATACCGTATTTTCGAAAAATCCCCCGAGGAGCTGAAATTCTTTCTGACCTCGCTGGCCGAGGAGCACATCCGCGGTTTGAATGTGACCATCCCCTATAAAGAAGCGGTCTTGGAGTACCTGAAGAAGGAATCTCCGGAAGTCCGTTTTACCGGTGCAGCCAATACCCTCATCGTTAAAGATAATGATTATTTGGAAGGCTGGAATACCGACGGTATCGGTTTCCACCGGCACCTGATCACGGATCTGCGGTTTGAGCCGGCCGGCAAGGCCGTTGTCATCCTTGGCGCCGGCGGGGCGGCAAAGGCGGTTACGGACCAGCTGGCAAGGCAAGGCGTAAAAACGATCGCCATTTTCGATGTGGACAAAGAAAAAAGTACCAAGCTTACTGCGAAGCTTGCGCAGGAGTTCCCGGCTGTCCATTGCCGCTGTGCGGATGCGCTTGAAGACATCGACTTACGTGACACCGATATGCTGGTCAATGCCACGCCCGTCGGGATGAAAAAAGATGACCCCTGCCTGATTGCGGCCGATAAACTGCATTCGGGCCTGCTGGTCTATGATCTCATCTATAATCCTGCCGAGACAGAGCTGCTGCGGCGTGCCAGGGCAAAGGGCGCTACGGCCTCTAACGGCCTGGGCATGCTTTTGTATCAGGGCGCGCGCTCCTTTGAATTATGGACCGGCAAGGACGCTCCGGTTGAGCTGATGCGCCAGGCCCTTGAAGAGGGAGTTAAGAAGCTATGATCGAGAGAGTATTCATTTTTGCCTTGGGCGCGGCGATAGGCAGCTTTTTGAACGTCTGTATCCATCGCCTGCCTCTGGGTGAATCCATCGCCTGGCCGGCTTCGCATTGCCCGAAATGCCGAAAACCTCTTTTCTGGTATGACAATATTCCTTTTATCAGCTACCTTGTCTTGAGAGGCAGATGCCGTTTCTGCAAAGAGAAAATATCCTTGCGGTATTTCATCGTGGAACTGCTTACCGCCTGCGCCTTCCTGACGTTTTTCAACCTCTACGGCTTCAGCTACGAGTTTTTCTTTTATCTTGTCTTTGTCTGCGGCCTTTTGGTGGCTACGTTCGTCGACCTTCGGCACCGTATCATCCCCGACGAGATATCCATCGGCGGCATGGTAACCGGCCTTGTTTTGACCGCGTTCCACGGCTTTAGACTCGCCAGGATAGGCGATTCCCTGCTGGGGATAGTTATCGGAGGAGGCATTATTTATCTGGTGGGCTTTTTATTTGATCTGGTGTATTTTAAATTACTCAAGAAGCCTCCGATC
>Ga0335071_10002225_pt1 | contig 20861 bp, 21 predicted proteins | sample Lox_Sample_15_FD_206724 | JGI IMG/M metagenome (GOLD analysis project Ga0335071, IMG submission 206724) | Soil microbial communities from Loxahatchee National Wildlife Refuge, Florida, United States - Lox_Sample_1.5 | ecosystem: Environmental > Terrestrial > Soil > Wetlands | place: USA...
ACCGAAGGGAGCTTTTACGGGCGAAATCAGTGTTCCCATGCTTCAGGATATCGGCTGCGGAATGGTCATTATCGGCCACTCGGAGCGGCGCCAATACTTCGGCGAAACCGATGCAACCGTGAACCGGCGCGTGCGCGCCGTGTTGAACTCCACGATGCAGCCGATCGTCTGTATCGGAGAATCCCTGGCCGAGCGCGAGGCCGGGAAGCATCATAGCGTAGTATCACAACAACTTGCGGGCGGACTGCATGGCTTGACAGGCCAGGATCTGTTGCGTATTATTCTCGCCTACGAACCGGTCTGGGCTATAGGAACCGGTCGTACTGCGTCACCCGAAACCGCTCAGGAAATGCATGGTTTGATCCGCGAGTGGCTTTCCGGAAGGTTCGGGAAAGAGGCGCAGGAAGTTCGCATTTTATATGGCGGCAGCGTCAAATCTGAAAACATTGATGCATTGATGCTGAAGCCGGACATCGACGGTGCTCTGGTCGGTGGAGCATGCCTGGAGGCGGAGAGCTTCCTGCGCATCATCCACTATCAATCATAGGAGCCGTCGGAAAGCAGGTTTGGGGATGCTTCTCTATTATTCGATAGCGGCTCTGCATGTGATTGTGTGCGTCATCCTGGTGCTGGTGGTGCTCCTTCAGTCGGGAAAGGGCGCGGATTTGGCGGGTGCTTTCGGTGGCGGCGCGACGCAAACGGCTTTTGGCAGCAGGGGGCCCGCTTCGTTTCTGTCGAAAATGACGACGGCGGCAGCGATCGTTTTCATGCTGACCAGCATCTCGCTGGCGATGATCTCCACGCGCACCAGCATGGAAAGCAAGTCGATCCTCGAAACTACAAAAGGAACGACGTCGCAGCCGGAGAAAAAGCAGTCTTCCTCAATTCTGCCGAAGGTGCCTACTCGGGAGCAGATCCAGAGGGCGCAGGAAGCGGCGGAGGCGGCAAAAGCGAAACAGCAGGTCGCGCCTGTGACGGCTCCGGCCAAGAATGAGAATCCGGCTGCCAAGCCGGCTGAATCCAAACCGCCCTCCAAGTAGTAGATTGGCTGTCATAACTCCCGAAAGCCTCATTCGGGAATCACGCTGTGTTTTGTTTTTTTTAGTGCCGAAGTGGTGGAACTGGCAGACACGCCATCTTGAGGGGGTGGTGGGGAAACTCGTGGGGGTTCGAGTCCCCCCTTCGGCACCATTTCCCGCCTGTGCATACTTCAATACCAGTTGTCAGCTCCCAGCGAATAGCCATCAGTAAAACAGTAGGCTTCGCTATCTGCATCGGAAATCGCGATCGGCTTATTCGGCCCCATTTTTTGAGCTGATCGCCAAAGGCTGATAGCTGACAGCTACATTCGAGCGACTTCAGTCCCGCCTCTACCTACTTCTTCTCCGCCTTCGACTCGCGCCGAGACTCGACGCTGCAGGATCGGGACATTCAGGTCTGAACTCCCACGGCGGGCAGTACCCATCGCATCAGAACAAGGTATGCCGAAAACACAAGAATGAAAACCAGCCAGCCAGGCATCTTGATGCTCCTCCATTTCATAGATGATCGATCACGCGCCGCAGTTTCTGGCTAACCTGATCAGCAGTCGGCGCCAGAGCGGAATTGCCGACGATCGACAGCATCCTCGCCGCATCCACCGCGGCCACGAATACCGTCGAGCCTTTTTCATATACGACCACGTTACAGGGGAGCAGCAGGCCGATGTTGATTTCCTGCTGCAGGGCGCCATAGGCCAGAGGTGGATTGCAGGCACCCAGAATCAGGTAGTTGACGAACTCGACTCCAAGCTTTTCTTTGAGTTTTTCCTTGATATCGATTTCGCACAAGACTCCGAATCCTTCGGATTTGAGAGATTCCCGCGCCTTTTGCACGGCCGCTGCGAACGGCAAATCCAAAACCCTTCCGTACCCATACCCTACGTCAATTCCTGTCTGACTGCTCGACGGTTCTGCCATGAATCCCCTCCTGCCAGTTTAAAGTGTTTTATCCGGCTTCAACTCAAATATAATACCGCGCGCCGAGCGTTGCCGCGTTTATGGAATAGTTCCGTACGCCAACACAAGGCAGTGGATTTGAGGAATTCTCGGGAAAACAAAGAGCCTGTCCGGGTAATAGGAGAGGCCGCTTCTATGAATCGAACAAGCTCGTAGGCATCATTTTTTTGAAACAAATGCGCTATGGTTGTCTCATATCATGCACGGGAGATATTTATGGCAATGCGAAAATACGGATACTGCGCTTCAATCGCCGTGGTCGTTTTGCTGGCGCTTGTCATGGCGGCGTGCGAACAAAAAACCATTAACCAGATTATGGCGAACCCAAGCCACTACTCCAACAGAGAGGTCGGAATCGTCGGAAGGGTGGTCCAAAGCTATTCTGTGCTGGGAAAGGGGGGCTATGAGGTAGACGACGGCACCGGCAAACTCTGGATTGTGTCAGATAAGGGCGTGCCTCGTGAGGGAGCAAGAGTTGCGGTGCGGGGAACCATCCGGGACGCCTATAATATCGGCAAATTTGGTTCCTTCGGCAAGCTTCCGGAAGCCGTGCGCGCTGGGATGGTGATGATCGAGATCTCGCACAAAGCAAAATAGGAAGCCGCCCTGCGAAAATCGCGACGGCGCGCTACAGTGTGACTTTCATGTCGCAGCTTTTGCATGCGTCCGCGGCGCGGCAGCTGAAAGCGAGTTTATACCCGGCTGTTTCAAATTTCCCGAAATCGACCTGGTATGCGATATCGCATAACGCTTTCTGTTCCTCCAGCGAAAGGCCGGCTTCCTTCCACGCTTCCACCAGGGGGCAGCGGTTCAGCCGCAACACGATGGAATCGGGACGCTCCTCGACAACCTCATGGCCGAAAGCGTCCATATCCGTTTTGCCTTCCATGAATGCAGCAGCCAACTCGTGCAGGTTCGGCTTGCCGATTTTTTGAGCCAACTGCAATCCTTTTTCCCTGCCTCTTGCATAGAGTGCCCTTTTTAAAATGGCCGCCGCTTTTTCCGCGCCGATTTCGCTCGAGAGTTCGCGGTATATGTTGATGTAAATTCTCGCGCGGTTTTTAAGTTCGTTTACCAAAACAGCCAGGTCCTGATTCAAAGCATCCTCCCTTTGACTGAGTTTTGCGCCCGGATTCCAAAAAGATCCCGAGGTGCCGCACCTTCTGCGCAGGCCCCTCAAGTTGAGTTTACCCTGAAGGCTGCACAACTCAAAGGCCGCAACCGAACAAGCTATTTCATCTGTCCGAAAATTGCATTATCATCGCAAAGATGCTGATTTGTTGCATCGCCGGCGCAAAGAGAGTGAAATGACGGATTCCGACAAGGCCAAAAAGGAAATGGATCTGGAGATCGCCCTATCCCACGTGGACGGAGATATCCAGTTCCTCGCCGAACTCGCCGAGCTTTTTTTGCAGGATTATCCGCGCCTGGTGGAAGAGATGCGGCGTGCGATTCTGCAGAATAATCACTCCGAACTCGAAAGAGCGGCGCATACGCTGAAGGGGAGGCTCGCGTTTTTCGGCCTCAATGCCATGAGAGACAGGCTGTTCACATTGGAAACGATGGGGCGTGAGCGCGATTCCGCAAGCACCAAACAGGTTTTGGCCGAGATCGAGTCCGCAATGGGGCGCATCTTGCCGGAATTCACCATACTGGTTCGCGAACAGGGCCGCTGAATGAACATGCGCTTCGGCAGGATAAAAGCGAATCGACGTTTCCGGCGGGAGCCTCTTCATTATGGGGGAATCCGTGTCGCTTCATGAAGATCATAGGGTTCGACGGAATGGGCGACTCGGCCCGATTCTGCTTCCGGCCTGAGGCGTGGAATGAGTCCTTTTTCAAGGTTTTGCAGCGGCATGAAATTGTTTCGATTCCTTTTCCGCGACCCGCCGGAACCCGGGACGTCGCTCATTCTGCGGCGGAGCCGCCGCTACTTCGTCCTGGCTGCCTGCGCCGCCCTATCCCTCCTCGGCTGTGTGTATCTCAATGCGCTGCTCGGCAACAGGATTGCTTTTCTGCAGGGAGAGTTTTTGCAGAAAGGAATCACCGGCTCCGTCAATCTGAGCCGAATCAGTTATCTCTTGAACTGGATCGGCGTCCTGACTCTTGCCGGCACCATTATTTACGGTTTCAAAATAGCGAAACAAGCCGTCCTCGACGCCCAAAAACACGCGGAAGTGCTGCAGGAGGCAAAGCAGCGCACGGTCGAAATCGCCGCCCTGTACGATATAACGCAGGATGTTTCCGCGCACCATGACCTGGCGGCGCTGCTGCAATCCATCGCCTTGAGGGCGACGACGCTGTTAGGAGGGGCGGGCTGCGCCATCTTTCTCTATGAGGCCGATCGGGACGATTTCCAGATAGCCGTGGAGTCCGGCGTGGGTATGCCCATCGGCAGCCGCTTGTCCAGCCATGAGGGGCTGGGAGGACGCGTAGCCGAGACTCTGCAGCCGGTTATTGTGAACGATTATCAAAGCTGGCCCTATCGATCCAAGGCCCTTATGCAGCTTCCGATCCGCGCCACCGTCTGCGTGCCGATGATTCGCAGGGGGGAGTTGATCGGGGTATTGGGCGTGCACGAGGTGGTCGGAAGCATCCGCACTTTTACGGACGCAGACGCCCGTCTCTTGTCTCTCTTTGCCGACAATGCCGCCGGAGCGGTGTATAACGCGAGGCTGATGGACGCGCTGAAAAATTCGGAAGAACGATTCCGGATCGCCGCGGAATGCGCCAGCGACATTGTTTATGACTGGGACATGCTGGATGATCACGTCGATTTCTTCGGCACACTCTTCGGGCGAAACTGGGGAGGCGACGAGATGCTGCCGAAAACACGCGAAGAATATTCGAAGATGGTGCACCCCGATGACCGCGCGGCGGTACGCGAGGCCCTCAAGAAACACCTGCTGACCGGCGAACCCTATTCCCAGGAGTATCGAATCCTCGACAGCAGGGGCGCCAGCATCACAATCTCGGATCGTGCAACGGCAATCCGGAGCTCGAAAGGCGTCCCGATCCGCCTGATCGGCGTCGTGAGCGACATCACGGAACGAAAAAAAGCGGAGAAGATGAAATCGGATTTTGTATCTTTCGTGACGCATCAGTTGCGCACGCCGCTTTCAGGGATCAAATGGATGCTGGAACTGGCGAGCGGCGAGGTTGAGGATTCCGAAGAAATGCGGTCGTATGTCCAGGACGCGCGCGCTTCGACCGATCGCCTGATCCGGCTGGTGAACGACCTCCTGGATGTCTCGCGCCTGGAACGCGGCACGATTCAAATGAACTGTCACGCGGTGGATCTGGCGGAACTCACCCGGAGCGTGATCGGTGAAATTTCGCCGCTCATGCAGGAAAAGGGACAGATTGTCTCGGTTCAGATTGAAGATGGTTTGCACCCGATATGGGCGGATACGCAAATGTTGCGGCAGGTAGTCCTGAATCTCATTTCCAACGCGATGAAATACACTCCCCGCGGAGGGAAAATCAACATCACCCTGCGACGCGAGAATAACCGTTTGCGCTGGGAAGTCGCGGACACGGGGATCGGTATTCCCAAATCTGATCTGGGGAAGCTGTTTGAAAAGTTCTATCGGGCGGGAAACGCCCAGGCGGTCGAAACTGAAGGAACAGGGCTGGGACTGTACCTGGTACGGCTGATGGTGGAACAATTCGGCGGCAAGGTTTGGTGCACATCTGAGGAAGGCGTGGGTTCTATGTTTGCATTCACCCTTCCGCTTCCGGTCCAAGAGGTATAAATGAGCGAAACCAGAATTTTGCTGATTGAAGACGACAAATTCCTGCGGAGGGCCTGCGAGGTCGGCCTGAAAAAGCGAGGCTTTGCGGTTATAACCGCAAACGACGGCGAAGAGGGGTTGCAGAAGGCGCGCACGGAATCTTTTGACCTGATTCTGATGGACATGCTCATGCCGAAGCTGTCCGGGTTGGAGACGCTCGAAAGTCTGAAAAAGGACGAGAAAACTCGCGGCATTCCCGTCGTGATCCTATCGAATTCGTCGCTGGAAACAGACATGCAGCGCGCGATGGAACTCGGAGCCGCGGGATACCTGGTCAAAGCATCTCTGTCCTTGCAGGAATTGGCGGATCACGTGACGTCGTTTCTCAAGGAAGCAGGATCCGCCGGCGAAACGCCAAAATAGCGCGGCGCCGGATCAGAAAATCTCATTCCGGAATTTGGTACACTGACTGTATGAATGGTTATAAAAGCATGATCATAGGAATCAGCGGTGGGACCGGTTCCGGCAAAACCACGGTTGCGCACAAGATCATTGCCTCCATCGGCGAGTCCAACGCCGTTTATCTGCAGCAGGATTCCTACTACCGCAATCTCGAGGACATGCCGCTGGATCAGCGGCAACGGGTCAATTTCGATCACCCGGACGCATTTGACGGCGTGCTGATGCTGCGGCACCTCGAGGCGCTGCGCGCCGGGGAGAGCATTGACCGGCCCGTGTATGATTTTGTGACGCATTCACGCAAGAAGGAATCGATTCGCGTCCAACCGCTGCCCGTGATTATTGTCGAAGGCATCCTGGTTTTCTTCGACGCCGGGATGCGGAGACTGATGGATCTCAAGATCTTTGTGGACACGGATGCGGATATCCGCTTCATCCGCCGCCTGCAACGCGATATCCATGCACGAGGCCGAAGCATCGAGTCGGTGATCGATCAGTACCTGACGACAGTGCGCCCGATGCACCAGCAGTTTGTTGCGCCGACGATGCGCTACGCCGACATCATCCTCCCCGAGGGTGGGTTCAATGATGTTGCGATCGACCTGATCACCGGCAAGATCCATTCCGTCCTGGGGGGGGCCCAATAAGAAATTTGAAATGTGGCAGCCTGCAGCCCCGCTTCGGTGTGTCCCCTTCTCCGTTGAACTCTGGAATCCGCAGCCTGACACGCGAAACGAACAAACCTTCCCCTCAATCGGATCGTCCCGACAGGCGAAGCCTTCCATTGCGATGAATGGGTCAGCCCAACTTATTTTTTCTTTGCAGCGTATCCGCGACCTTTTTCATGCCCAGGGATTCGAGCGTCTTCCGCTTCGGCCAGCCGTTGTCGGTGTTCCATCCTTCGAAGTCATAGAACTTCGTTTTCCATTCTTCGACCTTGGCCCGGTCCAGTTTTCGGCCGGCGTTTGCGGCGTACGTCCACTCGCCGTTATGAAAGACCGGCAATACGTGGGCTTCGGATGGTTTGTTGTAAAGGTAGTTCGGAAATACTTCCTGATTGCGGTGCCTGCCCTGCAGCACCCAGATGGCTTTATCCATATTCCAGATCTTGCGGCCCGTTTCCATGCCGTCGGCGAATGTGATGTTCTTTCCGGTGACGGCATTCCAGAATTTCGGTTCGGCCTCAGGCGTTGCCCCCACTCTGTCCTCGGTGTTGTTGGTGAAAAACATCGGCCAGCGCCAGCCACAGAAGCCGGTGCTGTCGATCCAGAATCTTTCGTAGTGCCGGTGCCATGCCACCTGTTTGACTTTGTGTTCCGAGTAGATTCCCGTAGGCCCTTCGCCGTAATCCATCATGAAGGCGTCGTTCTCGTACGGAATCATGGTGGCCGCGACCATCTGCACGGCCTTTTCTGCCGTCAGGTAAGGCTCCACGCCGGCCCCCATCATCGCCATCGGCATCCAGTGCAGCGGATAGTTGAAGCTGTGCATCATGATGTCGCGTTCTCCCAGCAGGGAGCCATAGCCCCACTCCACCTCAACCCGCGGATCGTAGTGCTCCATCGAACCCCAATAGGCCAGAGGAAGGAGACCGCTGGCGGTGTCCTCTTCGTATCGGCCCCATTGGATGGCCGCACGGGCGAGCCCCTCGCTCAGCGCCTCGCCGATGCCTTCGCGCATCGCGATCCGGCGCATGAGCGCCTCCGCATATTCGAGCTTGCCGTATTGATCGAAAGGCAGATCGCACGCGATCTTTTTACCGGGACCGAGGACGCCCAGTTTGTAGAGCTCGTAAATATAAGCCATCGGGCCGGCGATATGCCAGTGATTGATCCCGTATGCGTGCAGTAGATCCGTCGCGCGCATCTTGTCGATGCGCGCACCCTGCATGCTCATAAACGAAACCGTTCCCGCGCATGTGGCTTCGTTGCTTTTCCCTCCTGCCAGGCGCATCCGGCATGCTCGCGGGCAGGCGGCGCAAGCCGCAGCCCGTGCAGGTTCGAGCGGAATGGATATGTTGTGCGTATTCCCTCCGCTCGGCGCACCGTTGAACAGCATAAAGGCCCGCGTTTCCATCTTGGGATCGAGCGGATGATCGACCTTCCACTGGAATTTGTTGAACCACAGCCGGGCATCCATCAGCGCCTTGGGATCTGCTATCGGCACGCTTCCCGTACCGATGACGCTGATCGCCTTGAGCTTTTTGGATCCCCAGACGCCGCCAAATCCACCCTGCGCCGCGCTGCTGCCCGCACCATGGACGATGGAAGCGATCCGGCTTTTGTTTTCACCGGCGAGCCCGATGCAGGCGATAGCCGGGATCTGGGTTGTGGAGCTGTTGTCCAGGTCCGCCCATTCGCCGTACCGGAGGCTCGGGATGACACGCCTTGCGATTTCCTGCTGCGAATCGACAACGTCCCATCCCCACAGACCGCCATCCGCTTTTTCGATCGTGACTTTGTCGTTGATGATGTTGACCCAGACGGGTTCGTCCGAAGCCCCCTCGAGGACAATGCCGTCCCAGCCTGCATATTTCAGTTCGGCCGTAAACCGGCCGCCCCAATTGCTGCGGTTGAACCACTCGATGGGGTAATACATCGGTGCCAGCCCCTGCACCTCACAGCGGGGAGAACCGGGAACGGAAGTGCCGGAAAAAGGCGCGGTCATGATGGTGATCACGTTTCTGGGATCGAAAGCTTCGAAGGGTAACTGGTCCCCGACAAGTTCGAAGAAAATGGCCGAGCCAATCCCGTGGCCACCGCCAAATTCCTCATATTTAGCCGTGTCCATCGTGCTGATCGCCTTCGTCGTCAGGTTGATGCGCAAAATTTTCCCGGTATATCCGCCTGCCATTTTGTCCTCCTTGTTTACTGCCTATTAGTAGCAGATGATACAGGCATGTCAAATGGTATTAGCTGACAGCTGTCAGCGGTCAGCAAAAGATAAGGTCTGTGTCGAAGCTGAGGTTATGGGAATGGTTAGGAATGGGAGTGAACACGAAATGGGCGGCGACGGTCAGCTGTAAGCTCTCAGCAAATCGATTGGACTCGGCCCCCAAATCCAATCTGCCAGCTGAAAGCCGATCGCTGATAGCTGAAAGCTGATTGCCGACAGCTGAGAGAAGATTGCTAATGCTCTCCCTCTCTCAAACCTTCGCATTACGGGTTTATTTATTGCGCAGTTTTTGGCACAATCAAATGTACACATATCTTTTCAATCGTTGGTCTTTTTTTCACGAAAGGGTATCGGGGCTGCATGACACTGAAATCTCGAATTATTTCGCTGGTGCTCCTTGTTTCCGGTTTTTCCTTCAATCTCTCCGCCGGCCCGATTGCGGCCACACCTCTCCCGAAGCTCCGCTCCGCGGCTGTTCTCGTGAAAGATCAGCGCACCGGCGAATTTCTGATGGTCAAGCGGGCGGATGTGGCCATGCCGATCGCTTCCCTCACCAAATTGATGACAGCAATGGTGGTTCTCGACGCCCACCTGGACATGGACCAGGTAATTACCGTCGAGGAGGCGGACAAGGACCGGCTGCGCAACAGCCACTCTCATTTGCAGATAGGCACGAAACTGACACGGCGCGAAGCGCTGCTCGTAGCCCTGATGGCTTCGGAAAACCGGGCCGCGCGTGCATTGGGGCGCACGTTCCCCGGAGGAATCCAGGCTCTGGTCAAGGCGATGAATAACAAAGCCAAAGCTCTGGGGCTTAGCGAAACAAAGTTCGAGGATCCCGCAGGGCTTTCGGACAGCAACGTCTCGTCGGCTCAAGACCTCAGTAAAATAGTGGAGGCCGCATGCGGGTATCCGCTGATATGCATGTACAGTACTGAGACGGAAACGACGATCCGGTCGGGGAAGAGGACGCTTCATTTCATGAACACGAACGCCCTGGTGCGCAATCCGAACTGGCAGATCGGCCTGTCCAAAACAGGGTATATCGAAGAAGCGGGAAGATGTCTCGTCATGCAGACGCAAGTGGGCCAACGTCCGGTCCTCATGGTGCTGTTGAACTCCACCGGCAAAAACTCGCGTTTAGGCGATGCCAACCGCATCAAGCAATGGCTCGAAGGACCACCACCCAAACCCAGCCGCAAACCGCACAGGTAGCCGTGATTGAAGTTTCCTGTTCCAATGGAGTTTGCCTGTGCAAAATCGGATATAGTGACAGATCTGCAAGGAGGGAATCGGATGAGTGAATTCAATGCTCCGACTATCGCATGGCCATATCCCACAAACTACGGCAAAGAAAATGAGGTGACGGCCGACGTCATCATTCTGGGTGGAGGGATCGCCGGATGCCATGCGGCCGTCCATGCAGCCAGGCGAGGGGCGAAGGTTGTTGTAGTCGACAAAGGACCGGTCATCCGCAGCGGATCGGGCGGAGCGGGGGTCGATCATTGGCACGCCGCGTGCACGAACCCTTGTTCCAAAGTCACGCCGGAAGACATGATGGAGATTGTCCGTGTATTCGGCGATTATTCCTATCATGAGTATGGCAATGGGATCACCTGCTATATCCAGTGCAAAGAAAGCTACGACGCCCTCCTCGATGTCGAAAAAATGGGAGTAAAGGTCCGCGACGTGGATGATGAATTCGCCGGCGCCGATTTCCGCGACGAAAAAACCAAACTCATGTTCGCTTACGACTACGTGAACAGGACCTGCATTCGCGTCAACGGCGGTGCCCACATCAAAGTTGCGCTCTATAACGAACTCAAGAGACTTGGCGTACAGATCTTTGACCGCATCATGGTGACTCGCCTGCTCACCGAGGGCGGAAAACAGGGGACTCGCCTGGTCGGTGCCACGGGGTTCGACGTCCGCACCGGTGAGTTCTACGTTTTCAATGCCAAGGCTGCGATACTTTCGATGTCCGTGTTTGCCGGACAATGGGTGTTCTCCACGGAACTGACCGGTTTCGGCTCGATATTTAATGATCCGAATAATTCTGGTGATGGTACCGCCATGGCCTGGATCGCGGGTGCCGAACTTGCTCTGATGGAAAGAAGCGGCCGTGGGCTGGCGAGCGGATTCTTCCGCTATCCGCCCTATGGGACGGGCGACCACAACAACACTTGGTTTGCATGCACGATTGTCGATGCCAACGGCAAAGAGGTCCCGTATGTGGATAGAGAAGGGATCGTACTGAAAACCGTTTCGGAACGCTACCGGCCTGCCCCCGGTCAGAAGTATTTTATGTACGGCCGCATGGGCCCTCAGGCGATCTGGGGCCCCGGACTCATCCCCGATCTCTCAGAACGCATTGCAAAGGGTGAGTATGCCCTCCCTCTCTACGCGGATCTGCCCGGCATGCCGGAGCTTGAACGAAGAGCGATCTGGGGCCTGATGATTTATAACGAAGGCAAATGCAGCATTATCTACGAAAATTATTGCAAGGCGGGATTCGATCCCGATAAAGATATGCTTCAACTGCCGGTGATGCCTCCGGAGCAATACGGCCGAGGGCCGGCCTGGGAAACGTATGGACCTCGACAGTGGCGAGAAGGAGCCTTCGGCGGTGGCGGCGGTATCGTGTTTGACTGGGACCTGAAATCCAATGTCGAGGGGCTTTATGTTGCGGGAAGCCAGCAGTATTCCGGCGGAACGCACGCCCATGCAGCGGCTACCGGGAGATACGCCGGAAGAAAGGCCGCAGGGCACGCGAAAGACGCGAAACTGGGACAGATCGACCGGAAGCAGGTGGCCGAAGAAAAGATGCGCATTTATGCTCCCGTCATGCGCAGAGACGGCATCGGCTGGAAGGAGCTCCGAGCGGGACTGTGTCGCGTCATGCAGGACTACTGCGGAGAATTCAAGAGCGAGCCGATTCTTAAAACCGGCCTTCAGTGGATTCGCAGCATCCGGGAAAGCGAAGCCCCGACGGTTTTCGCAAGAAACCCACATGAGTTGTGCCGTGTCATGGAATGTTTCACGCACATGACGATCGGCGAAATCATCATGCAGGCGTCGCTGGCACGCAAGGCGAGCAGCGCTCTGCTGGATTTCAAGCGGTTGGATTTTCCCGAGATGGATCCCCCGGAATGGAACAAAATTGTCACCATCCGGCAGGAGAACAACAATGTCAGAGTTGGAGAGCTTCCGATGCGTTACTGGCTCCTGCCGCCATACGCGCCGAACTACGAGGAAAACTACCGGAAGCACAGCGAACTATAGACACGAGGATTTCGAGGTAACTGTTATGGTTGAGAAGGCGTACCTGGTATCGAATCCGTCATCGGCATGCAAAGCTATCCTGTTCGACGCCGATCTCTGCACCTGCTGCTTGAATTGCGTGGAGGTGTGCCGAACGGATGTCCTGATTCCCAATCCGGAAAAAGACAAACCGCCAATGGTCCTGTATCCGGATGAATGCTGGTTTTGCGGCAGCTGCGTCGCACACTGCCCCGTCCCGGGTGCTATTCGGATGGAGCATCCGCTCAGTCAGAAGGCGGGCTGGAAGCGCAAGGCTACCGGTGAATTTTTCCGCATCGGCATGAAAAACCCGCCGCCGCCCAATACGAAGCCGCCCGTTTGTTAGTAGTCCATAGTCCGCAGTGAATCCCTCACTGACGACTATCGACTAATGACCATCGACTAGAAATCGCGGCGCGGGGGACGATTGTCTCTGCCGCCGCCGCCGCGTCGGTTGGGCCTGTTTCGGTTCCGATCGAATCCGCCGCCTCTGTCCCCTCCTCCGAAGCTGCGCGGCTTCTGCTGCCGTGCTTCATTGACCGTTAGGGGGCGCCCTTCCAGGACTTTGCCATTCAGTTGATTGATGGCGGATTCCATATCGGCTTCAGGAGCCAGTTCCGCGAACGCAAAGCCTCGCGAGCGACCCGTATCCCGGTCGCGCATCACTTTGATTTCTGTAACCGGAATGCTGGCGCTGGCAAAAAGCTCCGTCAGCTCTGCGTCAGTGATACTAAAAGCCAGATTTCCAATAAAAAGCTTATTCGGCATAGGGCCTCTATGTGTCTTAAAAACTCAAGTGAGATTGAAGCCGGAGGATCCGGCTAACCCGGGGTCCTCCGAAAGAGATCGAAACTGGACTAAAGCACGTTCTGCGTCTGGTGCCCCTGAAATGCATTTGACCTCCGGGTCAGCACAGGGGTAAGACAGCCGCCACAGCACCCATTGACAAAGAACCCTGAAAGGTAACGGGTAATACGATCTTATTAGAATAGCCAGATCATTACAAGAAAAGACTGAAAAGCAGTGGGCTGTTGGCACTGGATAGGCCCCTAGAGGGGGCAAATAGCAATGGGCAAGGCGCAGGATGTTTCGAGCAGATGACGTGCGGCGGACAGTTTCTCCGCCGAGGCGTCGTCCTCTTCATAGCCTGGCGCATGAATGCGGAGAATTTCGGTGCTTCGGGTCAGGGTAAGGTGCCGGATCCTTTTCTTACGCCGCCAATCGAAAGCATCCGCAAGCCGCAGGATGCCGCAAAGCAGGAAGATCGCCTTTAAGTTTTCGGCCGGGATGCCGGAAAAGGCTTTTTGCTCCGAACGAGGCAGGGGGCCCTGGTGAAATCGCGCAAGCAAGGCAATCATCCTCAGACTCTCTGCGTCCAGACCCGGTGAAGGAGCAATTTTGCGTATCAAACGGTAGGATGCGAGCTGGTGCTTTTTGTCTCCTTGCCATATCCCGGTGTCGTGTGCCAGGGCTGCAGCCTCAAGCATGAACCGGGTGTTTGCCAAATTTGCATCCTGCGTCAGTCCCAGAGATTCCAGCCCGTCGTAAATCTGCAGGGCGAGCCTGGCTACGTGTGCCGAGTGGGCAAAATCGGGATCTCTGAATGAAGCCCAAGCGCGCAAGCGGGCCAGCGCGGCCATCCCAAGGTGGTCCGGCTGCGGAAGATCCGCCCGCCAGACATACCATCGCGATTCCTTTCCCAGCATCGTTTTCCGGTATCTCTCGAGCCGCTGATGGATTGCATCGGAAATCCGAAGCCGCCATCGGGAGTGACTGTCTTCATTGGGGAACGCCTTGATGGTCAGAGCAGTTTGCCACAGTACGTGCAAGTCATGCATCTCTCCCAGGATGTCCTGAAAATCCCCCAATTCCGTGCCCCACGCGGCATATCGCTCAGGCATGAAGTTTTCAACGGTGTAGCGAAACTTTTTCAGCGCGATTCTCAATTTGTGATAGGAGGCATGGCTGCGATTGCGCATGGCTGCTTTGTGCAGGGCGTGCGCTTCAGACCAGCGTTCCAGCGCCAGGTGCTGAAACGCCAGGCTTCCGGACGGGATCCGCTGTGCACGACTGGAAAGCAGCCGAGTCCACGAAGCCCACTTCTTGCGATTAAAGTCCTGCAGGGCTTCCGCGGCGCTTTCTTTGTGCTGCAGCTCCTGCCCAACCAGATACCGATGCAGCAGTACCGAGGTTTCATCGGGTGCTGGAGCGATCTCCCATACCCACTCCATCATGACCTGAGTATCGCGAAGCGCGCCAAGTTGCCGGAAGAGCTGGCGCCCTTCGCGTTTCATCAGCTTCCATCCCGGGTGAGGGTCGAAGACCATGAATCCGTCGGCGATGGAGCGGCAGCGCCTCAGCGCCACGCGCAGATCATGAACAGGCTCGGGCGCGAAATCGTCGCACGCGCGATCCCATTCGCGCAATGCACGCGACATCCAGTAGTCGAGGTTACTGGACTCGTTTTCGGCAAGCTTTGTATCGACGGGTTCCATGTTCTTAAAAAGACAGGAGATAAAATTCAGAAGACAGTAAAAGAAACCAAGTTTTTACCAATGCACTGAAATCATCGCACAATACCGGGAATTTCTCCACAATCCCGTATGATCGCTGAAAGCTGTCTTCTGTATTCTGTCTCCTCTTTTACGGATTTCCGTGTATGATCATGCGATGGAAAAAGTGACCAAAGCGGTCATCATGGCGCGCGGACTCGGGACGCGAATGCGAAAGCAGGACGAGTCTGCGGCATTGGACAGCGAGCAGTCTGCGGCTGCGGGCGCGGGCATCAAGGCGATGATTCCCATCGGGCGGCCATTTCTCGATTACGTCCTCAGCGGTCTTGCGGATGCAGGATTTTCGGACGTGTGTCTCGTGATCGGTCCGGAGCACGATGTGATGCGCAGCTACTATACGGTTCAGTCGCCGCCCCGGCGCATTCGTGTCGGCTTTGCCGTGCAGCGGCAGCCTCTGGGTACGGCCGATGCGGTGTTCTCCGCAAGGGAGTTTGTCGGCAACGATTTGTTTCTCGTCATCAATTCAGACAATTATTACCCGGTTGCCGTGCTGGGCGCGATGCGCAATCTGGGCGGCGCAGGAGTCGCACTGTTCGACCGCAACCGTTTGGTAGCGGAAAGCAACATCCCCGCAGACCGTGTGCTGAAGTTTGCCCTGGCAAAAACCGATACAAACGGGTGCCTGGAGCGGATCCTTGAAAAACCCTCTGAGGAGGCGGTACGCGCGTTGGGCAAGCCCGTGTATGTCAGCATGAATTGCTGGGTTTTTTCGCCCATCATCTTCCGAGCGTGCCAGGCCATCCAGCCTTCCGCCCGTGGCGAGCTGGAATTGACGGATGCGGTTCAGTGCGCGATCGATGAATTGGGAGAGCGATTTCAGGCGCTGACATTCCAGACTGCGGTGCTGGACATGTCCAGCCGCTCGGATATTGCCATTGTGGCGGAGAAACTTCGTGGTATAAATCCCAATCCGTAGACCGGGTTCGAGGCGGCGGAAGATCCGCGGGGTGTTTGGACCTTTGAAAACTGGAGAATAAGAATGAATGCATTGGAGCAGAAGCTGAGCGAGCTGGCCGAAAAAGTCGCCGATAATAATCTGTGGCGCCAAAGAAAATGCTTTAACCTCATACCATCCGAAAACACGCCTTCGCTGTTTGTGAAGCTGTGCGAAATCGGCGATCCGTCAGGCCGCTACGCCGAACACAAAACGGCTCTCAAGAAAGAAACGGAATCCCTCGCGGGAACCGGGGCTCTGAAGGGAGACCAGGTTTATTACTACCAGGGAGCCGATTTCATCTACCACATGGAGCAATGCCTGAAGGCCGAGTTCGCCGAATTCATCGGCGGGAAGGATGTGGAGACGCGTCCGATCAGCGGCCAGATGGCGAACGAAGTGGTATTCAAAGGGTTGGTGAAATTCCTGGCCTCCGGTCCCGAAGGATTCCCCAAGCTCAGCCCGACGGGCCGCCTGCAGTGTGTGATGAACAACAGCCTCAATCATGGCGGTCACCTCTCGGCTCAACCCTATGGAGCATTGTTCAACTTCGCGGAAGAAAATATCATCAATTTCCCCTGCGATGCGAAAAACCCATACAAAATGGATGTGCCCAGGATGATCGAGCTTGTGAACACACACAGGCCGGCGCTGATCGTGTTCGGAAAGAGCATGTTCCTGCATCCCGAGCCGATCCGCGAACTGCGCGCATGCGTTCAGGGCATTCCGAACTATGCGCCGCTGGTCATGTACGATGCAGCGCACGTATTGGGCATTCTGGGATCCCTGTTCCAGGACCCATTAGCCGAGGGCGCGGAGGTTGTGACGGGCTCGACTCATAAGACGTTCTGGGGACCGCAGCGGGGGATCATCGCGGCGAAACTGCCGGACGGCGCGCCCTTCCGCAAGCTGTGGACCGAAATTGTCGCTCGCGTTTTCCCGGGATCTACGAGCAACCACCATCTCGGTACGCAGCTGGCGATGCTTGCCGCCACAATCGAAATGAATGCGTTCAAAAGTAGCTATCAGGCACAGGTGCTGTCCAACGCGCGCGCGTTCGCCCGTGCATGCGCCATTCAGGGAATCCCTGTCGAAGGAGGGGAGGCCGAGGGATATACGCATACGCATCAGGTGATTCTCCGGGTGCACGCTTTCGGAGACGCAAAGGAAATTGCATCGCGCCTCGAAGCGAACAATATCATCACCAATTACCAGGCGCTGCCCGGCGATGAGACCTTCTATCATCCGAGCGGCATCCGCATGGGCGTTCAGGAGATGACCCGGTTCGGGATGAAAGAACCGGATTTTGAAGGGCTCGCCCGCCTGATTGCCGGTATCGTTTTGAAAAAGAACACGCTGGCCGGCGAAGTGGCGGAATACAGAGGAAAATTCAGTTCCATGGAATATTGTTTAAGCGCTGAACAAACGATGCGGATCGCCCCCCGCCTCCTGGAAAGCATTTTCTCTAAACACGATCATGCGCTCGGTTTTGCAAACGCCTTAAGAAATGCGGGCTGATGCGGCATGGTTTTGCGTGTGTAAATCTTTCGGAGTGCACAAGCCTGCTTGCGCTTTGAGGTTTCCCGTTTCCAGTTTCCCGTTCCCCGTTGACATCTTGAATTTGAAACCGGAAACGGGAAACGCGTAAATGACTAAAGCGACAGCAGGCCGCCGCACTCCCACAACCCGCGTGTTTTTGGAAACTGCCTAAACCACATCTCCCTTCTCCTCTCCGAAGCCTGCGATAAATGCCCATGCTTCCCGCCGCGCTGGCATGCTTCATGCTTAGAAACAATGGAACTTGAGGGTTTGGCTGCACAACCCGCCGGGTGCGGGATTGTGCGGCGCTTCCCGGGAATCCGGTCTTAGTTCCAGGAGAAATGCATGAGAGTAGAGTTCACGTCAGTCCCGCAGCCTCAAATTGAATCAGCAAAAACTATTGAAAAGAAAGAAATTAAGGGGAGTAATCCCGGCAATGCTACAGAGCCGGAGGAGATGCAGTCGTTTATCCCGTTCTCTCTCGGTACGGGCAAGACATACTCGCTGTCCTCGTTAAAAGCGGCAGTTGACTACCATGCCAAGTTTTTGACTGTTGCCGAGAACAATATGGCAGCCGTCAACCACGCTGCCACGATACCCAGGGGGATACTCGACAGTCTGAATTGCAGATAAGCGGAAAGCTGATTCTGGAGAAGGCTAAGAAGAACGGACCCCGCTGGGGAAAATCGAGCGGCACTGGATTCCCCATATTCCATCGATTTTCGTCACAACCCATAGAGCCTGGTATGTTGCGTATCGGGAATCATTCGGCTTATGCATGCTGAGCTGCACTTCGAAATGGACCTTTTCATCGCAGCTTTGCCTCATGGAGCAGGAATCCAGAGTGCTGTATGTCCAGCCTTCGTTCGAGAGCAACTGAAAGTCGATCTGAAACGATTTCGGGTCGCTCAGAATGCTTAATTCATTTCCTGCAATTTGTATGTGCGGATAATGCAGTGTTTTTCTGCATCCTTCGATATCGCGGGCATTCAGGGCTGCAAAGAAATCATCGACAGGCTTGCGGGCCGCTTCTTCCCGTTCGGATTCTTCCATCCCGGCCGCGCTGATGTACCCCATCAGAAGCGATAATCCGCCGAGGACTCCGAGCGAGACCTTGGCCGCCTTTCCCAGCCTCGTCTTTTTTCTTTTTTCCTCGTCGCTTTCGACTCCCGCCGCTTCCTCCACCATCTCTAAATCGCCTCCTTCGATGCACCCTTTTCTTCAAAGTTTTACACGTCACATGTATTGTGGAACCGGTGCTATGGATAGTCAATCCGTCGGCCGTTAGTTTCCAGCCGGTCGTTTGCCAAAATCCGACGACTGTCTGCCGTTAACTTTCCGCCTGTTCCTGGAGATATTCCTCGTATTCTTCTGCATTGAGAAGCTCTTTGAGCTCATCGGGATTTGATATGCGCACTTTGATCATCCATGCCTTGTCGTGCGGGGATTGGTTGATCAGTTCCGGGCTTTCTTCCAGTTTCGAATTTACCTCGATCACTTCTCCGCCGATAGGACAGAAGACTTCGGAGACCGCCTTGACCGATTCCACGGATCCGAACGGATCCCCGGCTTCGAACGTGTCCCCGACTTCGGGGAGATCGACATAGACGACATCTCCCAATTCATGTTGGGCAAAGTCCGTTATTCCGATTGTCCCAACGGTATCCTGAACCAGAACCCACTCGTGATCCTTGCTATAGAGATTGTCCTCGGAATACATGCGATCCACCTCCGCAATTGTCGATTTGATCTGTATCCAGCTAACGGGTTCTCTTGTAAAAAGGCGCGGGAACCACTTGCGCGCCAGCCGGTTTTTCGCGAATGACGACGTTGAATTGAAATCCCGCCGCGGCGCGTTCCGCGGGAAGGTACGCGAAGCCGATGTTCTTTTTCAAAAAGGGCGCAGGACTGCCGCTCGTGACGACGCCTATCTGTGTGCCATTCAGCTCTGCAACATAGTGATCGCGGGCAATGCCTCTCTCAATCATTTCGAAACCCGCCAGGATACGCTTGACGCCGGCATCCCGCTGCCTGAGGAGTTCTTGCCGGCCGATAAAATCCCCTTTCTGGAGCTTGCAGATCCAGGCGAGATTGGCTTCGAGAACGGATGTCGTCTCATCCATATCGTTGCCATACAGGAGCAGACCTGCTTCCAGTCGAAGCGTGTTGCGGGCCGCAAGGCCGATGGGTTCCAGTCCGATCGATTTCCCGGACTCCATGATTTGGGCCCAGACGGTCTCTGTTTTCGACGGGTTGCAGTAGACTTCGAATCCATCCTCTCCCGTATAACCCGTTCGCGAAACGATCGCGTCCACTCCTGCGAACTGGCCGCGGTCGAACCAGTAATACTTTATAGCCGCGAGCCGGAGGTTTGTCAGAGGCTGCAAGATTTCAAGAGCCCGGGGCCCCTGGATGGCGAGCTGGGAAAAATCGTCGCTGCTGAAGATTATTTCCGTTTTGCTGAGCGCGTTTTCACGGATCCACTCAAAATCCTTTTCCTGGTTCGATGCATTGACGCACAAGAAAAAGTGGTCGGAAGCCATGCGGTAGATGACAAGATCGTCGACAAAGGCTCCCTTCGGAGTGGTCAGGGCAGAGTACTGGCATTGAGAAATGGCAAGCGACCGAACGTCATTGCATGTGAGCTTTTGAATCGTTGCCAGCGCGTTCGGTCCCTTGATCTCCAGTTCGCCCATGTGGCTGACATCGAAGATGCCGGCACGGGTCCTGACAGCTAGATGCTCCTGCATCGGTCCGGCATATTGCACGGGCATGTCCCATCCCGCAAAGGGCACCATGCGGGCGCCCAATTGCCGGTGGACGGTATTCAACGCAGTCTTCCTCAGTTCAGGATCACTCATATCCAAACCTATCCGGATGAAAGCGATACAACTGCCATGGGCCTTGAGCCTTTGAGCTTTTCAGCTCGAAGATTCGAAGGCCTTCGCCTATTGCGCGAACTGGAAATCGGCTGAAAGTGAAGTCATGCCCCAAGTCAGAACGAACACCCCGCCTTTGGGGGCGCCTTTCAGATCGAGAGTGAAAGCTTCAACCGAGCTGGGTAGAGCCGACTTCTTCATCGGAGCCTGGAAAACATCCTTGGAAGGATCGTGCTGCGTGCCCCATTGACCCGTCTGAGAGTTGAATACCAGCACGAATTGATCCGGCGCCGCCAGCTTCAGCCAAAGGCTGTAAGCGCCTTTTGGCACCTTGGTCGATCCAAAGGTCAGGTCCACCGGAGTAGTGAGCACGGTCGCCATGTTCGAGCCCATTCTCCAGAACTGTCCCTGCGCCAGCTGGGATAGCATGTCGCGGCCCTTAAGCTCGGGACGTCCATAGTCCACCGTGATGCTCCCCGTACCCGCGCTCAATTCCGCTTTTCCTCTGGGCGCCATTTTCATCTGGGCGAAACATGAAACCGCCAAACCAA
>Ga0335071_10002226_pt1 | contig 20861 bp, 17 predicted proteins | sample Lox_Sample_15_FD_206724 | JGI IMG/M metagenome (GOLD analysis project Ga0335071, IMG submission 206724) | Soil microbial communities from Loxahatchee National Wildlife Refuge, Florida, United States - Lox_Sample_1.5 | ecosystem: Environmental > Terrestrial > Soil > Wetlands | place: USA...
TTCAAGGGGCTCGGGGGTGTCGTCAACGTGTTCATCGAGCCGCAGTACACTGTCTATGCCAGAGGCGCCGGCCAGCCGGCGCTACAGCTCTACACGGGTGTCAACCTGCAATGGGGGAAGTAGGCCAACCCGATCCGCTTGCGCGGATGGATGACGTGGAGCAGGGGGTGGCCCACGCCTCCGAAGGAGCCGCCACGTTGGAGAAGCTCTCCCTGCTTGGTGGTCCGCTGCACCGGATGGGAAGGCGCCTCGGCCTCGTCCGCGGCGGCACGAACACGGTGCTGCTCGGGCTCGCGCTCGGCTGGCTTCCGTGGATCGTCCTGATCGGGGTGGCGCTTCTCCAGGGCCTCGGCGAACGAGTGTTCACCCTCTCGCTCGTCGGTACGCACGTTCGCCTGCTCGTGGTCGTCCCGCTGCTCTTCGTGTGCGAGTCCTGGCTCGACCCGCGGCTGACGACGTTCGTCGAGACCGTCGTGCGCTCGGGGGTCGTGCCCGAGGGCGCACTGGCCGCCCTCGGATCCCAGGTCGATCGCGTTCACCGCTGGAGGGACTCCTGGCTCCCGGAGGCAGGTTGCCTGCTGGTGGCCGCCCTGCTGTCGTTGATGGGGGCACGGCTCCAGCGGTTCGGGGCGACGACGGCGCTCGATCCGGCCCAGGCCCTGACCCAGGGAACGGTGATCCTCCGGTGGTGCTGGGTCGTCTGCCTGACGCTCTTCCGGTTCCTCATGATCCGGTGGCTCTGGCGAATCGCCCTGTGGGCGCACTTCCTCTGGCGGGTGTCAAGGCTCGAGCTGCACCTCGTCCCGACCCACCCGGACGGCGCCGCCGGGCTGGGCTACCTGGAGGTGGTGCACACGGCCTTCGTTCCCCTGGCGGTGGCGATCTCGGCGATCCAGTCCGCTTCGTTCGCGGAGGGGCTCTCCACCGGCTCGATGGCGTTAGGAGCAATCTACCCCGCGCTCGTGCTCATCCTCCTCGTCGACGCGGTGCTGCTCCTCGGACCCATGTTCGTCTTCACCCCCAAGCTCCTGGCCGCCCGGGCGAGGGGCCTGAGCGACTACATGGAGCTGAGTTCGCGCTACGTAAACGAATTCGAAGAAAAGTGGCTCGGCACGAAGGCCGCCCCGGCCGGGCTACTGGGCACTTCGGACCTGCAGTCCCTGGCGGACCTGTCGAACAGCGTCAACGTCGTGCGCAAGATGAGCCTCGCCCCGCTGGGCCCCCGGCTCGCGCTGTTCCTGGCGGGCGCCGCGGTGTTACCGCTCTTGCCCCTGGCCCTGTTCGCCTACCCCGTTGCCGAGCTGGCCCAGAAGGTCCTGGCGCGCCTGCTCGGCCTCTAGCTGCAGGTCGGTGCTTCACGAGGCGAGGAGGACTGACGATGACAGCGGAGACGAGGTACCAGGGACGGAAGACCTTCACCATCCTGCACACCAACGATCTCCACTCGGGCTTCATCGGCCTGGGCCCGGCCTCGGACTACACCCCGTTCACGCTGGACGACGACGCGACCCGCGGTGGCTATGCGCGTCAGGCCACCTTGATCGCGATGAGGCGGCAGGCTCGCCAGGCGCAGGGCCCGGTGCTGGTGCTGTGCGGGGGCGACTACAGCATGGGCACGCCCTTCGGGGCGGCCAGCCGCGAGACCGGCGGTGAGCTCAAGCTCATGTCCCTCATGGGTTACGACGCCACCACCTTCGGAAACCACGATTTCGACCTCGGGCCCTCTGGGCTGGGCCAGTCCATCCGCGTGGCCGTCGAGGCCGGCAGGGTTCCAGCGCTGGTCGCCTCGAACACCCACTTCGAGGCGAATGACGACACGCTGGTGGAGCTGAGGCGCCTCTCCGGCCAGGGCGTGATCTGCCGCCATGCCGTGCTGGAACGCGGCGGGATCCGCTTCGGCCTCCTCGGGGTGCTGGGCAAGGAGGCCATGGGCCTCACCGTGGGTGCCGGCGCGGTGAAGTTCGCCGATCCCGTCGAGACCGCCAGGGAAGTGGTCAAGCTCCTGCGCGAGACCGAGAAGGTCGACGTGGTCATCGCGCTCAGCCACGGCGGCGTCGTGAAGGGGGCCGACGGTCTCTACGCGGATGGCGAGGACGTGCAGCTGGCCCGGGAGGTGCCGGGCATCGACGTCGTGATCGGCGGCCACAGCCACACCACCCTTCGCAAGCCGATCCTCGTCGCCGGGATCCCCGTGGTCCAGGCCGGCAAGAACGGGGAGGAGCTCGGCGAGCTGGTGTTGACGCTGGACGGCGGCAAGGTGACGGTCGCCTCCTACCGGCTTCACCCCATCGACGACACCATCCCCGGCGACCGGGCCATCGCCGACGAGATCGAGGTGCAGAAGAAGAAGGTCAACGGGGCCGTGTTCGCGTCGCGCGGATACAGCGTCGACCAGCCACTGGCCATCGCACCACGCGACCTGCCCAACACGTTCACCGACATCGAGGCGAGTACCCTCCTCGCCAACCTCTGCACCGACGCCTACCGGAGCGCCACCAAGGCGGACATCGGCTTCACGGTCAACGGGCTCATGCGCGCGAGCTTGTTGCGCGGGAAGTCGGGCGTGCAGACGGTGTACGACGTGTTCGCCGTGGCCCCGCTCGGCGCCGGCGTGGTGGATACGACGGCCGGAAGCGCGCTCGTGACCGGCTACTTCACCGGGCAGGAGCTGAAGCACCTGCTCGAGTTCTTTCTCGTCGACAACCCTACCCATCCCGGCGAGTGGTTCCCCCGCACCTCCGGCCTCCGGTTCCGGTACGACCTCTCGCGGCCACCATACGATGCCGTGACGGCCATCGAGCTGGGCGACCTGGATCGCGGCTACCGCGTCATCGACCTCGGCGGCCAGGACCCGCGCCTCTTCAGCCTCACCTGCCCCTTGATGCTCGCGCCGCTGATTATGGCCCTGCCCCAGTTGACCAAGGGCAAGCTGGCGGTCGTGCCCAAGAACAAGGATGGCCAGCCTCTGCAGTCGAGGGTGGAGGGTCTCGTGGACCTCCACCACCCCGGCACGGCCCAGCTGACGCCGCCCCGCGGCACCGTCGACAGGAACAGCGTCGCTACCGGACCGGTGGAGCGCGGGGTGCAGGAGATCAAGGAATGGCAGGCGATCATGGATCATTTGCGTTCTCTACCGGTCAACAACGCGGGCGAGCTGCCCGTGATCCCGATCGACGATCGTGCCAACGAGACTAGAGCGCTCGACGTAAGCGGTTGCTCCTGAGTCGATCCCGACGCCGCTGCCGGCACGCCGTTGACCCGTTCGAGCGCCGCGAGACCTTCCGTGCTCATGATAGAATGTGCGACAGGGGGCGGCATGTTGGGTCGATGTGCTCGGCGATGGTTCGTCGTGTGCGCCGGCGTGATCGCGGGGCGGGGCGTCGCGCTCGATCAACAACTCCCACCGCCGTTTCGGGTGCTGCTGGTGGTCGCGTACGGGGCCACGGTGCCGGCGGTCATCGAGTACAACGAGGGGCTGCGCGCCGAGCTCGCGCGGGACAAGGCCTACGAGTTCGACGCCGAATACCTCAACATGCCGCGGGCCCCGGAGCCGACCAACGCGGAAGCGTTTCGGAGCTGGCTCGGGTCCAGGTTCCCCGCCATGCACCCGGACGTCATCGTGCCGGTGGGCGACGCCGCCGCCGCTCTCCTCACGAACCCTGAGGCTTCGCCCTGGCCGGATGTGCCGGTCGCCTTCGGGTTGGTCACGCACCCCGAGAAGCTGCACCCGTCGCAGCACACCACCGGAATCACGGAGCACCTGGCCTTCCGTGAGACGATCGATCTCGCGCTCCGGCTCTTGCCCGCATCCCGGCACGCCGTGCTCGTCGGAGGCGCGTCGGCGACGGACCGGATGTTCTTGGATGACTTGCGCACGGCGGCTGGGAGCTTCGCCGGCCAGCTCGACGTCACCGAGCTGGCGGGGTTGCCGGCAGGCACCATGGAGGAGCGCCTGCTGAGCCAGCCGACCGGCACCATCACATTCTTGTCGACTTACTTCATGGACGGGTCCGGCCAGGGCTGGACCACCGCACACCTGGCGAGGCGGATCGCGAACGTTGCTCCAGGCCCGTTCTTCGGCGTCCACGGGACCCTGATCGGTCACGGGATCACGGGAGGTGTGGTGGTCGACTACGAGCGATCCGGGCACCGCATGGGAGAGCTCTTGCGGCGAATCCGCGCCGGAGAGGACCCCGCCACGATCCCGGTACGGCCGAGCGGGGCGAACCGGACCGTTCTCGACGGGCGGGAGCTCTACCGGTGGGGCGTGCCGGACAGGCTCGTGCCCGCCGACGCGGTCATCCAGTTTCGCACGCCGAGCCCGTGGAGCCTCTACGGGTGGAGGATCGTGTCGATCATCCTGGCCCTGGGCTGCCAGACGCTGATCATCGGAGTACTCTTCCTAGAGCGGGGCCGGCGCCGCTTGGCGGAGGCCCGCGCGCGCGAGAACCTGAGAGTGGTGGCCCATCTCAACCGGGTCGGCGCCGTGGGTGAGCTGGCGGGGGCCTTCGCGCACGAGCTCAATTCACCCCTCGGCGCGGTGGTCAACAACGCGCAGGCCGCGCGTCGTCTCCTGAGGAAGACGCCGGGGCTGTCCGAAGTGGTCGGCTGCCTGGACGACATCGTGAGCGATGCCGGCCGCGCGGGCGACGTGATCCAGCGAATGCGCCGGCTCATCCGCAAGGAGGAGGTATCCGAGGCGCCCGTGGACATCGCCGCCGTGATCCGCGACGCGCTCCGGCTGGTCGGGCAGCTGGCTCAGGATCGCGACGTGGCCGTCTCGACCGACATCACCACCCCGTTGCCGAAGGTGAGCGGCGACGACGTGCAGCTGGTCCAGGTCATCATCAACCTGGTCCTGAACGCCATCGACGCGGTCGCCGACGTGCCCGCCGATCGGCGGCGGATCCAGGTCAGCGTTGCCCAGGTTGGCGGCGGGGTCGAGATCCAGGTGGCCGACGCCGGGGTGGGCATTCCCCCGGCAAGCCTGAAGAACGTGTTCGAGCCGTTCTTCACCACCAAGCCCCTCGGGCTCGGCCTGGGGCTCTCCATCACCCGCTCCGTCGTGGAGGCGCATGGCGGAAACATCTGCATCTCGGAGACCCCGGGTGGCGGCACGACGTTCCACGTGCTCTTGCCGACCCTGGCCAGCGCCGAGGCCCGCGCGTGAACCCGGCGGGTCGTCGGACCAAGGTCCGATGATTGCCATCAGCCCGGAAGTTTAGGCTGAGAATCGCCCTGTTCGAAAACCGAGAGGCACTTGCGAATGCCCGACCCGATCCCCGTGCCTGGTGAAGCCCTGCCGGCCGCATCCCCGCCGCGCTTTCACCTGCTGGCCAAGCCGAGTGGCTCGACCTGCAACATCGACTGCAAGTACTGCTTCTTCCTCTCCAAGGAAGCGCTCTACCCGAACGAGAAGAACCGGATGTCCGACGCCACGCTGGAGGCGTACATCCGCCAGCTCCTCGAGTCGCACCTGACCCCGCAGGTGACGGTGGCGTGGCAGGGCGGGGAGCCGACGCTCATGAAGGTCGATTTCTTCAGGCGCGCGGTCGAGCTGGTGGAGAAGCACCGCCGGCCCGGGCAGGCGGTCGAGCACACCTTCCAGACCAACGGCATCCTGCTCGACGACGAATGGTGCACCTTCTTCAAGCAGCACGACTTCCTCGTCGGACTGAGCGTGGACGGCCCCCGTGAGCTCCACGACACCTACCGGGTCGACCGCCGCGGGCAGGGCACCTTCGACCGCGTCATGCAGGGCTGGCGCAAGCTGCGCGAGCACGGGGTCGAGTTCAACATCCTGTGCACGGTGAACGCCGCCAACCAGCGCCACGGACGGACGGTGTACCGCTTCTTCCGCGACGAGCTGGGCGCGAAGTGGGTGCAGTTCATCCCCATCGTCGAGCGCGCCACCGAGGAGACGATCGCCATCGCCAACCTCGGCTGGAGCGACCAACCCGGCAAGAAGCGCCTCCTCTACACACAGGCCGGAAGCATGGTGACCGAGCGCTCGGTGGGGGGCCTGCAGTACGGCCGTTTCCTCGTCGACGTCTTCGAGGAGTGGGTGCGGCACGACGTGGCCAAGGTCTACGTCCAGCTCTTCGACGTGACCCTGGAGGCCTACTTCGGCAGGCACCTGCTGTGCATTCACGCCCCGACCTGCGGTGCCGGCCCCGCGCTCGAGTACAACGGCGACCTCTACTCCTGCGACCACTTCGTGGAGCCGCTCTACCGGCTGGGCAACATCCACGAGACGCACATGGCCCAGCTCGTCGGCTCGCCGCGACAGCGCAAGTTCGGCCTCGACAAGCGCACCACGCTCACCGCCCAGTGCCGGAACTGCGAGGTGAGGCCGGTGTGCAACGGCGGCTGCCCCAAGGATCGCTTCGCGACCTCCAGGGACGGGGAGGCGGGCCAGAACTATCTCTGCGCCGGGCTGGAGCTGTTCTTCAAGCACACGCGCCCGGCCATGCAGGCGATGGCCCAGCTCCTGCAGAAAGGCCGCGCGCCCTCGGAGCTGATGGCCATCACCGCAGCCGAGGACGCTGGACGCGGACCGTACCAGCCTTGCCCTTGCGGGAGCGGCGAGAAGTTCCGCTTCTGCCACGGCCTGCGGGCGCCGGCCTCCCCCTTCAGCGGGCTGGGCCCCGCAGCGACCCCCGGCCGCCCCTCCGGGGTGGCGTAGCCCCACCCACGAGGCCGCCGGCGCCCTGCGGCCCGTCCACGGCAGGATTCGACGCAGCTGGCGAGGTCGCCGCACCTCCATCCGCCCTTGGTCCGACTATCCCCGTCGGCCTGGGTGTGAGCATTCAAGCACTCAGCGTCATGGCTCCCCCGCGGGAAGGCGGACTCGCTGCCGAGCTCGCCCGGACCGGTTCCAGCGCGCGATCGAAAGGGGCTCTCGTGAAGATCCCATTCATGTCGGAGGCCTCGGCGGTTCCCCTGGCAGCTCCCAACCTGTCCTCGGACCATCTCGCGGGAATGCGCACGCTCATGGGGGCGGACCGGACCTTGATGGCCTGGACCCGGACCTCCCTCTCCCTGCTCAGCTTCGGGTTCACCATCTACAAGGTCCTGGAGGGATTCCAGGAAACGAGCGGAGGGCAGCTGGCTTCCGGACAGACGCCCCGGAACGCGGGGCTCGTCCTGACCGGCCTGGGGACGCTGTCGATGCTCATGGGCACCATCGAGTACTGGCAGACCCGAAAGCAGCTGAGCCAGTTCGAACTGAAGCATACGATTCGATACCCGATGATCATGGCCACGATCATGACCATCGCAGGCTTGTTCCTGTTCTTCAGCATCGCCTTGAAGGCCTTCTGAGCCCGTCCATGCACGGGGTCGAGCTGCTCGAGACGTTCGTCGCAGCGTTGTTGTTCGCTGGCGCATTCCTGGTCGGGAAGCACGTGCGGGTCGTCCAGCTGGTGGGGGGCGACAGCAGAACCGCCGGCTCGTTCGGCGCGGGGATGGCGATCGCCTACGCCTTCGTGCACGTGATGCCGGAGCTGCACGGCGTCCGCGTGGCCTTCGCGTCGTCCGTCGCCGTGGCGTTGCGCTTCGAAGGGATGGCCATCTACCTCGTGGCGCTCGTCGGCTTCCTCATGTACTACGGCCTCGAGCACTTCCGGAAGAGCCGCCTGGAGCCCCCGGCCGCCGAAGCAGGCCGAGGATCGTTCCGGATACACATCGGCGGTTTCGCGGCCTACGTCCTGGCGATCTCCTATCTCCTGGTGCACAACCTCGACGAAGGCGCGGGATCCACGGCACTGTACGCGCTGGCCATCACCTTCCACTTCGTCGCGGTGGATCATTCGCTGCGGGAGGAGCACGGCGAGGCCTACGAACGGATCGGGCGATGGGTGCTGGCCGGAATGGCAGTACTCGGCTGGGGGCTGGGCATCCTCTTCGCGTTGCCAAACTACGTGGTCGCGCTGCTCCTCGCCTTCCTCTCGGGGTCGATCATCCTGAACAGCACCATCATGGAGCTCCCCGGGAAGAAGGAGGGGCGGTTCTGGGCGTTCGCGTCCGGCGCCGTCGTCTACGCCCTGATCCTCCTGCCGCTGGGGTGACGGAGCAACCGGACGGAAGACGCGAGCCTCCGCCCAAAGGACGAAACATGAGCGAGATCTGGATGCGAATCGTCGAGAACCTAGGCGACCGGATCAGCGGGCCCATGAAGTTCAGGGTCTTCCTGCAGCCGGCCATGGCGGCGATCTTCGCGATCCGTTCCGGCCTGAAGGACGCCAGGACGGGGAAGCCGGCGTACTTCTGGTCACTCTTGACCAATCCGGCGAGCCGTGGCCGGCGGCTGAAGGAGGGGTGGAAGGACGTCGGCAAGGTGTTCGTGTTGGCGGTGGTGCTGGACATCGTCTACCAGGTCATCGTGCAGCACTTCGTGTATCCGGGCGAGGTGCTCATCGTGGCCTTGCTGCTGGCCATCGTGCCCTACCTCGTCCTGCGCGGCCTGGTCACGCGCGTCGCCCGGCCGAGCACGCCGGCCGACTCTGCTCCGGCCGCGAGCTCCCCTCCCGACTCCACGCAGCGAGAGTGATGCTGCGAACCATCTACCCCTTCGCAAGCTGGCCGTTCAGCTATCGTCGCGAGTGGCTGCGCGCCGACCTGGTGGCTGGGCTCACCGCAGCAGCCGTAGTGATCCCCAAGGCGATGGCCTACGCCGTCATCGCGGGCCTGCGCGTAGAGGCCGGGCTCTACGCGGCGCTGGCTGCGATGCTGGTCTACCCATTGCTGGGAAGCTCGCGCCCGCTCAGCGTCACCACCACCTCGGCCCTCGCCATGCTGACCATGGCGGGGATCGGGGAGATCTCGGCGGGGAGGACGGGCGTCGAAGCGGCCAGCGCGGCGGCGACTCTCTCCCTGCTGGTGGGCGGAATCCTCGTCCTGGCGAGGCTGTTCCGGCTCGGCTTCGCGGCCAAGTTCATCTCGAAGCCCGTCCTCATCGGGTTCGAGGCCGGTGTGGGCATCGTGGTCACCGTCGGACAGCTGGGCCCATTGATCGGGGTCCACGTGAAGAGTACCTCGGTCGTCGGTACGCTCCTTGAGCTGCCCGGGCTGGTGCCGGGTGTGCACCTGGTGACCGTGCTCGTGGCCCTGGCCGGGATCGGGGTCCTCTTGGTCACCCCGCGGTTGTTCCCGCGGCTGTCCGCCCCGCTGGTCTGGCTGGCGCTGAGCATCGGGGCCTCGGCCCTCCTCGGCCTCGGGGCGCTGGGTGTCCCTCTCGTGGGCGAGGTGCCGGCCGGACTCCCGTCCCTGGCGCTGCCCGATCTCTCCCTGGCCGGGCGGCTATGGCCCGCGGCACTCGGGATTGCGCTCATGTCGTTCACGGAATCGGTGGCCGCTGCGCGGACCTTCTGCCGCCCGGGGGACCCGCCCATCGACTCCAACCAGGAGCTCCTCGCGGTGGGGGCCGCAAACGTCGCCTCGGCCCTCGTTGGCGGGCTCCCGGCCGGGGGGGGGACGTCGCAGACGGCCGTCGCCGACTCCGCCGGCGCACGAAGCCAGCTGGCGCAGTGGGTCAACGCAGGGGTGGTCCTGGTCAGCCTGCTCTTCCTTTCACGGGTGATCGCGCTGCTGCCGAAGGCGGCGCTCGGCGCAGTAATCGTGCTGGCGGCGATCTCGATGATCAAGCCGGCCGGCTTCCGCGCCGTGGCCCACATTCACCGGGAGGAGCTGCTCTGGTCGCTCGCCACCCTGGCCGGAGTCGTCCTCATCGGCACGCTCCAGGGCATCCTCATCGCCGTGGGCATCTCCATCCTCACCCTGATGGTCCAGGCGAACCACCCGCCCGTCTACGCCGTCGCGTACGACCCGAAGAAGGGCGTCTTCCACCGCGCCGGGGAGCACGAAGACGACGAGACGTACCCGGGGTTCCTGATGCTGCGCACCGAGGGACGGCTCACCTTCGCCAACGCAGAGAACGCCGGGGAGAAGATGCAGCGGCTCCTTGCGCAACAGAAGCCGCGGGTGGTGGTGCTGGAGTGCAGCGCCATCCCGGACATCGAGTACACCGCGCTCGCGATGCTCATGGAGTCCGAGCAGAAGCAGCGCGCGAATGGGGTCGAGCTCTGGCTCGCCGCCATCAACCCCGACCTCCTAGCCACCATCCGACGGTCCCCGCTGAGTGCCACGCTGGGGCCGGAGCGCATGTTCATCGACCTGCACAAGGCCCTGGAGGCCTGGCAATGTCGCGGCAGTGGAATCTCTCGCGTGGTGGACCGACGCGCGGACCGAGCGTGAGGCTCCTGGGTCCCGCCCTTGCCGCGCTGCTCCTGGGCGGAGCTGCGCGGGCCGCGGATCCCTGGGAGTACTGGCCCGAGGTCAACCTGTTCAAGAAGCTGAGCCCTACCACGCGCCTCTATCTCGATGCTGCGTATGCAAAGGGCAAGGAGTCGGACGCACGAGCTTTGGACCTCGCGGGGTATCTCGATCTCACGCTGAAGCCCGTCTTCCTGCCCGCCCTCGGGGAGAAGGACTGGCAAGGGAAGAAGTATCTCTGGGCCCGGGTCGGGTACGACCACATCTCCAAGGCTGGGCCCGAAGGCCGGTCGGCCCCGGAGGACAGGGGGATCCTCGCGCTTCAGGCCAGGGCCTACCTGCCCGTGGAGGTACTCGTCGAGACGAGGGCGCGCGCGGACCTCCGCTGGATCGGAGGCGAGTACTCCACCCGTTATCGCTTGCGACTGGAGGTGAATCGCGACTTCGACGTGAGCGGTCACGTGGTCACGCCCTACGTTCAGGCCGAGGCCTTCTACGACACTCGCTACGACGGGTGGGCCCGTCAACTCTACCAGGTTGGGGCGGAGGTCGGTGTCACGAACCATTTCCGGGTCGAGCCGTCCTTGGCGCGACAGGTCGACCGTCTGCCCGTTAGGTCCGGTCTGTATGCGATCGCCTTTGTCGCGAAGCTGTACTACTGAGCTTGCCGAGAAACGACCTCTGACATCCCGCATTGTCCCTGTAGCAGCGATGTTGGTGGATCCCTAAGCCTTGAACCGTAAGGACATCGCGCCGTAGTGGTGCTTCGAGGCCAATGTTGAACCACAATCACGCCCCTGCCCTGTCGACTCGACGCAGCAGGATCTGCCCAGGTCGGACGAACCCGCTGTCGTCGACCACCAGGCGGTAAGAGGGCGCATCGGCCCACCCCGTCGGCGTGCGATCGAGCGCCTCCGCATACCACCCGTCGCCTTGGCCCTCCGCTTCCACTCCGGGTGGGAACACCCCCGCTGGGTGGAGGAGCGCGGTGGTGAGCCGGGCGATCACCGGCCCCGGACCGTCGCCGGGGCTGGCACGGAGGAGGATGTCGCCGGCCCGGAGGGGAGCTCGTGGCGGGCTACCCGGCACCCCCACCACGTCGTAGGCGCCCACCGGCCCGAGCGCCGCCTCCACCTCGCCATCCAGCGTGGCGACCAGGTCGCTCCCGTTCGAGCCCGCCTCGCGCGGTAGGCGGGCAAAGGCGACCGTGCCCGCGGTGGTGGCCCGCTGCGCCGGTGTCGCAAAGGACGTGGCGGGCGGGACGGCCGGCATGGCCGGAGCCCTCCCCTGCAGCGGGGCATCCAGGATCGCTGCCGCGAGGCGGTCGATCCGGCCCTCGGCATGTCTCGCGGCGACGATCTCCGAGTACCCGTACCCGGGGGTGGCCCAGTCCGCCAGGAGCTGCAGGACCGAGGTGTGGTCGAAGCGAAGGCTCGAGCAGCTCGCCGGGGCCACCAGGGGCGAGACGACGATCGCCGGCACCCGGGGCCCGCTGGTCGTGAACGGGCTCCGGTCCTTCCAGGCGTCGTCCTCGAACCCGGGGCTGGGGGTCGTGACCGCGAAGGGCGGCACGTGGTCGAAGAACCCGCCGTGCTCGTCATAGACCACGATCATCAGTGTGCGCTGCCAGCGTCCGGGGTTGCTGGTGATGGCGCGGTAGACGTCGGCGAGGAACGCCTCTCCCGGCGCCATCGGGTTGGGTGGATGGTTGTCGTTGGGCTTCTTCACCGTCGGGTCGTCGCTGTACGAAGGCTCGACGATCACCAGGTGGGGGAAAGTGGCGCTCGATTCGCTCCTGAAGTCGTCGGCCAGCTGAGAGGTATTCCTCCAGCGCGAGCGGTCGCGCTCCAGGCCCAGGGGGCGCCGCATCGTGAAGAGGGTGAGGAACGAGTGCGCCTGGCGGTACACCCGCCAGCGCAGCTTCTGGTCGTCGCACCAATCGAGCAAGGTCCGATGATCCGGGAGCGGCAAGGGCTCGCCGCTGGTCTGGTCAATCTTGGTGAACCCGCACAGGGACATGAGCCGGTTCGGGTGTGTGTCCGTAGGGATGGGCGAGAACCAGTGGTCGCACACCATGAACGAGCGGGCCAGGAACGCGGTGGCGGGGACCAGGCTCGGGGGCATCATCATCATCGGATCGCAGCGGGGCAGGTCCCAGGGGACCGAGGGGTTCTCCTCGAAATACGCCTCGGCGAAGCCGTCCATGGCGAACCCCTGCCGGGCGTACTTCTCCCCCGTCATCGGGTCGGCCAGGTACCCCGGGAGCACGTAGTGCATCTGTACCCGGGTCCCGGCTCGCCCGTGCGGTAGATCGGTCCGCAGCGGCACGTCCCGGTCGGCGATGTAGGGGCGCCAGGTGCGGTTCCGGGCGCGGTTCCGGTAGGCGAGGTCGGTCAGTTCCCCGGTCGCCGGATCGATCGGGCCTCGGAGGCCTTCGACATCCTTCCGGTTCCCGTAGGGTGGAAGGCTCATCCACCCGAGCAGGTGGTCGAAGGAGCGGTTCTCCATCATGACGAGCACGATGGTGTCGATGAGGGCGCCGAGGTTCTGCGAGGGGAAGCGCATGCGCAGGGTCGTCGGACCGGCCATGGGGATTCCTCCGGGACCGGGCCAAAGCATCGAGGGTGCCAACGCGTCGCTAACGCGCCGGCGACCGTTTCGGCGGCGGGGGCGCCCGGGACGCTGCGCACTGGTGCAGTCGCGCTGCCCTTCCCGTCAGACCCGGGGGCGCTCCTCGAGCCTATGGCACCAGCCCCTGCCAGGTCCCTGGCCTCGACGCGCACGGGCAGCCAGCCCCGGATTGCGCCTCTCGCCCCCGGCGCCGGCCACTCAGGAAATCTTTACTTCGCGGCGCAGCCCCGGAATAGCCTTCACCTGAAGTCACGGACCGTGCAGCCTGGCGTTCGGCCCTTCACGGACCAGACGATGGACGCGCGAAACGAGACTCCTCCTCCGGTGCAGGAGGAGCTGTTCCGGACCTTCGCCGAACTCGGCTTCGTCACCCGCTCGCCCCGGCTGCTGCCGCTGCTCCACCAGGTGTGGCGGGTGGCGCGCGTCAGTGACGCCACTGTTCTCATCGAGGGCGAGTCCGGGACGGGGAAGATGGTCGTGGCCGAGGCCATCCACCGGCTCGATCCCAAGCGCTGCAGGCACCCCTTCGTCACCGCCCCCTGCGCGGCCATCTCCGGCTCCGTCGCGGAGAGCGAGCTGTTCGGGCATACCCGGGGCGCCTTCTCCGGTGCGGTCGACGAGCGCCTCGGCCTCTTCCGCGCCGGCGATCGCGGGACGGTGTTCCTGGACGACGTCTCCGACTTGTCGCCGTCGCTCCAGCCGAAGCTCCTCGACGTGCTCCAGCGTCGGACCGTCCGGGCGGTGGGGTCCGACCGGGAGCACCGGATCGACGTGCGTACCATCGTGGCCACCAACACGCCACTGGAGTCGCTGGTGGCGAAGGGGGCGTTCCGGGCCGACCTCCTCTACCGCCTCGAGGTCATCAAGATCCACCTCCCGCCCTTGCGCGACCGAGGAGACGACTTCGCCGCCCTGGTCCTGGCCCTGGCCGCGCGCCACCAGGATCTCTACGCACCAATCCGGTCGGTGGATCCGGCGCTGGCAGAGAGACTCTCCCGGGCCCGCTGGCCCGGCAACGTGCGCCAGCTCGAGCACGAGGTGGAACGGATGCTCTTCGCCAAGGCTTCGGGCGACACGCTCGGACTGGAGGATCTCCCTCCCCAGCGCGAGGACGCGGCCGGCGCCGACCCGATCAGCGACGCGGCCATCGAGGGTGCCTGGGCGGCCATTCGCCAGGATCGGATCGCCCTCGGCGACGTGGTACGCCGCTTCGAGCAGCGCCTCCTGGGACGGGCCGTGGGGTACGAGGGCACGACCCGGCGAGAGCTGGCGGCCATGCTCGGGATCAGCGAGCGGTGCCTGTACAAGAAGCTCAGCGAGCTCCGGATCGAGCCGGACCGGGCCCTCCCCCAGCCCGATCGCGCGGGCACGGACCCTGCCCTGGGCGACGGGGGCGACGGCGAGCCGCCCGCCGACGTCAGCCGTCGCGCCGCGCCGGGCCCGGTGCTCGAGCGGGACTGATCGACCGCGCAGCACCGGAAGGGTGGCCGCCGTGCAAGTGCCCGGCGATCGGTGCCCCCGCAGCTGGCACCGGAGATGCTTTGCCTCCCCGCGATGAGCGCAACCCGCGATCCCGGGCTTGGAGGCGCATCGGGACCACGCGTGCGGTTCCGGGTACGGGACGTCTTCGTCCCCGACCTGGACGGCATTCGTGGCGCACTTGACGGAGAGTGGGAGCTCGTCGGGACCCTGGTCGGGCTCTCCGACTCGGGCGATCGCCCCGGTGAGTACGGGATCGTCCGGGTGGCCAGGAGGATCAACATGGTCGTGCCGGTGGTGCTGCTGATCGAGGTGAGCGACCGCGGGAGGACGTATGCGTGACGATGGGCTCGGGACCGATTCCGAGGGCTTTGACTTCCAGCAGGGGCTCGCTGCCGCCCTTCCCGGCGCCGTGCAGGGCGCTGCGGCCGGGACGTCGGTGATGCCGGGCTGGGGGACCCTCATCGGGGCGCTCGGTGGTGCCGCGATGGGCGTCGCGCAGGCGGCAGCCAAGCCCCCCGGCCGGCCCGCCACCTCGCACCCGCCCCCGCCGCGCGCGCCCGCACCGGCCGCGGTGGCTCCGCCACCGCCGGCACCGACACCCGCAGCCGCAGCTGCCCCGACGTCGGCCCCGGCACCGGTGACGCCGCCGCCGGCATCTCCGCTCACCGGCTCGGCCGGGACGCTGTCCCAGGTCCTCGCGCTCCTGCAAAACCCCCAGCTCCAGGCGCTCGTCGGAAACCTGGCCAAGCCCTCAGAGCCAGGGGGCTCGACCGCGCCGTCCCCGACGCCGGCTGCAGGCGGCAGTGGCGAGAGCGAGGCGGAGAACGATGCGATCAGCTGGCTGGTGAGCCAGCGGGTAGCCCGGCTCCGCTGAGCCGGACGAGAGGCACGACATGTCCGAGACCGGAATCCCCGACGTGCCCGCGAGCGGCGCGATGCCACCCTGGGCGGTGATGGGCGTCCAGCTCCTGGAGGCCCTGGTGCAGCGGCTCAAGTCTGACGACCCCGCCGATGAGCCGGAGCCCGACCCGCCACCGGGTATCGCCCGGCCGGACACCGCCCGCCTCCGGCGAACCTGCCGCTTCCTCTCGCGCCACAACGAGTGGGTGGCGCGGGCGCTGGGCGCCTGTCGCTGCTGGGGCCTCAACCCCGGGTGCCGGCACTGCGGCGGACAGGGGCGGCCGGGCACGTTCGACGTCGACCCGGAGGCGTTCGCGGAGCTCGTCCTGCCCCTGTTCCAGGCGCGACGGGACCTGTTCGCGCGGCAGGTGCCGCCGACGGTGGAGGTCGTACCAGAGCAGTGAACACGAGGAAGGAGGAACCGCATGCCGTCCGCTGGTGACTGGGAGTACGATGAGGTCGACGAGGCCGAGCCCTACGAGGCAGCCGATCCCTGGGAGAGCGACGAGTCCGAGGACTCGGAGTACGAGCCGGAGTACGACGGGGAGGCGTTGCCCTGGCAGAGGCCGCCGCCGCGAAGACCGCCGGCGCCGCTGCGCGGCGTGCAGACGGCGGTGGTCAGGACGCCGGCCGGAAATGCGAACATCCGGCTCCCGAGCAAGGTCGCGACCCTCGACGAGCTTAGCCGGGTGCGGCGCGAGCTGACCACGACCCAGAGCCAGGTCAGGAGGCTCTCCTCCGATCTGGTGCGCGCGCGCCGCGCCTCGCGCACCGGCGCGCGCTCCGACAGCCGCAGCGCGCGGAACGCGGTCCTGATCGTTGCGGCCGAAACCGTCCGGGACGTTCTCCGCGATATCGGGACCTACTCGCTCATCCGCAGCGTCGAGGGCTAGCAGCACGCCCCAAACGGAAAGGAATGAACCATGCCCGAAATGACCGGTGAGCCTGCGGCCCTGTCGCCCACTGCCGACACGGTCCTCCGCAGCACCGACTACACCATCGCAACCGCCGAGATGGCCCTGGCGCTCTCCAGCTTTCCTGCGGGACGGCGCAACGACCTGTGGCTCCTGGCCTTCTCCGCCCCTCTCGCCTCCGCAACGATCCGGGAGGTCATGCGTCCGCACCTCCTCAAGGAGACGCCCACCAACCCGTGGGCGCTCGTCGCCCCGGCGCTGATGGGGATCGCCGGCGCTGGCGCCCTCCTCCTGACCAAGTACCGCGGGACGCCCAGGCGCCCCTGCCGCAGGGCCTAGCGGTCGAGAGCCCGCCATGGACCCCGCCCTCGAGGAGGCCATCCGGCGCGGGCCGTCGGACCTCGAGATCGAGGCGGCGGCGCTTCTCGCTGCCGGCGCCGCGCCGCCGGCGGACTTCCGGGTGGTGACCACGTTCGGTGCTGAGGTGGTCACTGGCCGCGTGCGGGTGGACCGGGTGGCGGCGGTGCGCCACCACCCGGCCATCCGCAGCCTCAAGGCCGCGCGGATGGTGCACCCGGCCGACGCCCTCACCGCGGTGGGGTGGGGCGAGCCGGAGCCGCCCTTCCGCGGCGTCGCCGGCGCCTCGGGCAAGGGGTGCGTGCTGGCCTTCCTTGACTGGGGGTGTGACTTCGCCCACCCCAACTTCCTCGTCGCGCAGGACCGTACCCGTCTCCGTGCCATCTGGGACCAGCGCGGCCCGGGCGACGGGAACCGCTGGGGGTACGGGCGGGTCCTCGTTCGGGAGCGCATCGACGGAGCCCTGCGGGCGCGCGACCCGTATGCCGCCCTCGGCTACTGGCCTGGGCACGCCGGCGCCCACGGCACCCACGTGATGGACATCGCAGCCGGCGGCGGCCGGCTCCGTGGATCGGCGCGCGGGTTCGCCCCGGACGCGGACCTGATCTTCGTTCACCTCTCGACCGGGCTGCGGACGGGGGAAGGCGACCTTGGCGACTCGGTCCGCATCCTCGAGGCCATCGACTTCGTCCGGGAGATGGCGGGAGGCGATCCGCTGGTCGTGAACCTGAGCCTGGGCAGGACCGCCGGCGATCACACCGGACAGTCGTGCGTCGAACGGGGAATGGACGCCTTCCTGGAGGAGGCTCCCGGGCGCGCCATCGTCCAGTCCGCCGGCAACTACTTCGGCAAGCACCTGCACGCGGCCGGCGTGCTTGGGCCCGGCCAGCGGCACGAGCTCGACTGGATGGTCGAGCCCGGCGATCCGACCCCGAACGAGCTCGAGGTCTGGTACCCAGGGCGCGATCGCCTCTCCGTCGAGCTTGCCGCCCCGGATGGCGCGGCACGCCTCCGGCTCGAGCTCGGAGAGCACGCTCCCATCGAGGCCGGGGGCGAGGTGGTCGGGTTCGCCTACCACCGCGAGCGCGACCCGCTGAACGGCGACCACCACGTGGATATCTTCCTCGAGCCGCGGGCGCCGGCGGGAGCGTGGGTCGTGGGCCTGGTCGGCTCAGACATCGTGGATGGGCGGTGGCACGCTTGGATCGAGCGCGATCCCGGCGGCCCGCTGGCGCAGTCTAGGTTCCGCCCCGACCTGGCCACCGACGACACCACCATCGGCAGCATCGCCACCGGTCACCGCACGCTGGTTGTGGGGGCGATCGATCCCGCGGTCGGCCTGCCGGCCCCCTTCTCCAGCCGCGGACCGAGCCGAGACGGCCGGTTCAAGCCCGACCTTGTGGCGCCGGGGGTAGGGATCGTGGCGGCGCGATCCACGCCCCCCGGGACGGCCCCGGGCTCGGGGGGCCTCCTCGAGCTGTCGGGGACCAGCATGGCCTCTCCGCACGTTGCCGGCGCTGCGGCCGTGCTCTTCGGCGCGGCCCCGCGCCCGCTCAACATCGCCGAGACGCGGCTCCTGCTGCTCGGAAGCGCACGACGGATGGAGGGTGATCCCTTGCGAACCGGGGCCGGGCAGCTCGACACCGAGGCCGCGCTGGAGGCGTTGAGGATCATGTTCCTGGAGCCGGCCGGGGGCCCGTCGAAGGCGAGCTCCGGGGCTGGCCCGGCGGCGTCGTGGTCGGAGACCGGGATGGCCGAGCTCGAGCGCGAGCTCGAGTCTGCGCTGGGGTCACCGCAGGACTACGACGTGGTGGGGTTGCCCGGCCTCGTACTGGAGCCGGTCCAGGCGGGCGACGTCCTGGTTCGCGTCGGCGCCGGGCGGCGTGGGCTCCCCCTCGTGGCCATGTTGACCACCCACGACCGCTGGGGCCTGGTGGGCGCATCGCCCGGTGCCCTGACCGAGGCCCACGGCGACGGATGGTATGCCGAGACGGTGGAGCGGACCCGGGAAGGCTGGGCCCCGACCCGCGCCTACCGGCGGCTCGCCAACCACGACCGCGTGGGCGACCCGGGCCAGCTCGTGCTGCGACCGGCAGCCGCCACGCCCTGGCCGCGAGGGGACGGCGCGGCCGAGGATGACCCGGACGCCCCGGTGGTCGCGCCCTTCCCGCGCCCCGTGAGCATGCCGCGAGAGATGACCAACCAGGCCTTCATCGACTGCGTCGAGGCCGCAGCGCAGCCGGCGGAGCTGGGCGGCCTGTGCGCCGGGGTGGTGGACCTCACCGGCGACCCGGCGCTGCCGCCGTACGCCGGCCACAACGACACCGACATGCTGTACGTGGGGAGCCTGGCCAAGCTGTACCCCCTGTACGTGGCCTTCGTGCTACGCGCCAGGGTCACGGAGCACGCCCGCCGCCTGGTCCGGGGCGGCCTCGCACCCGACGATCCCGGCTTCCCGGCCCGGGTCTTCGCCGACCTGAGGAAGGCCTGGCAGCCGCAGCTCGACCGCGCGTTCCCCGGGCTGCCGAGGGGGTTCCCCGCCCTGGAGCGGATCCTCACGCTCTCGCCCGCCGACGGCACGGCCCATTTCACCCAGGACGATCCTCCCCACACCGACCGCGAGATCTTCGCCGCCGGTGCACACGGAAGGCCGCCGGGCAAGTTCCTCGAGGCGATGAAGGCCATGCTGGGGATGTCCAACGCGGTTGGGGCCAGCCGGGTCATCCGCGCGCTGAGCTATCCGTATCTCAACGGCGTCCTCGCCGCGGCCGGGTTCTACGAACCGGCCCGGAAGGCCGGCCTCTGGATTTCGGGGGACTACCTCGGCAACGACTGGCTCCCTGCGGACGGAGCAGGGCAGCTCCTCACCCCGCGCTGGGCGATGGCCGGACACCGCGTGTCCAACTTCACCGGCACGGCGCTGCAGGTGGCCCGCCTGCTGGGCCTCATGGCCCAGGGTGCGCTGGTCGATTCGGGCGCCAGCGCGGAGATGATCGAGCTCCTCGGAGTCCCCTTCCTCCGGGGTGCCTTGGTCTCCGCCAGCCCCCCGCGATCCTTCTCCAGGATCGATGGGAAGGTGGGCATCGGCGAGTGGGACGGCCGCCTGAGCGACGGAGCCCTGGTGCGGCTGGACCGCGGCGGGGCCGCGCCAATCCGGTACGCGCTGGTGGTGCTGGGTGCACCCGGCGAGATCTCCGTCCTCAACCGGCTCGAGATCGCGCTTCACGACTGCGTAGTGTCGCGGCACACGCCGCCCACGGGCGGCTGATCGAGAAGAGGAGCGAGGCCATGTCGAGATGGGATGCGCCGAGCGGGACCGGGATGGCGTGGGCTCCGGGCCTGGCCGAGGTCGAGCGCGAGCTGGACGAGATGCTCGGCCCCATCGACGGCTACGACGTGCTCGGTTGGCCGGGATCGGGGCTGAACGATCGCCTCCGGCCCGGCGACCTCCTGCTCCGTGCCCGCGCAGCGGGCCGGGTGAGGGCCCAGGTGGCGCACGTCGCCGGCCCGGAGCTCCACGATGCGGGCGCGTTCTCGAGCGGCGAGGGGGAGGGCGATGGATGGTACGCCGAGGCGGTTTGGCGGTCGACGGCGGGATCCGGGCGCGTCCCGGCGTACGTACGGGTGGTGGATTCCCGCGGGCGCGTCCCGCAGAACCAGATCCTCCTCCGCTCACGACCGATCCTTCCGGCCGCGGCGCCGGTTCCGGCGGCGCCTCCGCAAGGGCTCGACGACGCGCCTGGCCCGGAGGAGCCGCCCTGGCCCGGGCTCGGGACCCCGGACCCCAGCGCGCTCGACGGTGGCCTGGAGGAGGCGAGCCCCACCCCGACGCCGCGGTCGTGGGAGCTGCCCGCCACCGAGTGGGTGAACGTAAACTACTACCTGGAGTGGATCAAGGGCGACACCCTCGAGTACCTGACGCAGCCGACGCGGAAGATCGCCGATCGCGGCCTGGACCAGCCGATCTTCTCCGGCCTGCCGCTTACCCTCATCGATCTCCTGGCGCTGCTGGAGATCGAGCGCCCGGACCCGGCATCGCCGGCCGACTTCCAGATGGGCCTCAAGACCAAGGCCTTCTACCCTGGAACCGCGGCCTCGCCGACCGCCGTGGCGCCGGGCGGCCCGTACCCGGTGGTGTTGATCCTCCCCGGGAACCATGGCGTGCGGGAGGTGAGGCAATCCCTCGTCACGCCGCCGGCCACCGCCGGCCGTGGCCCCTGGAAGAAGATCCCGGGGACCGCCGACGGGTGGGTGCGCGAGATCCTCAGCCACGCCGGCTACGAGTACCTCCAGGAGGACCTCGCC
>Ga0335071_10002227_pt1 | contig 20848 bp, 13 predicted proteins | sample Lox_Sample_15_FD_206724 | JGI IMG/M metagenome (GOLD analysis project Ga0335071, IMG submission 206724) | Soil microbial communities from Loxahatchee National Wildlife Refuge, Florida, United States - Lox_Sample_1.5 | ecosystem: Environmental > Terrestrial > Soil > Wetlands | place: USA...
CATCCCCTCGAACAGGGAATCGACGAACTCTTCCAGGGACCGCTCAAGCTTCTTCACGGGGGCGATCATGCCCAGGGTAGATCACGAAGCGCGATCCCCCGCAAGAAAAGTGACCGGGTAATACTAAGGTCGTGAGGAAGGAAGGGTCGGAAAGAGGCCTCCCCCTAACCCTCCTCCGGATCCTCCGGCGCGCCGAGCAGCGCTCCCAGGCCAAGGGCCGCCCGGGCCGAGCCGAGCGCCCGGAGCGAGGAGAGGTGGTGCAAGAGCAGGTCGCGGTTGTCGCTCACGGAGAGGTTCTGGAGCTCCAAGGCGCCGATCCGGTCCTCGGGCGTGAAGGCCGGCTCCGCCACCCGCTCCATGGAGAGCTTCTCCGGGGCGTAGCTCATGTACTGCGCCCGGGTGTCGAGGAAGGTGAAGTCGTCTCCCCGCCGTAGCTCCACCGTGACGGAGCCCGTGACCGCCGGAGCGACCCAGCGGGTGAGCGCGTCCCTCAGCATGAGCGCCTCGGCGTCGTACCACTTGCCCTCGTAGAGGAGCCGCCCCAGGCGACGGCCGAGCGTGAAGTAGAGGTCGAGGGTGTTCTCGTTGTGGATGGCGGTGAGGAGCCGTTCGTAGGCGAGGTGGAGGAGGGCCATCCCCGGTGCCTCGTAGACACCCCGGCTCTTGGCGTCGATGACCCGGTTCTCGATCTGGTCGCTCATCCCCAGCCCGTGCCGCCCCCCCACCCGGTTCGCCTCCAGGAAGAGCTCGACCACCGAGGAGAAGCGGCGGCCGGAGAGCTCGACCGGCAGTCCCTGCTCGAAGGAGATCGTGACCTCCTCGGGCGAGACCGAGACCTCGGGCCGCCACGGGGCCACCCCCATGATGGGCTCGACGATGCGCATCCCCGCGTCGAGCCGCTCCAGGTCCTTCGCCTCGTGGGTGGCGCCGAGGGCGTTCGAGTCGGTGGAGTAGGCCTTCTCCGCCCCCACCTTGTAGGGCAGCTTCCGGCTCGAGAGGTAGGCGCTCATCTCCTTGCGCCCGCCGAACGCCGAGACGAAGGCCTGGTCGAGCCAGGGCTTGTAGATGCGCAGCGCCGGATCGACCAGGATCCCGTACCGGTAGAAGCGCTGGATGTCGTTGCCCTTGTGCGTCGAGCCGTCCCCGAACACGTGCACGCCGTCCTCGCGCATGGCGCGCACGATGGCGGTGGCGGTCACCGCCCGCCCGAGCGGGGTGGTGTTGTAGTACTTCTTCCCCGCGGTGGAGAGGTGGAAGGCGTTGCACTGGATGGCCGCGAGGCCTTCTCGGATGAGCGCCTCGCGGCAGTCGACGAGGCGCGCCTTCACGGCGCCGTGGGCGAGGGCCAGGGGCGGGATGTCGGCCGGGTTCTTCTCGTCCGGCTGGGCGAGGTCGGCGGTGTAGCAGTGGACCGACATGCCCTGTTCCGCCATCCAGGCCACCGCACAGCGGGTGTCGAGCCCCCCGCTGAAGGCGATGCCGATGGCGGTTCCCTTGGGAGGCAGCGACCGGTAGATGCGGCTCATGCGGGGGCAAGTACCAGAAAAGGCCCGGGGATTCCAGCGCCGGCGTTTCCGTCCCCTCCCTCATCTCGGCGGCTTGGGCGAGGAGGAGCTCGCCCAAGCGCCCTTCGGTGAAGAGCCGAGGATCGCGCTCGAAGTGCCCGAACGCCCTCGACCCGCCGCCCGAGAAGAGGCCGAGGGCCTCGCCCTTTTTCCCAAGTCGTCCCTCCTTCGGGCTCGCCTTTCAGAAAGAAGGCTCACCCCCAGGGAAGGGCGAGGTCCCTCGGCCGCGCCTCATGCGCCCTCGTCACCTTCGAGAAGGGGCGTGCGATCCGCGCACGGCACGGGTACGGTCTCCCCCTGACATGGACCTCGACGCCCTGGCGCTTTCCCTGCGGCTCGCCGGGCTCACGACCCTCGCCCTGCTCGTCCTCGGGCTGCCTCTCGCGTCGTGGCTCGCAGAGAGCCGCTTCCGCCTCAAGTTCCTCGTGGAGGCGGTGGTCTCCCTCCCCCTCGTCCTCCCCCCCACGGTGCTGGGTTTCTACCTGCTCGTGGGGCTCGGCCCGAAAAGCCCCCTGGGAAGAGCCTTCGAGGCTCTGGTCGGCCACCCGTTTCCGTTCTCGTTCGCGGGCCTCTTCGGAGCCTCGGTGCTCTACAGCCTCCCCTTCGCGGTCCAGCCGTTCACCGCCGCGCTCTCGGGGGTGGACCGCCGGTTCGTCGAGGCCTCGCACGCCCTGGGAGTCTCGAGGCTCGAGACCTTCGCCCGGGTGACCCTGCCGCTCGCCTGGCCCGGGGTTCTCGCCGGCGCCGTCCTCACCTTCGCGCACACCCTCGGGGAGTTCGGGGTGGTGCTCATGGTGGGGGGGAACATCCCGGGGAGGACCCGCACGCTGTCGGTCGCCATCTTCGACCACGTCGAGGCGCTGGAGTACGCCGCCGCGCACCGCACCGCTTTACTCCTCCTCGCCGTCTCCTTCGTGGTCCTGGCCGTGGTCTACGGCCTGAAACGGCCGGCCCTCTTCCCATGGAACGCGCGCTGAGCTTCGAGATCATCCGGCGCTACCGGCGCGGGCCGACCGTGGCGGCGAGCGCCTCCTGGCCGCTTTCCAAACAGCCCTTGACCGTGCTCTTCGGGCCGTCCGGGTCGGGGAAGACCACGGTCCTTCGGGCCCTGGCCGGTCTCGACCGACCGGACGAAGGGACCATCGCCTTCGCCGGCGAGACCTGGTTCGACGGGGCGCGAAAGGTGTTCGTCCCCCCCCAGGCGCGGGGGGTGGGACTGCTCTTCCAGGAAGGGGCGGTCTTCCCCCACCTGTCGGTCGAGGGCAACGTCGGCTACGGCCTCGGGCGGCTCGGCCGCAACGAGCGCGCGGCGCGGGTGAACGAGCTCGCCGGGTGGCTCCGGATCGCTCACCTCATGAGGAGGCGGCCCGCCGAGCTCTCCGGTGGAGAGCGCCAGCGGGTGGCCCTGGCGCGGGCCCTCGCCCCCCGCCCGAGGCTCCTGCTCCTCGACGAGCCCCTCTCCGCCCTGGACGCCCCCACCCGGGAGGCGCTGCGGGCCGAGCTGCGCAGCCTGCTCGAGCGGTCGGGCGTCCCGGCGGTGGTCGTGACCCACGACCGGGCCGAGGCCCTGGCCCTGGGGGACCGGCTGGCGGTGCTCGTGAACGGGACCATCAAGCAGGTGGGGCCGGTGCAGGAGGTCTTCTCCTCCCCCGCCGACGTCGAGGTGGCGCTCGTGGTGGGGACGGAGAACGTCCTTTCCGCCCGGCGGGTCGGCGGCGGAGACGGCCTCGTCAAGCTCCGCGCCGGCACGGCCGACCTCGTGGCCGTCGACCCGGGCGGCGTGGAAGACGAGGCCTTTGCCTGCGTCCGGGCCGAGGACGTGGTGCTCGAGCCGGACGACGGCGGCCACTTGACCTCCGCCCAGAATCGGCTCCCCGGGTCGGTGGCCTCTCGCCGAGACGAGGGACCGCTCGTGCGCGTCTTCGTCGAATGCGGGGTGCGGCTCGTGGCCCTCGTCACCCGCCAGAGCGCCGAGCGGCTCTCCCTCCTCCCCGGGCGGCGGGTCGTGGCCTCCTTCAAGGCGCAGGCGGTCCGGATCGTGCCGCGTCCGTCGTGAGGCCGTCCAAAGAGGAAGGCGGGGCCGGCGCCCGTTTCGGGCGGCCCCCTACCCGAGCCCCTTCTCCACCGCCTCGACCAGGGTCTTTAGGCAGCGGATGCGGGCCCAGAACTTGTCCTCCGCCTCGACGATGGTCCAGGGGGCGTAGGTGGTCGAGGTCTGGGTGATCATGTCGTGGACCGCGGCCCGGTAGAGGTCCCACTTCTCCCGGTTGCGCCAGTCCTCCTCGGTGATCTTGTAGCGCTTCCCCGGGTCCTTCTCCCTCGCCCGGAAGCGCTCGAGCTGGCTCTCGGGCGAGATGTGGAGCCAGTACTTCACCAGGACCGCCCCGGCGTTCGTGAGGGATCGCTCGAACTCGTTGATCTCGTGGTAGGCGCGGCGCCAGTCGGCCTCCTTGCAGAACCCCTCCACCCTCTCCACCAGCACCCGGCCGTACCAGGTCCGGTCGAACACCGCGATGTGCCCGGCCTTGGGCAGTTTCTTCCAGAAGCGCCAGAGGTAGTGGTGGGTGGCCTCGTCGCCCTTGGGGGCGGCGATGGGGATGACGGTGTAGCCGCGAGGGTCGAGCGATCCCACGAGCCGCCGGATGGCCCCGCCCTTTCCCGCCGCGTCCCAGCCCTCGAAGGCTGCGATGACCGGCAGCCGGGCGGTGTAGCAGGCGAACTCCAGCTCCCGGAGCCGCTTCTGCCAGTGGGCGCGCTCCTTCTCGTAACGCGCCGGGGTGAGCCGAACCTTCAAGTCCACCGAGTCGAGAACGGTCCGGTCCGACCGGCGGAGGGGCGAAGGTGGCCGCCTGGGGGCGGGGGCGGCCTTCGGGGCCCGCTTCGCCTCGAGGGCCTTCTCCATCGCCTGGGCCAGGGTCTCGAAGACGTGGACCCGGCGGAAGCGCTTGTCGGTCGAGGGCACCACCGTCCAGGGGGCCCAGGCGGTGCTGGTCCGCTCCAGCATCTCGTCGGCCGCGAGCCGGTAGCGATCGTACCGGCCATGGGCCTTCCAGTCCTGTCGGGTGACGCGCCAGGACTCGTACTCGCTCTTCTCCATCCTCCTGAACCGCCTCCGCTGCTCCTCCTTGGCGATGTGGAGGAAGAACTTCACCACCAGCGTGCCGTCGTCGGACAGCATCCGCTCGAACTGGTTCACCTCGTCGTAGGCGCTCTCCCACACCCGCTTCGGGACGAGCTTCTCCACCCGGTCGGCCAGGACCCGCCGGTACCAGGAGCGGTCGAAGATGGCGAGGCCCCCGCGCTCGGGCAGCCGGGTCCAGAAGCGCCAGAGAAACGGCCGGAGCTCCTCCTCCTCGGTAGGGGCGCGGGTCAAGTGGACCACGTAGCCGCGGGGGTCGATGCGCCCCACGAGCTTCTCGATGGTGTCCCCCTTCCCCGAGGCGTCCCAGCCCTCGAAGACGAGGAGGACCGGGATCTTCTCCTCGAAGACGGACCGCTGCAGAAGGGAGAGCCGGTCCCTGAGCTCGGGATAGCTCTTCTCGTAGGGGGCGGGGGAGAGGGTGCGGGCGAGGTCGACGGTGTCGAGCATGGGCTTTGCCCCCGGCCCTTCAAAAGAGGGCGGGGGCAGCCCATCTTACACGCCGGATTTCACCCCCGCGCGAACACGTCGAGGACGTAGTCGTGGGCCGAAAGGGCCCCCGGGGGCAACTCACCCTTCCCCACCCGCCGCGAGACCTCCCCTCGCTCGAGGTCGAAGATGGCGGTGAGGAGGGGGCCGCGCTCCGCGGCGCGCGCCTCCCCCAGGACGAACAGCACCCGGGCGCTGTGCTGCAGGTAGCGGGGCGACCTGAGCTGCCGCCTGAGGAGCTCCATGATCACCTCTGCCTTCCGGCGGTCGAACCGGGCCGGCTCGCCCCGGCGGTCCTGCTCGGCAAAGAAGGCCGCCGTCCACCTCTCGTGATGCTCGAGGACTTTCTCGAAGAGCGCCCCATCGAGGCGCGTTCCGGCCGCGACCCTCTCGCCCCTCTCCCCCAGCACCACCCCGTCCTCGGTGGAGAGGGGGAGGAGGAGGTGGCCGTCCCTCGTGACCCTGGCCTCGTGCCGGAACAGGGTCCACAGCCAGGAGACGTTGATCCGGTAGGTGGCGAGGTCGTTCATGAACCGGAGCTTGAGCTCGTAGTCGTCGATCGCCGCCGCGAAGTTCCCGTTCAGGATCTGGAACCCGTAGTTGGCCGCCATGTAGAAGGCGTGCTGGACGTGCTCGATGGTGACCTCCCCCCGGGGCACGCCGTAGATCGCCTCCCAGAGCTCCGGGGTGTGGAGCTTCTCGGGCCCCTCGAGCGCCTCGCGCCTTAGGACGAAGGGAGTGATGCGGCCCCCCTCGTCGAGGAGCCCGCGGGCGCGGAGGAGCGAGCGCTCCGCCCCCGTGAGGCCGCTTCTCACCGTGGGGACCGAGGAACCCCGGATGGCCGTCGTCTCCTCGGGCGCGTCGAGAAGGGCCTGGAGCTCCGAGACCTTGGCGAAGAGAGGCGCGTTCCCTGCCGCGACGTACTCGGACTCCGGGCTCGCCACCCAGCTCTGCCGGTAGGCGTCGTGGAGCGTCCCAAGGACGCGGCCGGAGAGCATCTCCTCGAGCGTGGGACGGGCCCCCTCGGGAAGCGGCCCCTCGGGCACGAAGAAGAGCCCGAGGAGGCGCTCCCGCAGCTTGTCGGTGAGGATGGCGCGCAGGGCGATGGGGTTGTAGCGGGCCCGGCCATAGGGATCGCCGGGCTGGTAGATCATGACCGCCGCCATGCCGCCGATGGGGGCAGCGTTCTCGAGCCGCCCCTCCTTCATGCCCGCCATGAGCATCACGAGGGCGTTGTAGCGCTGATAGGCGATCATCCCCGGGGTGGCCATCCCCACGGTCTGGGGGTCGGGGAAGATCCCCCCCGGATCGTCCTTCCACATCTCGATGAGGCTGCCCAGGTAGTCCCACCGGCCGACGTTCGTCCCGAGGAGACGACGGCGCAGGGTGAAGACGATGGCGGGAAGCTCTCGTCCGGCGGTCCCCTCCTCGTAGAGCATCTTCACCTTGTAGGTGCCGACCTTCACCCCCACGATCCCCTCGAGCCTCGACAAGAGCCGCTCCACGAGGAGGGCCTCGGCCGCGGTCTGGAGCTTGGGAATGTAGAAGTAGACCCCGCTTCCCGCCAGGGCGAGGGCGTCGTGGTTCAGGAGCGCCCAGAGCGTCGCCACCACCACCATCCCGGGAGCGGGCCTCCCGTCCACGGTCACGTGGTCGTAGCGGACGTGCAGCCCCGGCGGGCGCGCGAGCCGCGTGGGCCAGCGCCCGGGAGGCCGCTCGATCCGGTAGACCCGCTTCTTCCCCTTCTTCGTGACCTCGTAGGGGCGATGGGCCCAGAGGCCCTCGAAGATGTCCTTTGCGTTCTTCATCGCCGCGAACACCCCCACCGGCTCGCTCAGGGGCTGGCCCTCGGGCGTGAAGTGCGGCGGCGAGGCATCCTCGAAGTCCGGCATGTTCATGGGGGCGGCGCTGTTCAGGGCGTTCATCGCCATGTCGAGCGGGTGCCAGGGACCGGTGAGCTCGAGCCCCGGGTTTTTCGAGGGGTGAACGTGGGGGGGGATCTCCACCTCCTCGTTGAGCCGCCATCGAAAGGGGCTCTCCCGGCCGAGGAAGTTGTCCTGGAGCCCGCGAACGATCTGCCGGTAGGTGAGGTAGCGTCCCGTCGCCGGATCGAGGAAGGCTTCTTCAAAGCCCGGCCAGGCGTACTTCTCCGCCACCTTCCCCTTCCTCTGGAGGAGCTCCCGGCGGGCGCCGAGCGCCTTCTCGAGCTCGGGTTCGAGCTCCCTCGTGAGGGCGTCGATCGTGCCCTCGACGTCGACCTCTCGGCCGTTCACGCGCTTCTTCCCGAAGAGATCGGGGAAGCGCTCCCGGATGTCCGTTCGGATCATGGCGTTTTCTTCCCCCTCGAAGGCCAACGCCTCTTCACGGCGGGGGCCTCGCCTCGCCGGATTTGGACGAGGGGGAGAACCTTAACCCCCGCACAAATCCCGCGCCCAGACAGGCTCCCGAGCAGTGGACGGGTGGGACCGAACCGGGTCCGCCCCAAAGGGGGTTTGTGGCCTGCGACATTCGTGCACAGGTGGCGGTCTCACCTGCGCGGGAGGCTTCGAATGTACCGACAGGACTACAACCCGACCGGCAGCGTCTTCCTCTCGACCGTCCTCGCGGCCGTCCCGATCGTCGTCCTCCTCTACTTCATCGCCCTGCACCCGCACAAAGACCGCTCGGGCGTGCGGCACCTCGGCATCTCCGCGCCGTACGCGGCGCTCTTCGGGGTCCTCGCCGCCCTGCTCGTCTCCTGCCTCGCCTTCCGCATGCCGGTCGCCTCCGCCCTCTCCGCCTTCGCCCTCGGCGTCCTCTCCGGATTCTTGGGGATCATCTGGATCGTGCTCGCGGCGATGTTCCTCTACACGATGACCGTCATCACCGGGAAGTTCGAGATCGTGAAGGAGTCCATCGTCCACATCTCGTTCGACCGGCGGCTGCAGGTCCTGCTCATCGCCTTCTCCTTCGGCGCCATCATCGAGGGCACCTCGGGGTTCGGCACCCCGGTCGCCATCGCCGGGGCGGTGATGGTGGGTCTCGGGTTCCGCCCCTTCCAGTCGGCGGTCTTGAACCTGCTCGCCAACACCGCCCCGGTGGCCTGGGGGGCGATCGGCACGCCCATCGTCACCCTTGCGGCGGTGAGCGGCCTCGACCAGCTGACCCTCTCGGCCATGGCCGGCCACCAGCTCCCCTGGGCCTCGATCCTCGTCCCCTTCTGGCTCGTCGTCACCTTCGTGAAGATGGAGGGCGGCACCTTCCGGGAGGCATTCGAGGTCTGGCCGGCCGCGCTCGTCTCGGGCGGCTCGTTCGCCCTCATGCAGTTCTTCGCCTCCGGGGTCCCCTCCACCCACCTCATGACCGACGTGGTCTCGGGGGTCTTCTCGGTCGTCACGACCGCGCTCTTCCTCCGGTTCGTGTGGCACCCGAAGTCCCGGTTCAAGCTTCAGTCGGAACGGGAGGCGGCGCGGGCGCCCGCGAGCGCGGGCGCGGCCACGGGGGAGAAGTCGGAAGGGGAGTGGAAGTACCCCTACTCGGTGGGCGAGACGATCCACGCCTGGCTCCCCTGGGCGATCCTCGTCGCCTGCTGCGCGCTGTGGGGGATGCCGTCCTTCAAGACGGCGCTCAACAACCTCTTCTCCTCCGTGAAGTTCGAGACGAGCCTCTTCGGCGGCAAGCTCGCCGGGACCCTGTCCTTGCCGGTGTGGGACATGCCCGGGCTAAACGGCCTCGTGCAGCGGATGCCGCCGGTGGCCCCCCCAGGCGCCAAGCCCGAGGCGGCCCGCTTCGTCATCAACTGGCTCTCCGCGGCGGGCACGGGCGTCTTCGTGGCCGCCGTCCTCTCCGGCTTCGTCCTGGGGCTCAACCCCGCCCAGTGGCGCGAGGCCGTCTCCCGGACGCTCAAGCGCATGAAGACCCCGGTCCTCGTCATCGGCCAGGTCCTGGGGCTCGGCTTCCTCACCCGCTATGCCGGGACCGACGCGGTCCTGGGCCTCGCCTTCACCAGCGCCGGCGCCGCCTACCCGTTCTTCGCGGCCTACCTCGGCTGGCTGGGGGTGTTCTTGACCGGCTCCGACACCGCCTCGAACGCCCTCTTCGGCAGCCTCCAGCGGATCACCGCCCAGCAACTCAAGCTCAACGAGATCCTCATCGTCGCCACCAACTCCACCGGCGGGGTGATGGGCAAGATGATCGACGCGCAGTCGATCATGGTGGCCTGTGCCGCCTGCTACGACGATCCCAAGGAACGGGTCCACGCCCTGGGCCCCATCTTCCGGACCGTCTGGTGGCACTCCCTCGCCGGGGCGGCCTTCATCGGCGCGATCGCGCTCCTCCAGGCCTACGTCTTCCCCGGGGCGATCCCGGTGCCGCCCGGCTGAGCGAGAGAGGCCTCCGCCTCGAGGATGGCGCGGTCCAAGATCTCCACCGGGTGGAGGGTCTCGACCGCGAGGCCCCGGGCCCGGAGGAGGGCGGCGAGGTGGAGGGTGCAGCCGGGGTTGGCGCTCGCGAGGACCGGCGCCCCGGCCAGGGCCACCGCCTCCGCCTTTCGCTCGCCGATCTCCGCGGCCGCCTCGGGCCAGAGGAGGTTGTAGACCCCCGCCGACCCGCAGCAGGCCCCCCCGTCCCCGAGCTCGATGAGCTCGAGGCCGGGAACGGTCCTCAGCGCATCCCGCGGCTCCGCGTAGAGCCGCTGGGCGTGGCCGAGGTGGCAGGGCATGTGCCACGCGACTCTCGAGCGGAGAGCGGCCCTCGGGGAGCGGGGAGGGAGCGCGGCGAGAAGCTCGGTCACGTCCCGGACCCGCTCCGCGAACGCCCGGGCGCGCGGACCGAGATCCGGGTCTTCGGCGAAGAGGTGGCCCAGGTCCTTCAGGTGCGAGCCGCACCCGGCGGCGTTCACCACGACGAGGTCGAGCGAAAGGTCCGCGAACCGGGAGATGAGGTCCTCGGCCAGGCGCCGGGCCTCCGCTGTCCGGCCGGCGTGGAGGGAGAGGGCGCCGCAGCAACCCTGCCTCGGCATCTCCACCTCCACCCCCTCGGCGGAGAGAACCCGGACGGTCGCCGCGTTCACCTCCGGGAAGAACACGCGCTGGACGCAGCCCAGCAAAAGACCCACCCGTAGCCGGCGTTCCCCCCGCGCCGGGACCCGGGACGGGAGTACTCGGAAGAGCTCCTTCAGCCCGAGGCGGGGCGCGAGCGACTCGAGCACAGCGAGACGGCCGAGGCGCCTCAATAGCCCCGCCTGGCGGAGGAGGAAGAGAAGCCCGCTCGCCCGGAGGAGCCAGAGGAAGACCCCGGCCAGGCGAAGCCGGGCGGGGTACGGGAAGAGCGCGAACAAGAGGGCGCGGAGGAGACGGTCCTTCGGGGTGCGCGGCACCTCCCGCTCCGCCTGCTCGCGCGCCGCCTCGATGACCCGGTCGAAGCGCACTCCCGAGGGGCAGGCGCCGAGGCAGGCCATGCACCCGAGACAGCGGTCGAAGTGCAGGGCCGCCCGGGCGGTGAACGGGAGCCGACCCTGGGACAGCGCCCGAAAGAGGTCGATCCGCCCGCGGGGCGTGTCCATCTCCTCCCCGAAGGAGAGCCAGGTCGGGCAAGCGGGCAGGCAGAAGCCGCAGTGGACGCACTCGTCGGCCGGCTCCCGCAAGGCGGGGCTCCGCCGATCGCCCACCGCTTCCTTCGCCAGGGTCACGGCTTCGCCCCTTCCCAGAGCCGCCCCGGCCCGATTCGGCCCTCGGGGTCGAAGGCCGACTTGAGCCGGCGAAAGAGCTCCACCTCCGGCGGAGGCGGTCCGAGGATCCCGGTCCGCTCGTAGAGAGCGGGCGGGGCGGCGGAGAGGACCACCGCCCCGCGCCCGGGGGCCACCTCCCGCCGGGCGCTCGCCACCGCCTCCGCGGCGGTGAGCGGATCGACGAGCGTCCCGGCCACGAAGGCGATCCCCAGGGTCGGGTAGTAGACCGCCGCCCCGCCTTCGAGGGCGCGAAGGAGCGGACCGAGCGAGGCCAGAGCCCTTGGCCCCCTCCCGGGCACGAACGTCGCCTTCGCCCGAAGGTCGCCCTTTGTGCGGAGCGCGTCGTGCAAGGCCCAGAGGGCGGCCTCGTCCCCCCCGATGCACCGCTCGGCCGGAAGATTCCGGGCCGGGCCCAGAAGGAAGCGCTCCACCTGTCCCCGGACCCCGGGCCCGAATCCCTCGAAGCGCAAGAGGAGCCGAGCTCGCCCCCGCTCCAGGATCGCGGCCACCGCCGCCGGCTCGAGCCGCTCGTCCCGGGCGGCCCGGGCGAGGGAGAGGGCCCCTTCGGCTGTGAGGCCGTCGACCGCCACGGTCTCGGAGACCTCGGGCAGCGGGTGGAGCCGCACCACCACCTCCACCACCAGGGCCAGGGAGCCGGCCGAGCCGTAGAGGAGCCGCGGCAGGTCGAAGCCCGCCACGTTCTTCACCACCTTTCCGCCCCCCCGCGCCAGGGCCCCGTCAGCGCGCAAGAGGGTGATGCCGATGACGAGGTCGCGGATCGAGCCGTAGCGCGTCCGCCTGGGGCCGAAGGAGCCGGCGGCCAGGATTCCCCCGAGCGTGGCGCGCTCGGGGAGCGGAGGGTCGAGCGCCAGCCGCTGGCCGTGGGGGGCGAGGTAGCGCTGTAGCTTCTCGAGGGTGAGCCCCGCCTCCACCGCTACGATCTGATCGGCGGGAGCGTGCTCGCGGATCCGGTCGAGGCGAGAGGTGCGGAGCACGGCCGCGCCCTTTGGCGGCGGCTCGGGCCACGGCTCGGTCCCGCCCCCGAAGAAGACGACCGGGCGGCGCTCCGAGGAGAGGGCCCGCATGGCCGAAGCCGCCTCCGCCACCGAGGCGGGGACCTGTTCCCCTTCCCCCGCCGGCCGCTCGCTCGCCCCGCCGGTCACCATCGCTCCGCCACCCCTGCGGCCTCGGCCGGGTGGGGCCGGTACGGCCCCGGCACCTCGCCGCAGAGCCGCGGCGCCGGGAACACCTTGCCCGGGTTCAAAAGCCGCGCCGGGTCGAACGCGCAGCGGACCCGCTGCATCGTGTCGAGGTCGTCGGGGCCGAACTGCTCGGCCATGAAGGCGACCTTCTCGGCACCTACCCCGTGCTCGCCGGTGATGGAGCCCCCCAGGGAGAGGCACAGCCGGAGGATGTCGCCCCCGAGCCGGGCCGCTCGCTCCTCCTCGCCCGAGACTTGGGCGTCGTAGAGGACGAGCGGGTGCAGGTTACCGTCCCCGGCGTGGAAGACGTTCGCCACCCTGAGGCCGGCCGCTCGGGCGAGGGCCCCGATCTCCCTCAGCACCCTGGCGATCTCCGAGCGCGGGATGACTCCGTCCTCCACGAGGTAGCTCGGCGAGAGCCTCCCCACCGCGGCGAAGGCGGACTTCCGCCCCTTCCACATGAGCTCTCGCTCCCTCTCGTCCTTGGGGATGCGCACCTCCACCGCGCCCGCCGCCCGGGCGAGGGCCATGGCCCGCTCCGAGACGTGGTCCACCTCCGCGGCCGGCCCGTCCGCATCCATGAGCAGGACCGCCCCAAGATCGGGCCAGTCGACCCCGGTGGCCGCCCGGGCAGCGGCGATGGCGAGCCGGTCCATCATCTCGATCGCCGCGGGCACGATCCCCGCGGCGATGATGGCCGATACCGCGTTCCCCGCCTCGTCGGTGGAGGGAAAGACGGCGAGGAAGGTCTTCGTCGCCTCCGGCCGGCGTAAGAGGCGCACCGTCGCCTCGGTGACGACGCCCAAAAGGCCCTCGCTCCCCACCACCGCCGCGACGAGGTCGTACCCGGGTGCGTCCGGCGCCGGCCCTCCCAGGTCCACGACCTCGCCCCCGGCGAGGACGAGCCGCACCGCGAGCACGTGGTTCACCGTGAACCCGTACTTGAGGCAATGGGCCCCGCCCGAGTTCTCGGCCACGTTGCCCCCGATCGAGCAGATGATCTGGGAGGAGGGATCCGGGGCGTAGTAAAAGCCCCTCCCCGCCACCGCCCGGGTCAGGTCGAGGTTCGCCACCCCGGGCTCCACGCGCGCCCAGCCGTCGTCGAGATCCACTTCCAGGATGCGCCGCATCCGCGAGAGCGCCAGGACGAGGCCGCCCTCGACCGGCCGCGCCCCGCCCGATAGGCCCGTCCCCGCCCCCCGCGGCACCACCGGCACACCCGCGGCGCTCGCGATCTCGAGCACCGCCGACACCTCGGCCGTCGAGGCGGGGAGGACGACCAGCGCCGGGCGCGTCCGCCCGTGCGTGAGCCCGTCCGCCTCGTAGGTGATGAGCTCGGCCGGATCGGTGAGGACGTGGTCCTTCCCGACCACCTCCCCGAGGAGGCGCGCGAGTGAGTTCACGTCCGAAGTCTTCTGCCCGAGCAGCGCCACCTCGACGCCCCAAGCGGGGATAGGGTTACCCTCCCCCTCCGCGGGCGGGGGGAGAGGGTGAACCCCCAAGGCTTCCCGCTACATCCCTTCTCTCGCTCGCGCCTTCGGCGTTCTCTTGGGCCGCGGCAGAGCCGGGCCTACCCAAGAAGCGACTCCCTCCCGCGCCCCGGGGGCCGGCGCTGCGCACCGCAAGGGCCAACTTACGACGCCCGCGCGGGAGGGGACGAGCCTTCGAAGGCGGGGCGAAACGGGTCAGCGCGCCGCCCGCGCCGCGACCTTCACCGCAGCCTTCATGTCGGAGACGCCCAGAAACACCGCTGCCTTCCTCGCGCCCGCCGACCCGACGTAGAGATGTCCGATGTCGACACCGGCCTTGCCGAGGGCCGTCGCCACCTTGGCGAGCGAGCCCGGCTTGTCCGCCAGCTGCACCTCGAGCACCTCCATCTCCTCCGCCCTCCATCCTCTCCCGGCGAGCGCCTTGCGGGCCGCCGGCACACGGTCCACCACCAGGCGGATGACGCCCTCTGCCCCCTCCACCCAGGCATTGGCCGCCCGGACGTTCACCTTCTGCTCGGCCAGGACCGACGCGACCTCGCCCAGCATCCCGGGCCGGTTCTCGACGCGGATCTTGAGCTCCGTTGCTCGCGGCATCGTCTCCTCCTCTCGCATGGAATGCGAACCTGCCCCGTGTGCGAAGACAAGCGCTCGGGCGGGGGGGCCCGGCAGGGGGACCGGCGGTCCGGGCATCGCCAGGGCGATGGCCCCGGGCGAACAAGGGGCCAAAACTGCCCAGAGTCGCCCCATCTATCTCGCAAAAGGCCCTTCCCGCCGCAAGGAGCCGGTCAGCGAACGGAAACGCCCTGCCTGAGGAGCCGGAACCGCTCCAGGTGGCGGGAGGCGTCCGTGGGCTTTCCGAAGCGCGAGACGTGCTCCTTCACGACCTCGCCGAGCGTCCGCGGCTCGGTATCGGGTAAGGGCAGCGAGGCCGTGGGTGAGCTCTCTGCGAAGAGCGCCGCGAGCGACCCCGGCTCGAGGAGGTCCGGATCGAGATCGGAGAGCGCCGAGAGCGCGACCAGAAAGGGCTCCGGCATGACCGCCGCGGCCGGGACGGTGGCGAGGGGCTCCGGCTCCCCGAGCCCCAGCCACCTCCGACCCGCGAGCAGGGCGCGCTCGAGCCGCCCCGGCGTCTTCTCGGGCGGGCGAACGGAGCGGAGCCTCATGGCGTCGAGGCGTAGCCGGTTCAAGAAACGCTTCAGGGCCCTGGGCGTCGGGTGGGCGGCGCGGATGGCGGGGTGCCAGCAGCGGAGCGCGTCCTGGAAATCGGCGGAGTCGACCACCGCCTCCACCCCCCGCCGAGAGAGGAAGAGGAGCGCGGCCAGGGCGAGCCCCAAGGCCACGGCCACCGCCGGGGTGAGGGGGCCCCGCCTCCGGGTGGGGGATAGCTCGGCCTTGTCCGGGACCGGCCAGGGCTGGTCCTGGGAAGTACCCGGGGCAGGGGCCAGGGGCGCCTTTCCCGGCGGCGCGGCGACCAGGGGGGAGGGCGGCGCCGTCGGGCCACTCGAAGCGGGCCCCCCGCCGGCGGGCAGGAGGAAATGCGAGACCCGGTCCACGAGCCAGCTCGGGTCGAGCCTCGTCCCGAGGGTCACCACCCCCGCTACGACGCACAGGGCGAGGACGAGCGACCAGGCGACCCGGAGCGCTCCGAGGAGCGATTTGGCGGGCGACTCGGGGGTCGGCAGGGGGGCCGCATAGAGCCGCCGCTCGGCCGCGTGCGAGGCGGTGGGCACCGCCACCTCGACGTTGATGAGCTTCTCGAGGTAGGCGCGGGCGTACCTTTCCTCCGGCCCGTCCAGGGGACCGTCGCCCGGAAAGGCCGCCGGGGCGAGCAGCCGGGCCACCTTGTCGAAGCCGCTCGCCACGTACTTCTCGACCACCCGCCGGGACATGGCCAGCACCACGAAGCAGTCGCCGGAGGAGGAGAGGAAGCTCACCGCCTCGAGAACCCGGACCGCGTTCCTCGGGCTGCACCGGTCCACGTCGTCGATGAGGATGACCATCCGCCGCTGGGCGTTCGCCCGGACCACGTCCTCGAAGTCCCGGGCGAACCGCTCGCGGAAGTCGATCTGGGCCCTTGCGTCTCGGGCGGCGACGCTGCCGGCAGCCGAGGCGGCGAGCTTGGCCACGTCGACGCCGTACCCGCGGAAGTCCTTCGCCAGCCGGACGACGAGGGCGAGCGTCGCGGCCACCCCGCCCAGGCCCGACAGGCGGCGGAGGACCTCCGTGTTCCCGAGGGCGCCGGCGAAGTCGATGAGCCCCTCGGTGCCGGCGGGGTGAGCGGCCATGGCGCCGAGCGCGAGCGCCACCCCGAGGAGGAGGGCGAGGACCAAGACCGCCGAGGCGCTCCGGCCGGTGAGCCTGCGGTAGAGGAGCCGGGCCCGGTACTCGAGCCAGGGAAGCCCGCGCGGGGCCGACCCCCCGATGATGGCCGCGAACAGCGAGGCGAGGAGGTCCTGGTCGCCCTCGTGGTGCCAGGCGTTGAAGGGGATGACCACGTGCCCCCGCGCCTCGAGCCGGCGCCGGAGGAGATTCAGGACCGAGCTCTTGCCCGTTCCCCACTCGCCCGTGACCGCCAGGGCGAGCGGCGGCGCGGTGGCGGGGTTGCTCACGAAGTCAGCGAGCGCATGGGCGAGGGGCGAGAGATCGAGGAGGTCGAGCTCGGGACGGTCGATGGGGCGATCGGAGACGAGGAGGGTGGCCACCGTCTCCTCCAGGGGCGGGGGGGCGGGGCGCGGGCGGAGCGCCATCGCGAGACAGGCCGCGGAGAGCGACAGGGCGAGGTAGAACCACGGGGCCGGCCAGCGGTGCGAGCCGCCCAGGTAGATGACGCCGTCGTCCTGGGCCCGGGCGAGCCCGGGACCGGTGGCGAGGGTGAGGTTCGGACCGAGGTCGGGAAGGGCCAGGACCGCTTCGGGCGTGAGCGAGGCGCGCAGGGTTTCCGCGGCGGCCCGGGACTGCTCGGCCGATTTGGAAAGGGAGGGGGCACCCTCCGGCAAGGGCGAGAGCTCCTCGGGGCTCTGGCCTTCGTAGATCTGCCGGCCATCGGACCCGTACCAGAAGCCGCCCTCTCGGCGGAGGTCGAGGAGGGGCTCGGTCGCGACCTGGAACGCGCGCCACCCCCCTCGCCGGCGGAGGAGTAACTCCCCTCCCCCGGTGGCGATGAAATCCTCCCCGCCGAGATCCGAAGACTGCTCGGCCCGGACCACCTCGCGGCCGACGACGAGCGAGCGCCGGAAGGTGGCGCCGCCATCGGTGGACACGAGCGCCACCGTTCGGTCGAGGACGACGACCGACCGGCCGCCCCGATTGGCCGCGAAAGAGACCCGACCCGGTCCTTTGTCGAGGGGCCGGGGGAGAGCCGCCTGCCATCCGGGCCAAAGCCTTGGAGAGAGCGAGAGCGGCGCCGCCCTGGGGAGATCGCTCGCCGGTCCGCTCCCGAGCTCTTTCCCGGTGCGAGAGTCGTAGAGCGCGTAGCGGCCCGCATAGAGCGTCCAGACCGAGTCGCCCGCCGCGCCGATCGCGAGGCGCGGCGCGGGACCGTGCTCCCCGGTGGGAAAGGCCTGCGCTGGCGACGGCAGGATGCGAGCCACGACGCCCGGTCCCACCGCCCAGGCCACCTGCCCGTCGTCCGAGATGGAAACCATCGACAGCTCCACCGAAGCCGCCTGCGAGCCCGAGAGAGAGGGCCCGTTCGCCTCGGCACCGTAGGCGTCCTCCGGAGCTTTCGGGGCATCCCCGCTCGAAGGAGCCTCGCCTCCCGAAGGAGCCTCCGCCGCGCGGGCGCGTGAGACGAAGGTCGAGACGAAGGAGCCCAAGCGAAAGCCGGGAGGTGGTCCGTCTTCCGCACCGGCCTTCTCGCCCGCCTTCTGCACGGGCGCCGGGTTCACCTCGGGCGCTCTCTGCGAAGGCTCGTTCGGCGCGGGCGCCTCTTTGGGCGGCGGGGCCTGCCGCGCCTTCGAGGGCTCCTTCGGACCCCGCTCTTCTGCGCCCTGCACGGGAGAGGCCCCTTGGGGAAGCCCTTGCCCCGCGCCCTCCGCTCCCGAGACCGGCCTGAAATAGACGCGCCTGAAACCCTCGCCCGCCCGGCGCACGAAGGCGCCGCCCTTCCCGACCGCGACCGCGACCGCCCCCTCACCGCGGGAGACCGCGACGCTCGCGAGGCCGGGCGAGAGGAGTGGAGAGCCCCGATCGCAACTCACGAAAGCGCCGGCGCCGAGCCGACAGGTGTCGCCGCCGATCGCGACGACGTCGAAGGCATGGACCGACCCGGCCGGCCAGGGGAGCCGCTCGTCGGCGCCCGTGAGCGGGCCCCCCCAACGGATGCCGTCCGGCGAGCGAAGCACCTTGCCGCTTGCGAGCCCGAGCTCGAACGAACCGTCGGGCGCGACGGCCGCGGACACGACCGGCAACCCGCGCGGGATCCGCGCCACCGCCGACCAGGGCTGCGAGGCGCGCGCCGAGAAGAGCCAGGCGAGACCGGACGGCTCCCGGTCGGGATCCGGCCAGGGGCCCTGAGCCCAGGCCCCGAGGAGCGCAATGAGCGCGAGGGCCGCGCCCGCGGAGAACCAAGAGGTGCGTGGGTCGCGAGGAGCGAGCGCTCGGATACGAGGAGCGTCCCGGCGCTGGTGAACCTCCATCCCGGCCTCCTAGGGGAGGTGAAGAGGCTTCGCGCGGAACGTGACCCAACGTCAAGGCGGCGGCCCGACTGGGTTCGAGAGGGCGGCGAAGGCCCGGGAGCGGGGCGCACGCCCCAAGCGGAGCCGTCATGCGCAGGGCACCCCTCACCCGAGCCGTGTCCTGAACCTCACGACCGCGGCGAGGAACACGGCGAGGCCGATCACCGAGAGCGCAGCGAGAGGGAAGGCCAGATCGGGAAAGCCGGCGCCCCTCATGAGGCAGCTCCGCATCACCTCGGCGTAGTGGCGCACCGGGTTCAGCAAGGTGATGGCCGCAAGCCAGCTGGGCATCGCCCGGATCGGGCTCACGACGCCCGAGAGGAGCACCGCCGGCATGATGAACAAGAAGCCCGCCAAGAAAGACTGCTGCTGGGTGGTGGAGATGGTCGAGATGAGCAGCCCCACCCCGAGAGTGGTGAGGAGGTAGAGGAGCGTGCCCGAGACGAGCACCGGGATCGGGCCGCGGATCGGCACGCCGAAGACCCAGGTCCCCACCGCGACGAGGAGCATCACGTCCACGAAGCCGACCACCACGTAGGGCGCGATCTTCCCGAAGAGGAGGACGGTCTTGGGGATGGGGGTCACCATCACCTGCTCGAGCGTTCCCATCTCCCGCTCGCGGGTGAGGCCCATGGCGGTCACGATGGTCGTGACGATGAGGAGCAGCATCGCCGCGATGCCGGGGATCATGTAGGGGGGCGACTTGAGGGTCGGGTTGTAGGCGATGCGCGGGGTGAGCCTTAGCTGGGCGGGGGGGGCTAGCCCGGCGGAGAGGATCCGGCCGCGGGCCAGCTCCTCCGCCACCCCGCCGAAGTACTGCGCCGCGGCCCAGCCCGCCACCGTCGAGCGGTTGGGATCGGTGCCGTCGAGGATCACCTGGACCTCGGCCGGCCTCGAGGCGGCGAGGTCGGAAGCGAACCGCTCCGGGAGGATGACCACCGCCGCGGCCCTCCCCCAGTCGAGGTCCTTCTCCGCGCCGACCGGCTCCAGGGCACCCTCGACCCTCGTGAGCGTCCCGTCGGCGAGAAGCCTTCGGGCGTGTAGCCTCGAGACGTCGGTGCGGTCCCGATCGACGACCACGGTCGGCACGCGGTCCACCGTGAAATCGACCGCGAACCCGAAGACGAGGGTCTGCAGGACCGGCGCCACCACCAGCATGAACATCATGCGCCTGTCGCGGACCGTCTGCCGGACCTCCTTGCGGAAGACGGCCGCGAGCTGGACCCTTACGGTTGGGCTCAGGGCGCTCATGCGACCCTCCGCTCGAACCGGGCGGTGGCGACCGCCACGATGAGCACCGCGAAGATCCCCACCGCGAGGAGGTCGGGCCAGAGCACCCTGAGCCCGTTCCCCTTGAGGAGGATCCCGCGCAGCGCGTGGACGAGGTAGCGGGCGGGGATGACGCGGGAGAGGAGCTGCAGCGGCCAGGGCATGTTCTCGATGGGGAAGACCATGCCCGAGAGGAGCATCGAGGGCAGAAGCGAGGAGAGGGCGCCGGCCTGCGTCGCCACGAGCTGGTTCTTCGTCAAGACCGAGATGAGGAGCCCCTGCCCCAGCATGCCCACGAGGAAGAAGAAGCCCACGAGGAGGAACAAGGAAAGGCTCCCCCGCACCGGCACGTCGAACACCGCCGCGCCGAAGGCCACGACGAGGAGCAGCTCCAGCATGCCCAGGACGAGGTAGGGGGCGAGCTTGCCGAGGACGATCTCCAGCCGGCCCACCGGGGAGGCGAAGAGCTGCTCCATCGACCCCCGCTCCCACTCCCCGGCCACCGTCAAGGCGGTGAGCAAGACGGCGGTGATGGCGAGGATGAAGGCGGCGAGGCCAGGGACCATGAAGAGCGAAGACCGCCCCGCCGGGTTGTAGCGGGTCCAGATCTTCGCCACGAGCGGGGGGCTCGCCCCGGCGAGCGCGACCCCGGCGAGCCTCTCCGTCTCGGCCCGCACCAGGGCGTCGGCCTTGGAGAGCACCTGGTTCGCCACGGTCACGTCGCTCCCGTCCACGAGGAGCTGGAGCGGAACACGCTCCCTCTTGGCGACCTTCTCGGCGTAGTCCCTCGGGACGACGAAGAGCGCGGTGGCCTTCCCTCGCCGAAAGAGCAGATCCGCCAGGGCCGGCTCGGCCTCCCCGGCCGAGACGAGCTCCCGCGAGCCGGTCACGGTCCGGACGAGCGCCCGGGAGGCCTCGCTCCTCGAAAGGTCGGCGACGGCCACGGGAACGTGGTCGAGATCGAACGAGACCCCGTAGCCGAACAAGAACAGCATGAGGACCGGCATCACGAGCGCCAGGTAGAGGGTGCGCGGGTCGCGCAGGATGTGGAGGGTCTCCTTCGACGCCATGGCGCCGACCCGGACGAGCGATCGGCGCACCCGCCCGCCGGCCTTCTCCTCCCCTCCCCTAGGACGAGGCACGACGGCCTCCCACCACCTCGAGGAACACGTCCTCGAGACTCGGCTCGGCCCGCTCCACGCTCACCTCCGTGGCCCCGGCCAGGGTGCAGAGCCGCTCGGCCTCGCTGGGCGAGAGACTCCCCGGAAGGACCCTCAGGTGCAATCCCGCGCCGAACGGCACGACGTCTCG
>Ga0335071_10002228_pt1 | contig 20840 bp, 18 predicted proteins | sample Lox_Sample_15_FD_206724 | JGI IMG/M metagenome (GOLD analysis project Ga0335071, IMG submission 206724) | Soil microbial communities from Loxahatchee National Wildlife Refuge, Florida, United States - Lox_Sample_1.5 | ecosystem: Environmental > Terrestrial > Soil > Wetlands | place: USA...
CAACGCAAAGGCCGACTACGTTCGCACCGCCACGGCCAAAGGACTGTCCCGGCCGCGGGTGGTGACGGTGCACATTCTGCGTAACTCGCTGATCCCGGTGGTGACGTTCCTGGGGGCTGATCTAGGGGCGCTGATGGGCGGAGCCATTGTGACCGAAGGAATTTTCAACATCCACGGTGTGGGTGGTGTGCTCTATCAGGCCGTGACCAGGCAAGAGGCGCCGACGGTGGTGTCGATCGTGACAGTGGTGGTGTTGATCTACCTGATCACCAACCTCATGGTGGACCTGCTGTATGCGGCGCTGGACCCGCGGATCCGATATGGCTGAGCCGTCGAGAAGCCGCAGCGGATTCTGGCGCGATACCTGGCGCGGGTTGCGCGGACGCCCAAAGTTCATCGTCGCGGGCCTGTTGATCGTGGCTATCCTTGCCGTCGCGCTGTTTCCGTCGTTGTTCACCGGGGTCGACCCCAGCTATGCCGATCCCAGCCAGAGCCTGCTTCCGCCATCACGGGCGCACTGGTTCGGCACCGACTTGCAGGGTCACGACGTCTACTCCCGCACCGTCTATGGTGCGCGGGCGTCGGTCACCGTGGGGGTGGGGGCCGCCCTGGTCGTGTTCGTCGTGGGCGGCGCGCTGGGCGCATTGGCCGGCTTCTACGGCGGCTGGGTCGACGCGGTGGTCTCCCGTGTCACCGATGTGTTCTTCGGATTGCCGTTGCTGCTGGCGGCGATCGTGCTCATGCAAGTCATGCACCATCGCACGGTGTGGATGGTGATCGCCATCCTGGCTTTGTTCGGCTGGCCGCAGGTGGCCAGGATTGCGCGTGGCGCCGTGCTCGAGCTGCGTGGCAGAGATTACATGCTCGCAGCGGAAGCATTGGGGCTGAGCCGGTTTCAAATTCTCCTACGCCATGCGGTGCCCAACGCCGTGGGCCCGGTCATCGCAATGGCCACCCTCGCGCTTGGCGTCTTCATCGTCACCGAGGCCACGCTGTCCTACCTCGGCGTCGGGTTGCCCACGTCGGTGGTGTCCTGGGGTGGCGATATCAACCTCGACCAGACGCGGCTGCGGGCGGGATCGCCGATCCTGTTCTATCCAGCCGGCGCACTGGCGGTTACGGTGCTGGCCTTCATGATGATGGGCGACGCATTACGCGACGCCCTGGATCCGGCGTCCCGAGCGTGGCGGGCATGAGCGGCACGGCTGCACCGTTGTTGTGCGTCGAGGGCCTGCAGGTCGGCTTCGGCAATCATATGGCGGTTAGCGGCGTGGATTTGAACGTCTCGCCCGGGCAGACGGTCGCGGTGGTGGGCGAATCGGGATCGGGAAAATCCACCACCGCCGCCGCGATCCTTGGCCTGCTGCCCCCGGGCGGACGAATAACGGCCGGCCGCATCATGTTCGACGGGGTCGAGATCACGTCGTCGGATCGCCGGGCCGACCGCCGAGCACTGCGCTCGATAAGGGGCCGCGCCATCGGCTACATACCCCAAGATCCGATGACCAACCTCAATCCCGTCTGGAAAGTGGGCTTCCAGATCCGGGAAGCCCTGCGCGCCAACACCTCTAACCGTCAGGCCCGACGACGCGCGGTCGAACTGCTCGCCCAGGCGGGTATGGCAGACCCGGCGAAACAAGCCGGTCGCTACCCGCATCAGCTATCCGGCGGCATGTGTCAACGTGCGCTGATCGCCATCGCGTTGGCGGGCCGGCCCAAGCTGTTGATCGCCGACGAACCGACCTCCGCGCTGGACGTCACCGTGCAACGGCAGGTACTTGACCATCTGCAACGGCTCACCACCGAACTCGGCACCGCGCTCTTGCTGATCACTCACGATCTTGCGCTGGCCGCCGAGCGGGCCGAGGCGCTGGTCGTGATGCATCGCGGCCTGGTGGTGGAATCCGGTGCAGCACAGTCGATTTTGCAGAGTCCGCAACACGAATACACCCGACGGCTGGTGGCCGCAGCGCCGTCGCTGAGGGTACGCACCTCCGCCCGAGCCCAGCCGGCGCGCCAGACCGAGGCATCTGACGATCTGCTCGTCGTTTCGGAGCTGACCAAGATTTACCGAGAGTCCCGCGGGGCGCCGTGGCGGCGAGCGGAATTTCCTGCCGTGGATGCGGTGTCGTTTCGGCTGGGCCGCGCGAGCACGCTGGCGATCGCCGGTGAGTCGGGGTCGGGCAAATCGACCCTGGCGCGGATGGCGCTGGGCTTGCTGCAACCCACTTCGGGCACAGTGGTTTTCGACGGTACCCCGATCGATGACACCTTGAATCGGGATCAACGCTTAGCTTTCCGGCGGCGGGTGCAGCCGATTTTCCAGAACCCCTACAGCAGCCTCGATCCGATGTACACCGTCTTTCGCGCGATCGAGGAGCCGTTGCGGATTCACCGGATCGGTGACCGCAGGCAGCGCGAACTTGCCGTACATGATCTCGTCGACCAGGTGGCGCTGCCGTCGACGGTTTTGGGGAGGCTGCCCCGCGAGTTGTCGGGCGGACAACGCCAGCGGGTCGCCATCGCCCGAGCCCTGGCGCTGCGGCCCGACATGCTGGTCTGCGACGAGGCCGTCTCGGCGCTCGACGTTGTGGTGCAGGCCCAGATCTTGGATTTGCTGGCCGGCTTGCAGGCCGAGCTGGGACTGACGTATTTGTTCATCAGCCATGACTTGGCAGTGATCCGGCAGATCGCCGACGAGGTTCTGGTGATGCGCGCCGGCCGGGTGGTGGAACGGGCGCCCACCGAGGAGCTGTTCACCCGGCCCCGGCACGAATACACCCGTCAGCTGCTGGAGGCCATCCCGCACGCGCCAGCGGCGCCCGGATAGGTTGACACCCTGTGACGGCTGACCCGCTAAGCCCGCTGATGCAACTGCCCGGCGTCGCCGAGGCCAGCGACCGGGCCCGCGACGCGCTGGGTCGTGCCCATCGCCACCGCGCCAACCTGCGGGGCTGGCCGGTGACGGCGGCCGAAGCGGCGTTACGCGCGGCTCGCGCTTCCTCGGTGCTGGATGGCGGTCCCGTCCGGTTCGATGATCTCGCCGCGGCCGCCCGCGTCAGTGATCCGGTGTTCGCCGGAGCGCTGCGGGTGGCCCAGGCGCTGGAGGGCGGCGAGGGACCCCTGGTCGGTATCTGGCGGCGGGCACCATTGCAGGCACTGGCGCGGCTGCACATGCTGGCGGCTGCTGACCAGGTCGACGACGACCGGCTGGGTCGCCCCCGGGGTGATGCCGGCGTGGGGCCGCGTCTGGAGTTGCTGGCGGGTCTGGTCAACGCCGGGACGCGGGCACCGGCGCCCGTGGTTGCCGCCGTGGCTCACGGGGAGCTGCTGACGCTCAAGCCGTTCGGCAGCGCCGACGGTGTGGTGGCCCGCGCGGTGTCGCGGTTGGTGACCATCGCCAGCGGTTTGGATCCACACGGATTAGGTGTGCCCGAGGTGAGTTGGATGCGCCAGCCTGCGCAGTATCGCGCCGCCGCCGAGGGCTTCGCCGACGGCACGCCAGACGGTGTAAGAGCCTGGCTGGTGCTGTGTTGCCGGGCGATGCGAGCCGGTGCGCAGGAGGCTATGTCGATCGCCGACTCGTTGTCGGATCGATAGCTGAATCGCGAGCCGAGCCGCCGGAAAACGCCGCGCCACAACCCATCCGCAATGTAAAGCGGGCGGCGTCCCAAGCTGTTCGGTCCACCGCCCGCTAACACGGAACTCGGTTACCAAGCGTGCATTTCGGGGCTGCGTGGGTTGGCCTCGGCGATCTCGCGACGCTTCCGGTTGCAACCCCACCCAAAGAGCCGTCGATACCTTCCGCTTTTCGCAATTACGCAGGCCCGCAACACTTCTGCCATTATCGCGGCTATGACTCCGCGTGGGTGCCGAGCACCATGCTGGGTGCCCGGGTCGGGAGATCGAACCTTCTCTTCCGGATCGATCTAGGCCTCGCCGGACTTCCGTGGTTCCTTTGTACTACTAGACCCTTAGCACAGCAAGGCCCAATTTTGCGAACGTTGCGAACCCGCGCCGGGTGGCCCGCTCAATGTGTTTGCTGTCGAACCGCTGGGGTGCAGCCTAGAACGCGAAGCGGCGCAGCAGCGAGTAGGTGACCGCGCCGGCGGCCAGTGCGCTGATGCCCACCGCGGCGGTCGTGGCGATCGCGGCGCCCGACGGCGCCGGGATGCGGTCCCGCAAGGACACCGGCCGAGAGAACGACAGCACCGGCCAACCGCGTTCGACGGCTTCCTTGCGCAGCCCGCGGTCAGGATTGACCACGCTGGGGTGGCCGACCGCTTCGAGCATCGGCAGGTCGGTGATCGAGTCGGAGTAGGCGTAGCAGTGTTCCAGCGGATAGCCCTCGCGGGCGGCCAGTTCGCGGATCGCCTGGACTTTGCCTTTGCCGTAGCAGTAGAACGCGATCTCGCCGGTGTACTTGCCGTCTTCGACGACCATGCGCGTCGCCATCGCATGGGTGGCGCCGAGCGCTCGGGCGATCGGCGCGACGATCTCCTCTCCGGACGCCGAGACCACGACGACGTCACGGCCACACAGTTTGTGGGCGGCGATCAGGTCCGCGGCTTCGGCGAACACCAGCGGGGTCATGATGTCGTGCAGCGTTTCGTTGACGATCGACTTGACCTGTTCCACGTCCCAACCGGTGCACATGTTAGTCATGTGGGCGCGCATCCGATCCATCTGGTCATGATCGGCACCAGAGAGCAGATAGATGAACTGGGCGTAGCTGGATTTGAGAACGGCGCGGCGGTTGAGGAGTCCCTGGTTGAAAAACGGTTTGCTGAAGGCCAGTGTGCTGGACTTGGCGATGATCGTTTTGTCCAGGTCGAAGAAGGCCGCGGTGCGGGCGTGGGGAGCGCTGGCCGCCGCTGTTCGCTGTTCTCCGGCCGGGTCGAAGACGGTCACCGAACCAGCATAGGTCGGCGGTCCGACCAGGCAGCGATCTTGCGCCCGAAAATGGCCGCTCAGGGCGATCCGGCGGCGGCGGTAGCGGTGTTTTTGCGGCTCAACGAGTTTTTCATTAGCCGATCTATTGCGTTACCGCGCACTGTCATGTGTATAGTAAGCAGTACTCGGCCTGAGCCGAGGGTGTATCAGCCCGACCCCCCGGGGCTGATACACGACGACCCTCGCCTCCTCCCCCCCTGGCGGGGGTCGTCCCTTTTCTAGGGTCAGTTCCTCTCGCCCCAAGCCCCCGTGCCCTGCCGGCTCGGTTTTGCGGGGCAGCGTTTGATACGTCGCTGGGCGATCGCCCACCGGATGCGTTTGTGCACACTCGCGTCTCTATCCACAAATCCGCATCTGGGACTGGTGTCCCAAGATCACGGGCCTGCAAGGTGGGTGCGTGACTAGCACCACCCCTACCCGAGCGGCGGGTTCCGCGGGCGTGCTGGCGGTGTTGGCTGACCCGGATTTGCGCGACGAGTTGGGCCGAGTGGCCGCCGCTGTCGGTGTCCGGGTAGTCCATGCCAACGGCTCGTTGAGCCGGAAAACGTGGTTGGCCGCCGCGGCCGTGGTGCTGGATGAGGCGGCAGCCGATCGGTGGGGGCGGGCGGCGCTGCCGCGCCGCGACCACGTGATGGTCCTGACCGCAGCCGCACCGGTGACCGCGACGTGGGCGGCAGCCGTCGCGGTCGGCGCCGAGCATGTGCTGCAGTTGCCCGCCCAAGAACGCGAATTGGTCTACGAGCTCGCCGAAGCCGCCGAATCCTCACGCGATGACGGGCTGCGTGGCGAGGTCGTCGCCGTCATCGGAGGCTGCGGCGGAGCCGGCGCTTCGCTGTTCGCGGTCGCCGTGGCGCGGGCTGCCGCCGATGCGCTGTTGGTGGACCTCGACCCGTGGGGCGGCGGCCTTGATCTGCTGCTGGCCGCCGAAAAGGCACCGGGCCTGCGCTGGCCGGACCTGGCGCTACAGGAAGGGCGGCTCAACTGGTCAGCGGTGCGTGAGGCGCTGCCGCGACACCGGGGGATCAGCGTGCTGTCGGGCACCCGGCGCGGATACGAGTTGGATGCCGGGCCGGTGCACGCGATTGTCGATGCCGGCCGCCGCGGGGCCGTCACCGTGGTCTGCGACCTTCCCCGTTGCTTCACCGATGCCACCCAAGCCGCGTTGGATGCGGCCGACCTCGTCGTCGTGGTGAGCCGGTGCGATGTGCGGGCGTGTGCGGCGACCGGCGCGTTGGCTCCGGTACTTGCCGCAGTCAATCCCAACGTGGGCTTGGTGGTACGTGGTCCCGCGCCGGGAGGGCTGCGGGCGACCGAGATCGCCGATATCGCCGGGTTGCCGTTACTGGCGTCCATGAAGGCCGAACCGCAACTCGCCGAGCAGGCAGAGCGCGGCGGTCCCCGGTTGGGACGGCGATCTGCGCTCGCAGCCGCGGCAAGGCAGGTGCTCGCCGTGCTGCCGGGCGCCGCCGCGCCGGGGTCGGGGCAGAACGGTACGGCCGCGTGAGCGGTTCGCTGATCGAGCGGGTGCGCGAGCGGCTGGCAGCCGACTCGGGCGCACCGGGGTCGCCGCTGCGGCCGGCCGTGGTGGCCGCCGCGATCCGGGCCGAGTCCGGCGGGATGCTCGGTGACACCGAGGTCTTGGCCAACCTTCGGGTGCTGCAGACCGAACTCACCGGCGCCGGCATCCTCGAACCGTTGTTGTGTGCGGATGGCACCACCGATGTCTTGGTCACCGCGCCCGATGCGGTGTGGGTGGACGACGGGAACGGGCTGCGCCGCAGCGATGTTCGCTTTGCCGACGAAGCGGCGGTGCGGCGACTGGCCCAGCGGCTGGCGCTGGCCGCGGGCCGGCGTCTGGATGACGCGCAGCCCTGGGTGGACGGCCAGCTGACCCGCATCGGCGCCGGCGGGTTTGCGGTCCGCCTGCACGCTGTGTTGCCCCCCGTCGCGGTGGCAGGCACCTGCTTGTCGCTGCGGGTACTGCGGCCGGCCAGTCAGGATCTGGCGGCCCTGGCCGCCGCGGGCACCATCGAGCCCGAGGCCGCCGCACTGGTCGCCGAGATCATCGCGGCCCGGTTGGCCTTCCTGGTGTGCGGTGGAACCGGGGCGGGCAAGACCACCTTGCTGGCCGCCATGCTGGGCGGCGTATCGCCGGCCGAACGGATCGTGTGCGTCGAGCATGCCGCCGAGTTGGCGCCCCGGCATCCGCATGTCGTCAGGCTGGTTGCGCGGTGCCCCAACGTCGAAGGCGTCGGCGAGGTTCCGGTGCGTCAACTGGTCCGGCAGGCGCTGCGAATGCGGCCCGACCGCATCGTGGTCGGCGAGGTGAGGGGCGCCGAAGTGGCGGATCTGCTGGCGGCGCTGAACACCGGCCACGACGGGGGAGCGGGCACCGTGCATGCCAACAACCCGGGCGAAGTCCCCGCCCGGCTGGAGGCGCTCGGCGCGCTGGGGGGTCTGGATCGGGCGGCGCTGCACAGTCAACTCGCCGCTGCGGTTCAGGTACTGCTGCACGTCGTACGCGACCGCGCCGGTCGGCGCCGGCTCAGCGAAATCGCGGTGCTGCGTGAACATCAGGGGAGGGTGCGTGCGGTGACGGTGTGGCACACCGACCGCGGGATGACAGAAGATGCGGAGCATCTGCATCGCTTGCTGCAAAGCCGGATGCCGGCGTGAGCGGCCCACTGGGCGGCGCGCTGCCGTTGGCGCTCGCGCTGGTTGTTCTTCCGCCGTCGCCGCGGCGCCGGCTCTCGCCGGTGACGGCAAAGCACCGCCGGCTCGGGCTGGTCGGACCTCGCGGTGCGGCTTGCCTCACCGTGGGTGTCGGGTGTGCCGCGGTCGTGTTACTGCCGCTGACAACGACTCTCGCGGTGGCCGTGGTGGGCGCAACCGCGGCCCTGCGTTATCGCCGTCGCCGCGCAATCCGGCGCGCAATGCACGAGGGCAAGACGCTGGAGGGCGCACTCGACCTGCTCGTCGGTGAACTGCGCGTCGGCTCTCATCCGGTGCGTGCGTTCTGCGTGGCCGCCGACGAAACCGCCGGCCGGGTGGCGGTGTCGTTGCGTGCGGTGGCGGCGCGAGCCCGGCTGGGCGCCGACGTCGCGGCCGGTCTCCGCTCCGCCGCCAGCGCGTCGGCCTTGCCCGCGCATTGGGATCGGCTCGCGGTGTGCTGGCAGCTGTGCACCGACAACGGGCTGGCGATCGCCACCCTGATGCAGGCCGCACAACGCGACATCGCTGAGCGGCAACGGTTTTCCGCGCGGGTGTCGTCGAATATGGCGGGCGCGCGGGCAACCGCGGCGATCCTGGCAGGTCTCCCGGTGCTGGGCGTGCTGCTGGGTCAGCTGATCGGGGCCCGACCGCTAAGCTTCTTGCTGAGCGGACAGGCGGGCGGATGGTTGTTGGCCGTCGGATCGACGCTGGCGTGCGGCGGCCTGCTGTGGTCGGACCGCATCACCGATCGGGTCACGTCGTGACCACCGCGGCGGTGCTGCTGGCCGTGGCCGTCTGGCTCGGCCCCGGACCGTCGTTGGTGCGCGCGCGTGCCGCGACAGCGGCCCGTCAGCGCCGGGCGCGGCAGGGTGCCGAACCGCTGTCGCATGGCCCGTATCCGATCGCGGTGGCCTCCTGTCTCGACGTGCTGGCCGTGTGCCTGAGAGCAGGCATGGCGGTGTCGGCCGCCGCGACCGCCGCCGCCCCGTCCGCGCCCCCGAAGCTGGCCCGGGTGCTGCGGCGTGCGGGCGATCGACTCGCGCTGGGCGCCGATCCCGCTGCCGCATGGTCGATTCCGCCGGAGCTGTCGGCCGACTCGGCCGACCCGCACATTGATGCGCTGCTGCGGTTGGCACGGCGTTCGGCGTCGTCGGGGGCTGCCCTGGCCGACGGTGTGGCCGACTTGGCCGAGCAATGCCGGCACGACGCCGCGCACGCGGCCGGCGCGGCTGCCGAGCGGGCCGGCGTGCTGATCGCCGGGCCGCTCGGACTGTGCTTTCTGCCGGCATTCGTGTGTCTGGGCATTGTTCCGGTGGTGGCCGGGTTGGCCGGTGATGTCTTGCAGTCAGGGCTGTTGTGAAGGGAAAGGAAATCGTTGATGGTCAACATGATTCGGGGATTGGTAGCTCGCGTGATGGTCTTGGCGTCCGACGAGTCGGGAATGTCCACGGTGGAATACGCAATCGGCACCATCGCGGCGGCCGCCTTCGGCGCGATCCTGTACACGGTCGTGACCGGCGATTCCATTGTGTCCGCGCTGACCAACATCATCGGTCGCGCGCTCAACACCAAGGTTTAGCCGGCGATGCGGGTGCCAGCACCGTCGAGGCGGCACTGGGCATCGCCACCCTGGTCGTCGTGTTGGTGCTCTGCCTGGCCGGTGTCACCGCGGTGTCGGTGCAGTTGCGCTGTGTTGACGCCGCCCGCGAGGCGGCCCGGCTGGCTGCCCGCGGCGACGAACGCTCCGCGCTCGCGGTCGCTCACCGGATCGCGCCTGGCGGGGCGCGCGTCGAGCTGCGCCACGACGGCGAGTTTCTGGTGGCCACCGTCGTCGCACGCTCAAAGCTGTTGCCGGCACTGGACATCGCCGCAAAGGCGGTCTCGGTGGCGGAGCCGTCGGGATGACCGCGGCTCGGCCACCGTGGTGGCCGCCGCCATGGTGGTGGTGCTGCTGTGGGTTGCCGGTGCCGGTGCATACCTCGGCTCGGCCGCGGTGGCACGTCACCGTGCGCAGGCGGCGGCCGATCTGGCCGCGCTGGCCGCGGCGGCCCGGCTGCCGTCCGGAGCCGCGGCGGCCTGCGCTCAGGCGACGGCGGTGGCACGCCAAATGCGGGCCGATGAAGTCCGTTGTGAAATCGACACTCTCGACGTCGTCGTCACCGTCCAGGTGCTGGTCCTCTTTGTCGGTGCGGCCACGGCCGCGGCACGGGCGGGACCGGCCGACAGCTGACCGGTTTCCGGGTCAGCCCCTGCTCTCGGGGGCTTCCGGCAGCGCCGCGGTGGCGAGTTCAGCATCGGTGGGCAACCGCAGTGAGACCAGTCCGGCGAAGGTATCCGGTTCCAGTTCCACCCGGTTCACCGTGACATGCACCGGTACCCAATCCACCTCGTGGCCCGGCAGCCGCAGCACCCGGCTGGTGGCGCCGTCGGTGAATTCCCTTGTCATGGAGGACATCAGGGCCTCGTCGTCGGGATGAACCTTGGGCTTGCCGGTCTCACCGCTGCGCCAATCGTAGAAGGTGCAGGGCTCGTCGAGCCATTTCAGCAGGGTCCAGTTGTTGAGGTCCACCAGCGCCCGATGGACCCCGGCCTGGGCGAGCCCGCTGAGGATCCGTTGCGCCAGATGATCTGTCGACACCACCGGGCCCTTCGACTCGGCGCGCCAGTTGATCGCCCGCGCGACCAAGTGGTCGCGCCCATCCGGTCCCTGCTCCAGACCGGTGCGCGCGACGAAACCTATCCGGATTGGATTTCCCTGCCAATCGGTGAGATCCCAGTTGCTGCAGAGTGTTTGGTCAGGCTTGGCCTTGATCGCCATGGCAAGCACTTTGGTCTCGTTCGGATTGAGTTCACGTGACGGCAGGTCCTCTGCGAACGCTCTGCCGAAGGTGACCTCCACTTCAGGATTCTTGCCGCTGTTGGTCAGCGACTCTCGGGTGTCGGTGGCCACGCCGAGTGTCAGGTCCCACTTCAGCGGCCCTGGTGTCGGACGTTCGGGTGGTTCGACATCGGCTGGGCCGGTCCATACGTGCACACCGTGGATGTAGCCGTCAGACATCACCACCGGTTCGGTACGAATCACGCGGTCGCGCTTGGGAGTGATACTCGTCAAGCTCTGACCGGTCTGCACCGACTCGGCGATCGCCGTCCGAACCGCGGAGAGGTAGGGACTGCGGCGCAGGAATGTGGTGATCGGAACGAGGTTTTTCAGTTGACGTCCCCGGGCCACAACGGCGGGATCTCCCCCTAGCGTCTCCACGAGCAACCAGTCGTGGGCCATGCGGCCAATGTTACGGCGATGAGCCGCATTCGTGGACCCTCAGGCGGCGGCCGATGTCAACCTCCTGGGTCGGTGCTGAAGTTGCCATGCCGTCGCGACCTTGGTAGTTTCCTGCTGCGTCCGCGTAGTCGGGATTGCGAACGGGTCATCGTCGACCGCTCGTTGTCCTGTGCGACAGTACGCCGCCATTTCTTGAGCAGCAGGAAATGTGCTTTGGCACGGGCGTCACCAGGCATACCGGTGGGGGTCGGCCGTCGAGGGGTCGGTCGTCATCCACTGGATTGCTCAGCGTGGCTCATCAGGCAGCTCCCCCAGGAGCAGCCGCAGCACCAGCACCGCACCCGCCTTATCCAGCGGGTCGTTGCTGTTGCCGCACTTGGGGGACTGCACGCACGACGGGCACCCCCTTGGGCATTCGCACGCCTCGATGGCGGCGGCTGTCGCACCCAGCCAGGTACTCACTCGGCGAAAGCCCCGTTCGGCGAACCCGGCGCCGCCCGGGTAGCCGTCGTACACGAAGACGCCGGGCAGCCCGGTATCGGGCCCGACCGCGGTCGACATGCCACCGATATCGCCACGGTCGCAGCTGGCCACCAACGGCAGCAGGCCGATCGCCGCATGCTCGGCGGCATGCAATGAACCGGGGATCCGTGGGGCATCAATACCCTTGCGCGCCAATGCCTCCGGAGTAATGGTGTACATCACCGCGGTGGTGGCCAAGGTGTGTTCCGGCATGTCCAATTCGATGAAATCGATCACTTCGCCGGAAAGGCGGCGGCGCAGATACCCGACCACCCGGTGGGTGACTCTGACCGGCACCAGGCCCAAGGTGACCGGCCCGAACCGGCAGCGTTCACCGGTGCCGGTGATGGCGATGTCGGTGATCTCACGCGCGAACGTCGCATACCCGGGATCCTCGGCATGCACGAACGCGATCCGGTCCTCGGTGTCCAGCGAGTCGACGACGTAACTCTCCCCCTGATGCAGGTACACGGCTCCCGGGTGGACCGACGCCGGGGCCTGGCCGACGCCGACGCTGCCGAGCAACCGCCCGGTGTCGGCCTCCACGATGACGATCTGGCCGCCAGTCGACCCACGGATGTCCACCGCGGCATGCGGTTCCAGGCCCGGCGCGGCAAAGTACTTGCCGTTGCGGGGCCGCAACAGCCCCTCGTCGAGCAGGCCCTGGACCACTTCCGCGGCGCCGAAATCACGCACTTCGGCCTCGTCGAGCGGCATTTCGGTTGCCGCGCAAAGGAGTTGAGGGCCGAGAAGGTACGGGTTAGCAGGATCGATCACGACCCGCTCGACCGGCTTGTCCAGCAGCGCGGCGGGGTGGTGGACCAGATACGTGTCCAGCGGATCATCGCGGGCGATCAGCACCACCAGCGCGCCCTGGCCGCGCCGGCCCGACCGGCCGGCCTGCTGCCAGAAAGAGGCGACCGTTCCGGGAAAACCGGCGAGCACCACCGCATCCAGCCCAGCGATGTCGACACCCAGCTCCAGGGCGTTGGTGGTGGCCAGGCCGCGCAGCCTGCCCTCGGCCAGGCCGCGTTCCAGCGCGGTGCGGTCCTCGGCGAGATAGCCGGCCCGATACGACGCCACCGTCGACGAAAGCTGCGGCGCAATGTCGTCCAACCGGGCTTGGGCACCCAGCGCCGTCAACTCCGCAGCGCGGCGCGACCGAACGAACGTCAGTGTCTGTGCGCCGTCGGCGATCAGGTCAGCCATCACACGTGCGGCCTCGGCGCCGGCGGATCGGCGTACCGGCGCACCGTTTTCACCGGTCAGATCGGCCCGCAACGCGGGCTCCCACAACGCGACCGTGCGGGCCCCCTGCGGCGAGCCGTCTTCGGTGACCTCCTCGACGGGAAGCCCGATGAGCTCGGCGGCCGTCGCGCCCGGTGAATCCGTCGTGGCGCTGGCGAAGATGAAAGTCGGCTTGCAGTCAGGTCTGGCCGAATACCGTTCGCACAGCCGCACCAGCCGGCGCAGCACCATCGCCACATTGGAGCCGAAAACACCACGGTAGTAATGGCATTCGTCGACGATGACGAAGCGAAGGCCACGCAGCAGCACCGCCCAGCGGGCGTGGTTTCGCAACATGGACAAATGGATCATGTCGGGGTTGGAGAACAACCACCGGGAGCGTTCGCGCGCAAAGCGGCGCACCTCGGCAGGGCTGTCGCCGTCGTAGGCGGTGGGCGCGACGTCGTGCAAGCGCGGAATGGCCGCCGTCAGTGCATGAGCGGTGCGCAACTGGTCGTGCCCTAGCGCTTTCGTCGGTGAGAGGTACAGCACCCGGGCGCGTGGATCGGTCGCCAATGCATTGAGCACCGGCAGGTGATAGGCCAGTGATTTGCCCGACGCGGTGCCGGTGCTGATCACCACGTGACGGCCGGCGTGGGCCAATTCCGCGGCCGCAGACTGATGTGACCACGGGTCACTGATGCCGCGTTCGGTGAAGGCGCGAACCACATCTGGCTCTGCCCAGGTCGGCCAACTGTGCGCCCGGCCGCTGCGGGCCGGCAGTTCGGCGACATGGCGCAGCGGATGTTCCCCGAGGGGAGTACCGGCGAGCGCGGCCGCGAGCAGGTCGCTGCCGAAAGACGCCATCTCGCACCCTCTTGGAATCTGCCGGTGGGACAAGTCTGTCGCCGACGCGATGAACATGGTTGACTGATTGCGGTCGCAGCTTCTGTGTTCGTGTCAAACTTTCGCAGGATCGACGTTGCGGCCGCGGTTCCTGCGAGGTTAATCGGTCGGGTGAAGTTCCGGCGACTGAGCGAGGTATGGCGGTCGTACTAGGCCCGGGGCACCGAAAGGCGGTGCCCCGCACCCAGAAGAAAAGGAAAGATCGAGAAATGCCACAGGGAACTGTGAAGTGGTTCAACGCGGAGAAGGGGTTCGGGTTCATTGCCCCCGAAGACGGTTCCGCGGATGTTTTTGTCCACTACACGGAGATCCAGGGTTCGGGCTTCCGCACCCTTGAAGAAAACCAGAAGGTCGAGTTCGAGATCGGCCACAGCCCTAAGGGCCCCCAGGCCACCGGAGTCCGCTCGGTCTAACGACAAAGAGCAGAGTCTCCTCGGATACGGACACCCCCCGTGCAGCCCGCCTAGCGGGCCCCGCCCGGGGGGTTTTCGTATCCCTTTATTCCCGCCGAAACTCCGCCGCGCCGGTTTCCTGAAGGCGTGGACGAGCGACCTGGCCTACTGTCGGTGGCGTGAGCCAGCTTTCCTTCTTCACAGCGGAGGCGGTGCCGCCCGCGGTCGCCGATCTTTCCGGGGTGCTGGCGGCTTCCGGGCAGATCGTCATGGTGGGCGGTCCGGAGGCGCAGCGGGCTCGGCTTTCGGTGGTCGTGGACCAGTCCTGGCGTGCCGAGGCGCTGGCCGACATGATCCGCGAGGCTGGTTTGGTCGCCGAAATCGGCCGCACCGATGAAGACACTCCCTTGGTCAGGACAGCGGTCGACCCCTCGTTGGCCACCCTGGCCGCCGAATGGACCCGCGGCGCGGTCAAAACGGTGCCCCCTCGCTGGCTGCCCGGGCCGCGCGAGTTGCGGGCTTGGACGCTGGCGGCCGGGCGCCCCGAGGGTGAGCATTACCTGCTGGGATTGGACCCGCACGCGCCCGACACACATTCTCCGCTGGCGTCGGCCCTGATGCGGGTCGGGATCGCGCCCACCTTGATCGGTACCCGCGGGGGCCGCCCGGCACTTCGGATCAGCGGCCGGCGCAGGCTATCGCGGCTGGTAGAGAACGTGGGGGAGCTCCCGGACGGCGCTGAGGCGTTATCGCGCTGGCCGCGGGTATAACTACGGAAAAGGATCTGCGGTCCCGGCGTCCGGTTTGCGCAGCCCCGCCCAAGGGTGCGAAATTGTCAGATGCCCGACGGCGAAGGAACGCCGGCGTACCGGAATTTCCGCGGAATTTTCGGCGACGGGCTGACATTCTTCGTACACGGCGGCCCCGACAGGAGGCTGGGATAGAGATGGAGCGTAGGCGTAGTTGGCTGACCCGAAGCTAAAGGACCGCGAAAGCGGCCGGAATGGGAGCGGTAGGCGACTTGTCATCGTCGAGTCGCCGACCAAAGCGCGCAAATTAGCCAGCTACCTGGGCCCCACCTACATCGTCGAGTCGTCTCGCGGGCATATCCGCGATCTCCCCCGCGCCGCCGCCGACGTGCCGGCGAAATACAAGTCGGAGCCATGGGCGAGGCTCGGCGTAAACGTCGACGCGGATTTCGAACCGCTTTACATCATCAGCCCGGAGAAGAAGAGCACTGTCAGCGAACTGAAGGGCTTGCTCAAGGGCGTCGACGAGCTGTATCTGGCCACGGATGGCGACCGCGAGGGCGAAGCCATCGCCTGGCATCTGCTGGAAACCCTCAAGCCGAACATCCCGGTCAAGCGGATGGTTTTCCATGAGATCACCGAGCCGGCGATCCTGGAGGCCGCCGAGCACCCCCGTGACCTGGACATCGACCTGGTCGACGCGCAGGAGACCCGCCGCATCCTGGACCGGTTGTACGGCTACGAGGTCAGCCCGGTGCTGTGGAAGAAGGTCGCGCCCAAACTCTCGGCGGGCCGGGTCCAGTCGGTGGCCACCCGCATCATCGTCCAGCGGGAACGCGACCGAATGGCCTTCCGCAGCGCCGCGTACTGGGACATCGTGGCCCAGCTGGATGCCGGCGTGTCGGATCCGAGCGCGTTGCCGCCCACCTTCACCGCCCGGCTGACGTCCGTCGACGGCCAGCGTGTGGCCACCGGCCGCGATTTCGACTCGTTGGGCCAGCTACGCAAGGCAGACGAGGTGGTGGTGCTCGACGAAGCCAACGCGACGGCATTGGCCGCCGGGCTGCGCGGCGCGCAGCTTTCCGTCGCCTCGGTGGAGGAAAAGCCCTACACCCGGCGTCCCTATGCGCCGTTCATGACTTCGACGCTGCAGCAGGAAGCCGGCCGCAAATTGCGGTTCTCCTCCGAGCGCACCATGAGCATCGCCCAGCGGCTCTATGAAAACGGCTACATCACCTATATGCGTACCGACTCCACGACGCTGTCGGAGTCGGCGATCAACGCCGCGCGCACCCAGGCGCGTCAGCTCTACGGCGCGGAGTACGTCGCGCCGTCGCCGCGTCAATACACCCGCAAGGTAAAGAACGCCCAGGAGGCACACGAAGCCATCCGGCCCGCCGGTGAGACGTTCGCGACCCCGGACGCGGTGCGCCGCGAACTAGACGGCGACGAATTCCGGCTCTACGAGCTGATCTGGCAGCGCACGGTGGCCTCGCAGATGGCCGACGCGCGCGGCACCACGCTGAGCCTGCGGATCGCCGGGACGTCGACGGGGACTGGGACCCCAAGAGAGGTCGTGTTCTCGGCCAGCGGGCGCACCATCACCTTCCCCGGCTTCCTGAAGGCCTACGTCGAGACGGTGGACGAGTTGGCCGGCGGTGAGGCCGACGACGAAGAACGCCGGCTGCCCCGTCTCACGCAGGGCCAGCGCGTCGACGCCGTCGAGCTCACACCCGACGGTCACGCCACCAACCCGCCGGCCCGCTTCACCGAGGCGTCGCTGGTCAAAGCGCTCGAGGAGCTGGGCATCGGCCGCCCATCGACCTACTCCTCGATCATCAAGACCATCCAGGACCGCGGTTACGTGCACAAGAAGGGCAGCGCTCTGGTGCCTTCGTGGGTCGCGTTCGCCGTAACCGGTTTGCTCGAACAGCATTTCGGCCGGCTGGTCGACTACGACTTCACCGCCGCGATGGAAGACGAACTCGATGCGATCGCGTCGGGCCAGGAGCGGCGCACCGACTGGCTCAACCGCTTCTACTTCGGCGGCGACCACGGAGTGCCCGATTCGGTCGCCCGCGCCGGGGGACTGAAGAAGCTCGTCGGTGTCAACCTCGAGGGCATTGACGCTCGAGAAGTCAACTCCATCAAGCTGTTTGACGACGAGCAGGGTCGGCCCGTCTACGTTCGGGTGGGCAAGAACGGGCCCTACCTGGAACGCATGGTCACCGGCGACGACGGTGAGCCCACGCCACAGCGCGCCAACCTCAATGACTCGCTGACCCCCGACGAGCTGACGCTGGAGGTCGCCGAGCAGCTGTTCGCCACCCCGCAGGAGGGACGTGTGTTGGGGGTGGACCCGGAAACCGGGCACGAGATCGTCGCCAAGGACGGCCGCTACGGGCCGTACATCACCGAGATCCTGCCGCCACCCGAGGAGGACGACGGTGGTGCGCCCTCGAAGAAGGTCAAGAAACCCTCCGGTCCCAAACCCCGCACCGGCTCCCTGCTGCGCAGCATGGATCTGCAGACGGTCACCCTGGAGGATGCGCTGAAGCTGCTGTCGCTGCCCCGAGTGGTCGGCGTGGACCCGCAGACCGGTGAGGAGATCACCGCACAGAATGGCCGCTACGGCCCATACCTCAAGCGCGGCAACGACTCTCGCTCACTGACGACCGAGGACCAGATTTTCCAGATCACTCTCGACGAGGCGCTCAAGATCTACGCTGAACCCAAGCGTCGCGGCAGGCAGAGCGCTGCGGCGCCACCAGTGCGTGAGCTCGGCACCGACCCGGCGACCGGCAAGCAAATGGTGATCAAGGACGGCCGGTTCGGGCCGTACGTCACCGACGGCGAGACGAACGCGAGCCTGCGAAAGGGTGACGACGTCTTGTCGATCACCGACGAGCGCGCTGCCGAGCTGTTGGCCGACCGCCGGGCCCGGGGCCCGGCGAAGCGTCCCGCCAAGAAGGCCGCCCGCAAGAAAGCCCCGGCCAAGAAGGCCGCCAAGCGGGTCTAGCGGCGGGCCTCACTCGAAATCTGTTCGCGGGCAACCTCTTCTGGAGCAGCCAGCTTCACCGGCCGGGCCAGCTGAGTGGGCGCCGTGCGGCCACGCAGCTCGACCACTTCGCCCACATCCCAGCACAACGCTTCGGCGTCCAGCGCACCGCTGACCGCGATCGCCGATGCGAGCACGTGACCCGGCTCCAGCTTGGCCAGCTCGGTCAGCCGGGCGGCCTCGTTGACCGGGTCGCCGATCACCGTGTACTCGAAGCGCGCCTGGGCCCCGATGTGCCCGGCGATCGCCCGGCCCGCCGACACCCCGATGCCGAACTCCGCCGAACCGATCACCGGCAGCAGCTCGTCGTGCAGCTCCCGGGCCGCGGCGAGCGCTCCACCGGAAGCGTCGGGGTGCTCGATCGGTGCACCGAAGATGGCCAGTGCGGCGTCACCCTGGAATTTGTTGACGAATCCGCCGTGCTTCCCGACGGTGTCCACCACCACCCGGAAGAACTCGTTGAGCAGGTGCACCACCTCGGCCGGCGGTCGTGTCGCGGCCAGCATGGTCGAGCCGACCAGATCCACGAACAGCACCGCCACGTGGCGCTCCTGACCGCCCAGCTCGGTGCCGCGCTCCAGGGCCCGTCGGGCGACGTCTTCGCCGACGTAGCGGCCGAACAGGTCACGTAGCCGCTGCCGCTCGGACAGGTCACGCACCATGTCGTTGAACCCGGCCTGCAGCAGGCCCAGCTCGCTGGCGTCGTAGATCTGCATGTGCGCGTTGTAGTTACCGCGCTGGACCTCGGACAGCGCCCAGCGCAGCTGGCGCAGCGGGTCGGCGATCGACATGGCCACCAGCAGCGTGCTGACGAAGCCGATGCCCAGCGCCGCCAGCGCCAGCAACAGGATAGGAGTGAACAGCTTCTCCGGAGTGGCGTGTAGCAGCGACGCCTTGTCCGCCATCACGGCCAGCACGATCGCCAGCACCGGCACGGCGGTGGACAGCATCCAGGTCAAGATCTGACGCAAGATGACCCCGGGGGCCTTGACGTTCTCCGGCACACCGGTGCGTAGCGCGGCCACGGCCACCGGCCGCAGCACCCGCTCGGACTGCAGGTAGCCGATGATCGCGGTCGCCGCGGCGCCGAGACCGGTGGCGACGGCTACCACGGGTGCGGCGGACCGGGCCACCGACCAGCTGGCGATGATGAATACCACGCCGCCGATGCACCAGGCCGCCATGCTGATGAGGGTGCGGTAGAAGGGCATTCGCAACGCGCGGCTGCGGGCCAGTTCGGTGTCCGCCGGATCGGCCTCGGCGAGCAGATTGTCGCGCCGCTGCCAACGGAAGACCGGCATCAGCAGCTTCAGGTTCAGCAGCCAGCCGGCGAGGAACAAGACGACCAGCGCGGTTCCCAAAATCACCAGGTTCATCACCGGCAGGTCCTGCAGCTGGATGCGGTCCTCGGGGGGCAGCGCGTAGCGCAGGAAGCCGAGCACGAAAAGGGCACCGATGATATCGGCCTGCAGCATGCTCAGCGAGAACAGCGGCCACGGGGTGCGCACCACCCACCGGACGAATGCGCTGATCCGCCCGGGCAGTGCTGCCGCGGTCGCCACGAACCCACCGTATCGGTCAGCACGGACTTGCCGGAAACGTACGCCCAGCTCGGCAAGTCGCCCGGACTGCTGAAACGCCCCGAAATGTCACGGAATTGTCGCGATACGGTGGCTGATCGGTATCTGTCGGTACCGGTAACTACTGTTACCAACGATGTCCGGAGTGTTTACGCGGCTGGTAGGCCAGGACGCGGTCAAGGCCGAGCTGCTCGGGGCCGCCAGAGCCGCCCGCGGTGACTCAGTTCACAGCGGCGCGGATGACGGGACCATGACACATGCGTGGCTGATCACCGGTCCTCCGGGGTCCGGGCGATCGGTGGCGGCGCTGTGCTTCGCGGCCGCGCTGCAGTGCACCTCCGACGGGGACCCTGGATGCGGCCGGTGCCGGGCATGCACCACAACCATGGCCGGTACGCATGCCGACGTGCGGCGGGTGGTCCCCGAGGGCTTGTCCATCGGCGTGGACGAGATGCGCGCCATCGTGCAAATCGCGTCGCGGCGTCCCGCCACCGGCCATCGCCAGATCGTGCTCATCGAAGACGCCGATCGATTGACCGAGGGTGCGGCGAACGCCCTGCTGAAGGTGGTCGAGGAACCGCCGCCGTCGACGGTGTTCCTGCTGTGCGCCCCGTCGGTCGATCCCGAGGACGTCGCGATCACCTTGCGATCCCGGTGCCGGCACGTAGCCCTGGTGACGCCCTCGACCGACGCGATCGCGCGGGTGCTGATCGACAGCGACGGCCTGGACACCGATACCGCCAACTGGGCTGCGTCGGTCAGCGGCGGCCATGTGGGTCGGGCGCGCCGGCTGGCCACCGACCCCGAGGCCCGCCAGCGACGCGAGCGGGCACTGGGGTTGGTGCGTGACGCCGCAACCCCGTCGCGGGCCTACGCCGCTGCCGAGGAGTTGGTGGCCGCGGCCGAAGCCGAGGCCGTGGTGCTGACCGCGGACCGTGCCGAGGCCGAGACCGAAGAGCTGCGGACGGCCCTCGGCGCCGGCGGCACCGGTAAGGGCACCGCCGGCACGTTGCGCGGCGTCACGGGCGCGATGAAGGATCTCGAGCGACGCCAGAAGTCACGTCAGACCAGGGCATCGCGCGATGCGCTGGACCGGGCGCTGATCGACCTGGCGACCTATTTCCGGGACGCACTGGTGGTGTCGGCGAACGCGGGGGCAGTGCGGCCCAACCATCCGGATATGGCCGACCGGGTGGCGGCGCTGGCCGGCCACGCCTCGCCCGAGAAGCTGCTGCGCTGCATCGAGGCGGTACTGGAGTGCCGCGAGGCGTTGGCGATCAACGTCAAGCCCAAGTTCGCCGTCGACGCCATGGTGGCCACCATCGGCCAGGAACTTGGGTGACCCGGCCCGCCTGCCGTAGACTCGTGCCGCCCGGCGTGCGGGTGTGCCGCCTTAGCTCAGTCGGTAGAGCGATTCACTCGTAATGAATAGGTCGGGGGTTCGATTCCCCCAGGCGGCTC
>Ga0335071_10002229_pt1 | contig 20826 bp, 22 predicted proteins | sample Lox_Sample_15_FD_206724 | JGI IMG/M metagenome (GOLD analysis project Ga0335071, IMG submission 206724) | Soil microbial communities from Loxahatchee National Wildlife Refuge, Florida, United States - Lox_Sample_1.5 | ecosystem: Environmental > Terrestrial > Soil > Wetlands | place: USA...
CGTGAGGGCGCAGTCCAGGATGCGTGAGCGCACCGCTACCGACGGCTGAGCGCGACTCAGCCCCGTGCGGCAGGAGGCAGCGATGCAGACCCCCAGGATCTGGTACGTGAACGTCTTCGTGAGCGATCTCGGACGAGCCGTCGAGTTCTATCGCGACAAGCTCGGGCTCCCCTTCCAGTTCCGGGAGGACGAGTTCGGCTACGCGTCGTTCGCCACGGAGGGCGCGCGGCTCGGGATCGCGCGCGTCGATCCGAAGGCGCCGGAGTCCGCCGGGCTCTTCGGCCGACACACCGGGGTCGGCTTCGGAGTTCCCGATCTCGACGCCGCGCACAAGGAGCTCGTCGCGCGCGGAGTCCGCTTCACGATGCCGCCGACGAAGCAGCCGTGGGGCGGCTACATGGCGACGCTCGCCGATCCGGACGGCAACGGCTTCTACCTGGACCAGCTTCGCGCCGAGTAGAGCGCCTCGGAGTCCCTCGCATGATGCAGCTCTACGCCCATCCTTTCTCGTCGTACTGCCAGAAGGTGCTGATCGCGCTCTACGAGAACGCGACTCCGTTCGAGCTGCGCATGCTCACGCCTGGCGACGAGAAGATCGCCGCCGAGCACGCCGCCCTCTGGCCGCTCCGGCGCATGCCCATGCTCGTGGACGACGGCCGGACGGTGGTGGAGTCGAGCATCATCATCGAGCACCTGGGGCTGCGTCATCCGGGACCGGTGCGCCTCGTCCCGGCAGAGCCCGGCGCGGCGCTCGAGGTGCGGATGATGGACCGCGTGTTCGACAGCTACGTCTCGACGCCGATGCAGAAGATCGTGGGGGATAGCCTGCGCCGCGCAGAGGATCGCGACGCGAGGGGCGTGGCCGACGCGCGGGCGACGCTCGACACCGCCTACGCCTGGCTCGAGCAGACCCTGGCCGGGCGCGAGTGGGCGGCGGGCCGCGCCTTCAGCATGGCAGACTGCTCGGCCGCCCCCGCCCTCTTCTACGCCGACTGGACCCATCCGCTCGGCGAGGCGTTCCCGAAGGTCCGCTCGTATCGACGGCGGCTCCTCGAGCGGCCCTCGTTCGCGCGTGCGGTGGACGAGGCGCGGCCCTATCGGCCACTCTTCCCGCTCGGCGCGCCCGATCGCGACTGACCACGGAACGGGGAGCGGATCGACGATGCGCACGGTCCCGGTGACGGGCGGCGAGGACGCGGTCGTCGCCACGGCCGAGAGCCTGGTGAGGCTCGGAATCGCCGGCGCCTAGCGCGGGGCGCGGCGCCGGTCTGCGAGGTGCGAGATGGATGTGCGGATCGCGGCCCTCGTCGGCTTCGTGATCGTCCCCGCCGTGTGCATCGCGCTCGAGCGGCTCTGGCCCTCGGTTCCGACGCGGACGCTCGCGCGACCGGGCGTGCCGTCCGACGCAGTCTGGTACGTCTTCCAGTCGTTCGTCGCCCGCCGCATCGCGCCCTGGGCAGTCTACTTCGCATTGATTCCGTGGATGCTCGCGCTCGGGATGAAGCCGCCGGAGTTCTTCCAGGGGTTCGGACCTGCTTCGCGGATCCCGTTCTGGTGGCAGGTGCCGATCGTCTTCGTGCTGGCGGACTTCCTCTCGTACTGGCAGCACCGCTTCTTCCACACGCGCAGGCTCTGGCCCGTGCACGCGGTGCACCACTCGTCGAGGCGGCTCGACTGGCTGAGCTCGGGGCGTTTCCACCCGCTGAACGAGATCGGCGTGCAGCTCGTGAACGTGGCTCCCGTCCTCGCGCTCGGCTTCCACGCAGCGACCTTCCTCGTGCTCGCGCCGTTCACCACCTGGTACGCCGTCTTCCTCCACTCCAACGTCTCGTGGTCGTTCGACCCGCTGCGCCACGTGATCGCGAGCCCCAGGTTCCATCGCTGGCATCACACGGGCGAGGCCGAGGGTCTCGACAAGAACTTCGGAGGCATCCTCGTCGTGTGGGACCTCCTCTTCGGCACCTTCTACATGCCGTGCGACCGCGCGGCCACCGTCTTCGGCACCGACGATCCCGTGCCCGACGGGTTCTTGGGTCAGCTCGCGTATCCGCTTCGAGCCGCCCGGCTGCGCCTCGAGCAACCCGCAGCCGGAGCGGCGAACTCGCGAACCAGGTAGCTGCTACGGTCGCGTCGTGTCGGCTCCCTTCACGGTGCGCCCCTTCGAGCGTCACGAGTGGCCGCTGCTGCGCGAGCTGCGCCTCCGCGCGCTCGCGGACGCACCCGACGCCTTCGCGCGCACCGTCGAGGAGGAGCAGGATCGGCCCGACGCCGAGTGGGCGCGGCAGCTCGCGCTCTCGACCGCCTCGGACGACCAGCTATCGCTCGTCGCCGAGCGGGCCGGCCGCGGCGTGGGGCTCGCCTACACGCGGCTCGATCCCGTCGCGCGCGACACCGCCCACCTCTTCTCGATGTGGGTCGCGCCCGAGGCGCGGCGGTTGGGCGTCGGCCGGGCGCTCGTGGCGGCGGTGGCATCGTGGGCGCAGGCGCACGGCGCACGCCGGCTCGAGCTGCGCGTGACCCGGGGCAACCGCGCGGCGGAGCAGCTCTACGAGCGTGGCGGGCTGCGCTTCACGGGCGAGGTCGAGCGGCTCCGGGCGGGATCGCCGCTCGAGGTGCGCACCATGGATCTCGACCTCGGAGGCGGGCCGGTCTCCGTTTGACCCGGTGTCGCCCGAGGCGGTAGCGTGGCGCGTCGTGCGCCTGACGTACGCCGCCGCCCTGCTCCTCTCGATCCTCCCCGTCATGCAGGCGTCGGCGCAGCCTGCCTGCGGCGACCCCGATCGGATGGAGCTCGAGAGCGTGTTCTCGACGGGGGGAACTCTCGACTTCGCCTGCACCGGCACGATCGACATCGAGCAGACGCTGATCGCACAAGGCGTCGACGTGACGCTGCACGGCGCGACGGTCACGATCGAGCGCGATCCGCTGACTCCGCCCGCGCGCGTGATGGAGGCGCATGCCAGCGCGCTCGTGCTCGACGGCATCCATCTCGTGAACGGCCTCGCGGTCGGTGCCAACGGCGCAGCCGGCCAGGACGCACAGGACGGCGACGGCGGGCTCGCGGGCACCGATGGAGGTGATGGTGCGAACGGGACGATGGGTCAGCCCGGCCACGACGCCACCGAGGCGGGCAACGGCGTGGACGGCGCCGAAGGGCGCGGCGGCGCCCTCTCGATCGACTCCGCCAGCACCGTCACCCTGAGCAACTGCTTCATCAGCCAGAACAATGCCGCCGGCGGGGCCGGCGGCGGCCAGGGCGGGCGCGGCGGCAACGGCGGGACCGGAGGCAACGGCGGCGCCGGCGGCGCCTCGTTCAACACCGCCCCGATGTTCCCGAACGACAACACGGGGCTCGGCGGCGACGGCGGGTGGGGCGGCAACGCGCAGAACGGAGAGGACGGCGGCAAGGGCGGCGACGGGGGCAGCGCCTTCGGCGGCGCCATCTACAACACCGGCACGCTCGTGGTGACCAACACCGCCTTCCGAGGCAACTCCGCCTTCGCGAGCTCCTCGAGCTTCGGCGCGAGCGCTGGCTTCGGTGGCCAGGGTGGCGACGGCGCACTCGGCGGCGACGGCGAGCCAGGCGGCCTGGGAGGAGACGGGGGCAACGGCGGCGACGGCGCGGACGGCGGCAGCAACGGCGGTGGCGGGAGCGGCATCGGCGGCGCGATCTTCAGCACGACGCCGATCTCGCTCGCGGCCGTCACGTTCGCGCAGAACTCGGTCGGAGGCGGCGGCGGTGGGAGCAACACCTGCTCGCCGGGCGACTTCACCTGCTTCGGCGCCGCCGGTGGAGGCGGTACAGGAGGGACGGGAGGAAGCGGCGGCGCGAACACGCCGAACGGAAGCGGCCACGCGCCCAACGGCATCCCAGGCAACGACGGCGCGGCGGGAACCGACGGGATGGCCGGCGCCTTCGGCCTCGGCATCGCGCCGGACTGCCAGGCCGCCGGCGTGTCGTGCGTGGTGCCCGAGCCGTGCTTCGACGCGCTCGCCGTGGTCGCGATCGCGACCTGCGCGGCGCTCCGCCGTCGAAGGCTCGCGGTGGAGTCGTGAGCGAGCCGAGCGTGATCGCTCCGACGCTCGTCCCGTCGGTCGCGTACGACGATCTGGTCGCCGCGATCCGCTGGCTCACGGAGGTGCTCGGCCTCCGAGCTGCCTCGGTGTATGGCGGTCCCGACGGCGCCCCCGTCTTCGCGGAGCTCGCGTGGCGGACCGGGGTGGTCTTCGCCCATGCGCGGCCGCCCGCCGACAACCCGTGGGCCGCCGCCGGACCCGCCTCGATCGCGCTGGTCGCCGAGGACGCGGGAGCCGTCGACCGGCAGTACCGGCGCGCGCTGGCGGCGGGGGCCGAGATCCTCCGCCCACCGCACGTCGCCCGCACCCCCGCCTTTCCGGACGGAAGCCACCAGTTCGACCTGCGGGACCCGGCGGGCAACTTCTGGACGATCGGCACCTTCCAGCCGCGAATCCCCGCCGCGCCCGGCGGAGGCGAGCGATGAGTGCGATCCCCGGCCTCGCGCGCGGCGCGTCGCGCTGGGCATTCCCGGCGGCCCTGCTCGCGTGCGTGGGCTGCGACCAGGCGACGAAGCAGGCCGCAGGCCTGCTCCTCGAGAGCTCGCAGCGGCTGACACTCTTCGGCGACATGCTGCGCTTCGAGCTCGTCGCGAATCCGGGCGCGTTCATGAGCCTGGGCGCCGGCCTGCCCGAGCTCGTGCGGCGCGCGCTGCTGGTCGGCCTCGCCCCCGCCCTGCTGACGGCGGTCTGCCTCGTCGCCGTGCGGACCGGGCGAGCCTCGCGCCTCGGGCGGGTCGCGCTCGGCCTCGTCGTCGGCGGCGGGCTCGGCAACTGGCTCGACCGGGTGCTCCACGGCGGCGCCGTCACGGACTTCGTGAGCATCGGCGTCGGCCGCTTCCGCACGGGGATCTTCAACGTCGCCGACGTCGCGATCGTCGCGGGCGTGCTGCTCCTCATGACGTCGGGGCGGCGCGCGCCGTCGATGGACGCCGCCCGCGAGGACGCCTGACGACGGGCGCGCCGGAGGACATCGCGCTCGCGGTCGCGCGGCCGGACGATGCGCGGCTGCTCGACAACCTGCTCGAGCTCTACATCCACGATCTGAGCGAGGCCTTTCCGCTCGAGCCCGGTCCGGACGGCCGCTTCGGCTACCCGCGACTCCAGCTCTACTGGTCGGAGCCGGATCGCCGCTTCGCGTTCCTGATCCGAGCCGGCGGCCGCGTCGTCGGCTTCGTCCTGGCGACGCGCGGCTCGCCGGCGAGCGACGACCCCGAGGCGCTCGACGTCGCCGAGTTCTTCGTGCTCCGGCGCCATCGGCGCTCCGGGATCGGGCAGCGGGCCGCCGTCCTGCTCTGGGAGCGGCTCCCCGGCGACTGGACCGTGCGCGTCTCGGAGGCCAACCGCCGCGGCCTGCCGTTCTGGGAGGCGACGATCCGCGCCTACACACGAGGCGCGTTCACCGAGTGCACGCGCCCCGGGAGCCCGAACCGATGGCGCATCTTCTCGTTCCGCAGCGGGGCGGCGGCCGCGCCGCCGTAGCACCGACGCGTGTCGTGGCCGGCGCCGGCGCCCCGCGCGACCCGTAGCGCCCCTGCCCTGATACCCTCTCTGCGGTCGCGCAGCGGGCGGCTTCCTCCCCGCCCACACCTCGAGAGGTCGATCGCGATGCTCTTCATGGTGATCGAACGCTTCAAGGACGCGGACGCGGTGGCCGCCGTCTACCAGCGCTTCCGCGAGAAGGGCCGCATGATGCCCGAGGGCCTCGAGTACGTCGGGAGCTGGATCGACGCCGGCTTCGAGCGCTGCTTCCAGCTCGTCCAGTGCGACGACCCGCGCCTGATCCAGCAGTGGGTGCTGCGATGGCGTGACCTCGCCGACTTCGAGATCATCCCCGTCGTCGCCTCGAAGGAGACCGCCGAGGTCGTGGCATCGAGCCGCGGGTCGGGGTGAGCGCATGCGGCTCTCGGGACACTTCCGTGCGATGGCCCGCAACAACGCGTGGTCGAACCACCGGCTCCTCGCCGCCTGCCGCGAGCTGTCGCAGCAGGAGCTCGAGGCGGAGCGGGTGAGCTTCTTCCCCTCGCTCCAGCAGACGCTGAACCACATCCTGATCGTCGACTGGTACTACCTCGACGGCCTCGAGCGGGGCGGGCGCGGGCGCACCGTGTATGCCGACGAGATGCCGTTCCCGCGGCTCGCGGAGCTTGCGATCGCGCAGGCGGCGGCCGACACGCGGCTCGTCCGCTACTGCGACGCCCTCGGCGACGACGCGCTCGAGGGCGAGGTCGTGCTCGACCGGGGCGAGGACGGCGAGACCCGCGAGGCCGTGCACGCGGTGCTCGCCCATCTCTTCGTCCACCAGATCCACCACCGCGGCCAAGCGCACGCGATGCTCTCCGGAACGCGCGTCGCGCCGCCGCAGCTCGACGAGTTCTTCCTGGTCTGGGACGCCCCGCGCCGCGCCGCGGAGCTCCGGCGCCTCGGGCTCTAGGCGAGATCCCACCGAAAGGAGTCATCATGTCGAACCCCTCGAAGAATCCGCGGATCGTCCCGAGCCTTCTCTATCACGACGCGCCCGCCGCCATCGAGTGGCTCTGTCGAGCCTTCGGCTTCGAGAAGCACCTCGTGGTGCCCGGCGAGGGCGGCGCCATCGCCCACGCCGAGCTCGTCTTCGACGGCAGCATGGTGATGCTCGGCTCCGCGCGCGACGACGAGTACGGCAAGCTCGTCCGGCCTCCGCGCGACCTCGGAGGCGTGAACACCGGGAGCCCCTACGTGATCGTCGCCGAGGTGGACGCGCACTACGCGCGGGCGGTCGCGGCGGGGGCGAAGATCGTCCTCGACATCGAGGACAAGCACTACGGCGGGCGGGGCTACACCTGCCGCGATCCCGAGGGCCATCTCTGGAGCTTCGGCAGCTTCGACCCCTGGGCCTCCTAATCTCGCTACGCTCGCCCCTCGCGAGGAGGAGCGATGGGGCGGCGGTCGATCTCGCGATCGGTCTCGGGCTGGCTCGGAACGGGCGTCGCGGTGCTCGGGCTCGGCTGCTCGAGCGAGGCGCCGCTCTCCGAGGCGGCGCAGCGCGGCCGGTCGACCTACATGAGCGTGTGCATCGCCTGCCACAACCAGGACCCCGCGCTCGACGGCGCGATCGGCCCGGCGATCGCCGGCGCCTCGCGCGAGCTGATCGAGGCGCGCGTGGTGCACGCCGGCTATCCGCCCGGCTACCAGCCGAAGCGCAGCTCGAGCGCGATGCCGGCCTTCCCGCAGCTCGCGGGACAGGTCGACGACCTCCACGCCTTCCTCGTCGAGTGCTGCAAGCCGCGCTGATCGGCCCGTCTACGAGTTGATGATCGCTCCGAGCAGGTAGAGCACCAGCGTCAGCCCGAGCCCGGCGTGGATCGTGCCCGACACCGTCGAGAGGAACTTGTGCCGGGGCTGTCCGCTGCCGGAGAGCGAGTTCCACTCGAAGAAACCCACTACGATCAGGTAGAGCAGGAAGTAGATGCGGTCGTGGTGGCCATTGTTGAAGCTCGTCAGGTGGCTCGCCGAGCCCATGAAGAAGAGCATCGGAATCGAGAACAGCGTGTTGGTGCGCGACGACAGCCCGGCGCGCGCGCCGCGCGCCGCGGCCTCGGCGATCGGCTGGCCGCCACCGGCCACCTGCTCCGCCGAGCGGATCACCACCTGCTGCGCCGGCCAGATCACGAACCAGACGTTGGCCCACATGAGCGTGCCGAGCAGGCCGCCGCTCAGGATGCGCGTCATGTAGCCGTCGCCGATCGCGATGCCCTGGTGCAGCTTCCAGAGCACGATCGTCCAGCCCGAGAGGAAGGTGAACATGGCGCCCCAGCGGAACCACCAGAGCGCGTTCGGCACCAGCCCGCGCACGACGGCGCCGCGCGCCGTTCCGCCGAGCTCGGTGCCAAAGAACGGTGTCTGCACGAAGTTGAAGTAGTAGAGCATCCCGATCCAGGTGATGCCGGCCATGAAGTGGATCCAGCGGAGCAGGAACTGCCAGCCCTCCGCCGTGGTGATGATCTCCATCGATGCTCCTTCCGTGCTTGGGCGCTCCATTCTAGCTGGACGCCGCGCCGATCGCGCAATCAATCCGTCCGCGCGCCGAGCCGGAGCGCGCGGTCGCCGAAACCGCGCCAGCCGAGCCGCTCGCAGAGCGCGGCGATGCGTGCGGGGTCGGGCCCCCGCCAACCGAGCTCGCGCGGGAGCCCCGGCACGTCGCGGCGGAGCGTCGCCAGCTCGCGGGTGCGCAGCGCCCGCGCGCGGTGTTGGTCGACGAGCCGCGCCAGCCGGTCCGCCCCGCGGACCTGGGCCGAGCGCCACCCCGACGCGTCGGCCGGGATCGCCTCGATGCGGCCGAACGCGGCGAGGAGCGCCGCGGCCGTGCGCGGCCCGATGCCGGGCACGCCGGGCAGGTTGTCGACCGCGTCGCCGACCAGCCCGAGCCAGTCGGGAATCTGCCCGGGCGCGACGCCGAAGCGGGCGCGCACGGCGTCGGCGTCGAGGCGCTGGGCCCGGGCGAAGTCGAAGACGACGACGCGCCCGTCCTCGCGCACGAGCTGCGCCAGGTCCTTGTCGGCGCTCACCACCACGACCGACCCGCCCGCACCGACCTCCTGCTCCGCCAGCGCGGCGATCACGTCGTCGGCCTCGAAGTCGGGGGCCGAGAGCGCGGCGAGGCCGAGCGCCTCCGCCACCTCGCGGCACAGCGCGAACTGCGGCTCGAGGTCGGCGGGCGCCTCGGTGCGGCCCGCCTTGTAGCCGGGCTCGAGCGCGTTGCGGAAGCTCGTCATCGCGTCATCGAAGACGCAGGCGGCGCGCGCCGGTGTCACCTCGCCGAGCCAGCGCACCAGCATGCCGCCGAAGCCGTAGGCCGCCCCGCACGGCACCCCCTCCGGCGTCTGGATCGGCGGCAGCGAGTGGTAGGCGCGGAAGATGTAGAGCGATGCGTCGACGAGATGGAGAGCGGTCAAGCGCTAGGAGCGCCGGGTCGGGAGTCTGCGGAGCCGAGCGGAGCGCATCGGCTAGCGGCGCTCCTCGAGCACCGCCTCCGCGACGGCGTCGGCGGCGCGGTCGATCGGGAGCTCGCGTGCGGCGGCGCCGCCGCGGCGGCGCTTCAGCTCGACGATCTTTCGCTCGAGACCCTTGGGGCCGACGGTGAGGCGATATGGGATGCCGACCAGCTCGGCGTCCTTGAACTTGACGCCCGGCCGCTCATCGCGCGCGTCGAGGATCACCTCGATGCCGCGCTCGCGCAGCGCCTCGTAGAGGCGCTCGCCGGCCTCGGCCGTCTCGACGTCCTTCGGGTTCAGCACCGTCACCACGACCTCGAAGGGCGCGACCGACACCGGCCACACGATCCCGTTCTCGTCGTGCGAGTGCTCGACGATCGACGCCATCACGCGGCCGATGCCGATGCCGTAGGAGCCCATCACGAGCGGCCGGTGGCTGCCCTGGTCGTCGAGCACGACGACGCCGAGCGCGTCGCTGTAGCGGGTGCCGAGCTTGAAGATGTGGCCGACCTCGATGGTCTTCTGCACCGCGAGCGGCGCGCTGCAGAGCGGGCAGGCCTCTCCGGCGCGCACCTCGCGCAGGTCGAGCCAGCGCTCGACCGCGACGTCGCGCTCCACGTCGACGCCGCGGAGGTGGTGATCGTCGCGGTTGGCGCCGGTGGTCATGCCGCGCCGGCCGCGCAGCGCGGCGTCGGCCAGCACGCGGAGGTTTTGCACGCCGACGGCGCCGAGGCTGCCCGCCGAGGCGCCGAGCGCGGCGCGAATCTCCTCGGCGCGCGCGGGGCGGAGCTCGCGCGCGCCCGTCGCGTCGATGAGCTTCTGCGCCGAGAGAGCATGGTCGCCGCGCAGCAGCACCAGCGCCGGCCGACCATCGAGGACATAGACCAGCGTCTTGATCTGGCGCTCGGCGGGCGCGCCGCCCGGAAACGTCGTCAAGTCCTCGATCGTGCGCACGCCCGGAGTCGGGAAGAGCTCGGGCGCTGCGCCCACAGGAGCGCCCGCGTCGTCGATCGGCGCGAGCTGCGAGGTCGCCTTCTCGACGTTCGCCGCGTAGCCGCACGCGGCGCACGAGGCGACCCAGTCCTCGCCGGCGTCGCTCGCCACCATGAACTCGATCGACTCGCTCCCGCCCATCACGCCCGAGGACGCCTCGACCGCGAGCGGCGCGAGGCCGCAGCGCTCGAAGATCCGGCGGTACGCCTCGAAGTGGAGCTGGAAGGAGCGGTCGAGACCGGTCTCGTCGAGGTCGAACGAGTACGAGTCCTTCATCGTGAACTCGCGAACCCGGAGCAGGCCCGACTTCGGGCGCGGCTCGTCGCGGAACTTGGTCTGGAACTGGAACCAGATCTGCGGCAGCGCGCGGTAGCTGCGGATCTCGGCCGCGAGCGAGGCGAAGAGCTCCTCGTGCGTCATGCCGAGGCAGAGGTCGGCGCCCTTCCTGTCCTTCAGGCGGAACAGCTCCTCGCCCATCACCTCCCAGCGCCCCGAGCGCTGCCAGAGCTCCGCCGGCTGGAGCGTGGGGAGCTGGAACTCCTGCCCGCCGATGCGCTCCATCTCCTCGCGGATCACGCGCTCGATCTTGCGGCACACGCGCCAGCCGAGCGGCAGGATCGAGTAGCTGCCGGCCATGAGCTGGCGGATCAGGCCGGCGCGGACCAGGAGGCGGTGGCTCAGCGCCTCGGCGTCGGCCGGATCGTCGCGCAGCGTCGGGATGAAGCCCTGCGTCCAGTGCACGCCGCGGAAGCTAACGAAGCGCCGGGGTGGAGGCCCCCTCAGCCGAGGAGCGCCAGGACGCCTGCGTAGGTCAGGCGCTCGGTCGCGCCGGCCACCGGTCCGAACGGGAAGGCGGCGAACATGCCGCCCACGGGCGCGGGCTCGAGCGCCTGCGCCACGTAGGCGGTCTCGAGGCCGGCGTGCTCGAAGAGATCGCGGCCGCGGCCCGAGCAGCTCAGGTAGAGCCCGGCGGCTGGGTCGCCCGCCGACGCACCGGCGCGCATGCCCTCGAGCGCGCGCTTCAGGTCCTCCCGCGCGAGGCCGGCGTCGCGCAGCGCGAGGTGGATGCGCGCCCCCGGCCGCAGCTCCTCGACCAGGGCGAAGGCGCCGCGCTCGGGAGCGAAGCCGGCGACGTTGCGCGCCACGTACGCCGCGGCTCCAGGATCCTGCGCCTCGCGCCCGCGAGGGCGCGGCAGCGCCACGACGAGGCGCTCCGCAGCGCGGCGCAGGTCCGCGGCCAGCGGCCCGCGCGCGACCTCGCGGTAGACGTCGAGCGCGGGTCGGCCGTCGAGCTCGAGGATCCAGTGGCCCTCGGCGCCCGTGACGCAGAGGCTCTCGGTGATGGGCAGGCAGCCCTGCGTCAGCACGGTCCGCGGCGGCCGCGCGAGGCGGAGAGCCAGGCCCGACACCGCGTCCGCGGCGACCTCGCGACCGCTCCAGACCAGCGACCGCCCGCTCGCCCCGAGCGCAGCCCCGGCTCCGACCAGGGTCGCGGGCCCGAGCGTCAGGTCGAGGCCCCGGAGCAGGCGCTGCGGGTCGAGGGCCAGCGAGTCGGCCAGGACGACGACCAGGTCCCGCTCGCCCGCGGAGCCGCCGAGTACGGCCTCGATCTCGGGGCCGGCGGCGTCCTCGACGCCGGCGAGGTCGCGGAGCAGGAAGGGCGCCGCCTCGACCCCCGTCAGGACCAGGATCCCGAGGGCGGGACGCTCCTGCTCCTCGAGGCCTCCGGCGATGATCCCGTGGGCCGTGGCTCCCACCACGGCGGTCGTGCCGAGCCGCTCGACGGCGGCGGCGCACAGGCGCTCCGCGGCGGGCGCGTGGTGGACGCTGGCGAAGAGCAGCGCTGCCTCGGCGCGCGAGGCGCCGGCGCCTGCCAGCGCCGCGGCGGCCGCCTCCTCTGCGGCGCGGAGCGGGTCGGGCTCCAGCGACATGGCGACACCGGCGCGAAGCATGGACCGGAGGATACCCGTGCGGCGCGCCGGGACGGCCGGCCGCCCGCGCTTCCCTCCCATCCGGCCCTCGGCTACGATCCCGATTCGCGCCGCCGCTCCCTCCCGGCGCACGGCCCCTCGAGACGACATCGCCCCTTAGGAAGTCGAGATCTGGCATTGGCGGACTACGAGCGCGTCGAGCGCGAGGCCGAGCTCAAGGCGCTGGCGCGGGACCTCCTGCGCGAGAAGGTGGTGGCGGTCGATACCGAGGCCGACAGCTTCTACCACTATTTCGACAAGACCTGCCTGGTCCAGATCGCCTCGAGCCAGGGCATCTTCCTGGTCGACCCACTCGCCCTCGGCGGGCCCGCGGAGATGGCGCCGCTCGCGCCGGTGTTCGCCTCCAAGAAGATCCGCAAGGTGTTCCACGCCGCCGAGTACGACCTCTTCGTGCTCAAGCGCGACTGCTCGTTCGAGTTCGCCAACCTCTTCGACACGATGGTCTCGGCGCAGCTCCTCGGCTATCCGGCGGTCGGCCTGGCGGCGCTCGCCGAGCGACACTTCGGCGTTTCGCTTCCGAAGGACGAGCAGCGCTCGGACTGGTCGATCCGGCCGCTGCGCGAGGAGCAGCTCCTCTACGCCGCCGCCGACGTCGCCTACCTGATCACGCTGGCCGAGCGCCTCGAGGCCAAGCTCGAGGAGCAGGGGCGGATCGGCTGGGCGCGCGAGGAGTTCGAGACGCTGGTGCAACGCACCTGGCCGGCCCGCGAGTTCGACGACGCGGGCTACTTGCGCATCAAGAGCGCGAAGGGTCTCCAGCCAATCCCCCTCGCCGTGCTGCGTGAGCTCTACCTGATGCGCGACGCGCGGGCGCGCGAGGTCGATCGGCCGCCGTTCAAGGTGCTCGGCAACCGCACGCTGCTCGAGATCGCGCACCGCCAGCCCGCCACGCAGGGCGAGCTCGCGCAGATCAAGGGCATCACGGAGCTGATCCAGCGCCGGCTCGGGCGCGAGGTCCTCGCGGCGGTGGCGCGGGGACAGCGCTCACCGCACGGGCCGCTGCGGCGTGCGGACGGCAATCTGCGCCGCCGCATGGACCGCCGTACCGAGCGCCTCATGCTGCGGCTCAAGCGCTGGCGCTCGGTGCGCGCGCGCGAGCTCGGGCTCGACCCCGGCGTGCTCTGTCCGAACACGGGGCTCGAGGCGATCGCCTGGCGCAACCCGGCGAAGCCCGCCGACGTCGCCGAGGTCACCGAGCTGAAGCGCTGGTTCGTGCGCGAGTTCGGCCGCGAGATCGTCGAGGCGCTGGGCGGCGCCGACGACGAGGAGCCGTGAGGCGGCGGCTCGTCGCGTGCGCCAGAAGCAGAAAGCCCCCCGGAACACTCGTCCGGGGGGCTTCTTCGATCTGGTGTCCCGGGGACTCCGGGAAGGCGGGGTGCCGATTTTTGGGGGAAAGCGCCTTGTTTGGGGTGCTAACCCAGAGTCCCCGAGACGCCGGTAACGGTGGACGAGCGCGCCCGATGCCGTCCTCCGCTACCGATCCAGAACGTCTCCACGCCCGCTGCACAGAGCATGTTCCGTGCCATTCCGGCGACGAGACCGGGGATCGCTGCAAGTCCGCGAAGTCCGGACGCCTCCTCCCCGCTGGCGCCCACCTCGCGAAGGCGCTTGCTGCAAACTGCGGCGGCAGAATCTACGATCGTCCGGAACCCGAGCGGCGTGGCATGGAACGGCAAGGCCTTGCCGTGGAAGGTGATTCCTTCATCGTTCCATCCGACGCCCGATGCGGCAGTGCCGCCGCCAGCGTCCTGTCACCCAGGGCAGCACTCCTGGGCTGTCTCGTGGCCTTCGGCCTTGCCGCCTGCGCCCGGGGCGTTCCGGGTGCGCCACACCCGGCCGAGGCTCCTGCAAAAGATGAGACGGTCGTGCGCACCGCGCCCCCGCCGAGTGATCGCGAGCACTACTGCGCCTGGTACGGCGACGCGCGCGACGGCGTCCTCTACTTCGGCGAGGCGGCCTTCTGGAGCTCGCTGCGCACGGCCGGCGACGCGACGGCCGACCTGCGCGTGCCCGGCCCGCAGGTCGTCGGGCGCTTCGACCTCGTCCACGAGCGCCTGCTCCCAGCCCTCGCGACCGGAGCGACGGCCCCGCGTTCGGGGACCTGGGACGTGCTCGCGCATCCGAACGGACGCGTCTACTTCACGACCTTCTACGAGGCGGCCGGCTACGTGGACCCTGCGACCGGCGCCACGCGACTCTTCGACGCCGCGGGGACGGGGCTCAACGAGCTGGCTCTCGGGCCGGACGGGACGATCCTGGCGACGCGCTACGCCGCCCGGGGCTCGGTCGTCGTGCTCGATCCGGACGGCGCCGTCCTGGCCGAGCACCTGCTCGCGCCCGACCCGGGCTTCCAGGTCGCACCGAAGAGCCTCTCCTTCGACCCGGTGCGCCGCGAGATCTGGGTGAACACGGATCTCGTGCCGGCCTCGGTCACCAAGCCCGCACCCGACGGCGCCGGCGTAGGCCACGACGCGCGCGTGCTCGACTTCGCGAGCGGGCGCGAGCTGCGCCGCTTCCGCGAGCCGGAGCTCCAGTTCATGCGCTTCGAGGCCGACGGCGTCGGGCTCTTCGCCTGGCTCGCCGGGAGCCGGCTCGCGCTGCGCGTGGTCGAGCCCGGCGGCGCCCTCGGCCCCGACTCGGGCCGCGAAATCGTGCTCGACACCGACTTCCCGGCGCGGCACGACTTCGTGCAGGACCTGAGCGTGGCCGCCGACGGGCGCGTGCTCGCGACGCGCTGGAGCGGCACCGTCCACGTGGTCTCGCCGGGAGGCGAGGTCCGCACCGCGCATCTTCCGCGCCTCGCGAGCGGCGGCCTCTACTACACCGCCGTTGCAACGGACGACCGGGTGTGCGCCAGCTACTGCGCCGACGTCTCGATCGTGTGCGCGCCCCTGCCGTGAGCCGTATCCTCGCGCGGCCATGCACGCCGCCCGCCGCCGCCGCCTGCTCGACGCGATGGAGCCCGACTCCGTCGCGCTGCTGCTCGGGGCGACGCCCGCCGTGCGCTCGCGCGACACGCACTTCCCGTTCCGCCAGGACAGCGACTTCCACTACCTGACCGGCTTCGACCACCCGCACGCTGCGGCCGTGCTGCGCAAGGACGGCGGCCCGCCGTTCGCGCTCTTCGTCGAGCCGCGCGACCGCGACGCCGAGACGTGGACCGGCTATCGGCCGGGCGTCGAGGGGGCCGTGCGCGACTTCGGCGCCGACGAGGCGCACCCGATCGGCGAGCTGCTCGACAAGGTCCCGACCCTGATCGAGCGCGCGCGCCGCGTCTACCACGTGCTCGGCCGCGACGCGCGCGTCGACGCGAAGCTCAGCGAGACGATGGAGCAGGCGCGGCTGCGCTCGCGGCTCGGCGCGGCACCGCCCGACGCCATCCTCGACCCGCGCGCGCTCCTCCACGAGATGCGGCTCGTGAAGGAGCCCGAGGAGCTCGACATCATGCGGCGCGCGGCCGAGATCAGCCGCGAGGCGCACGCCGCTGCCGCTGCGCTGGCGCGCGAGGGAGTCTACGAGTACGAGCTGGCCGCCGCGCTCGACTTCACCTTCCGGCGCCGGGGCGCGGCCGGTCCGGCATACGAGTCGATCGTCGGCGGCGGCCGCAACGCGACGATCCTGCACTACGTCGCGAACGACCAGCCGCTGCACCAGGGCGACCTGGTGCTGATCGACGCGGGCGCAGAGTTCCAGGGCTACGCCTCCGACGTGACGCGCACCTATCCGGTCGGCGGGAGCTTCGGCGGCGCAGCGCGCGCCGTCTACGAGGTGGTGCTGGCGGCGCAGGAGGCCGCGATCGAGCGCGCGCGGCCGGGCGCCACCATCGAGGAGATCCACGACGCGGCGCTGCGTCGGCTGGTCGAGGGCATGGTCGAGCTCGGTCTCGTCGCGGGCCCGGTCGACGACGCGATCCAGGGCGGCTCGTACCGGCGCTACTACATGCACCGCACCAGCCACTGGCTCGGCCTCGACGTGCACGACGTCGGCGCCTACGTGCAGGCCGGCAAGCCGCGGCCGCTGGTGCCGGGCATGGTGCTCACCGTCGAGCCCGGGCTGTACGTGCCGGCCGACGACGAGAGGGCGCCCGCGCCGCTGCGGGGCATCGGCGTGCGCATCGAGGACGACCTCGCGATCACCGACGAAGGGCACGACATCCTGACGGCGGAGATCCCGAAGCGAGCGGCGGACGTCGAGGCGCTGGTGCGCGCCGGCATCCGCCACTGAGCGCCGCCCGGCCGCAGGAGACCGCGCCCGCATGGCCGACATCGAGTCCCTGCTCAAGGAGAGACGCCGCTTCGCGCCGCCGAAGGCGTTCGCCCGGCAGGCCAACTGGACGCCGCGCGCCGTGGCCGAGCTGCGCAAGCTCGGCGCGAAGAGCCCCGAGCGCTTCTGGGCGCGGATGGCGAAGGAGCGCGTCACCTGGTTCGCGCCGCCGCGCAAGACGCTCGAGTGGAAGCCCCCCTTCGCGAAGTGGTTCGTCGGCGGCAAGCTGAACCTCGCCTACAACTGCCTGGACCGGCACCTCGAGGGCGCCGGTGCCTGGCGCCGCAACAAGGCCGCGATCATCTGGGAGGGCGAGCCGGGCGACTCGCGCGTCCTCACCTACGGCGAGCTGCACCGCGAGGTGTGTCGCTTCGCCAACGCGCTGAAGCAGCTCGGAGTGCGAAAGGGCGACCGCGTCGCGCTCTACATGCCGATGATCCCGGAGCTCGCGATCGCGGTGCTCGCCTGCGCGCGCATCGGCGCGCCGCATAGCGTGGTGTTCGGCGGCTTCTCGGCGGAGTCGCTGCGCGACCGGATCCTGGACGCCGGCGCCCGGGTCGTGGTGACCGCCGACGGCGGCTTCCGGCGCGGCGCGGCCCTGCCGCTGAAGCCGGCGGTCGACGAGGCGCTCGCCGGCGCGAGCCCCGTCGAGCACGTCGTGGTGGTGCGGCGCACCGGCACGCCGACGCACATGGCGGTCGGCCGCGACCACTGGTGGCACGATCTGGTGGCGCACGCGAGCCCGCGCTGCCCGGCCGCCCGGCTCGATGCCGAGCACCCGCTCTTCATCCTCTACACCAGCGGCACCACCGGCAAGCCGAAGGGCGTGCTGCACAGCACCGGCGGCTACCTGGTGCACGTCGCGACCACCGCGCACGCGATCTTCGACCTGAAGGAGGATGACGTCTTCTGGTGTACTGCGGACGTGGGCTGGGTCACGGGACACTCGTACGTGCTGTACGGCATCCTCGCCAACGGCGCCACGACCGTGATGTACGAGGGCGTGCCGACCCATCCAGGACCCGACCGCTGGTGGTCGATCATCGAGAAGTGGGGCGTCTCGGTGTTCTACACCGCGCCTACCGCGATCCGCACCTTCATCCGGCTGGGCGACGAGCACCCGGCGCGCCACGACCTCGGCTCGCTGCGCCTGCTCGGCACCGTCGGCGAGCCGATCAACCCCGAGGCGTGGATGTGGTACCACCGCGTGATCGGCGGCCGCCGCTGCCCGATCGTCGATACCTGGTGGCAGACGGAGACCGGCGGGATCCTGATCACGCCGCTGCCGTCCGCGGTCGCCACCGCCCCCGGCTCCGCGACGCTTCCCTTCCCCGGCATCGATGCCGCGGTGCTCGACCAGTCGGGCCGCGAGGTGCCGCCGCGCGCCGGCGGCTTCCTCGCGATCCGCAAGCCCTGGCCCGGCATGCTGCGCGGGATCTGGGGCGACCCGGAGCGCTATCGCGACACCTACTGGAGCAGGTGGCCGGACGTGTACTTCCCCGGCGACGGCGCGCACCGCGACGAGCGCGGCTACTTCTGGATCATGGGCCGCATCGACGACGTCATGAACGTGTCGGGCCACCGGATCGGGTCGATGGAGGTGGAGAGCTCGATCGTCTCGCACGAGCAGGTGGCGGAGGCCGCCGTGGTCGGGCGCCCCGACGCGATCACCGGCACGGCGATCGTCGCCTTCGTGACGCCGCGCGCGAGCGCGCGGGCGGGGCCGGCGCTGGCCGCCGAGATCCGCGAGCACGTCGGCAAGCACATCGGGGCGCTCGCCAAGCCGGCCGACGTGCGCTTCACCGACGCGCTGCCGAAGACGCGCTCGGGCAAGATCATGCGACGCCTCCTGCGCAGCATCGCGGCCGGCAAGGAGGAGGTGGGCGACACCACCACGCTCGAGGACTACAGCGTGCTGGCGAAGCTGCGCGAGACGGACGAGTAGCGGCGGCGCAGCCAGAGCAGCGCGGTCACGGCGAGCGCCGACGCGTCGCGCGGCTCGGGCACGCTCAGTACGAGCGTGCTCACGCTGTACGCGGGCATCGCGTACTCGAGGCCCTGCGGGCCGCTCGTCGCGACGGGGCCCGCGTCGACCGGCACGGCGCCAGCGGACGTGAGCTGATACGCGTGGGCGGCGGTGACGGGGCCCGCGCTCGCGAGCTGCACCGCGGCCACGAGTGGCGCCCCGGTCTTGTTGAGCGCCACCAGCACCATCCGGGTCGGATCGCCGGAGTCGCGGCTCGCGTAGATCGAGGTGTCGGCGACGTCGTCCGTGGCGGCCTGCACCGAGACGTCGCCGAAGGAGCCGTTCGCGCCGTCGAAGTCGCGGAACATCTGGAAGGCCGCGCCGATGTACGACTCGTCGCTGGCGAGCGGCCACTCGGCGGCGGCGAAGACGCCCTCGCGGCCGAAGATGCCCAGCACGTCGGCCTCCGCGATCGCGCCGGAGATGTGGCCGCCGCCGCCGTAGTTGTACTCGGTGATGGCGAGCCGGGTCCCGGGATCGTCGGCCGCGATCTTGTCGAAGAGCCGCGGGATCAGGCGGATCGGCCCGAGCGTCGAGTACTGCGTGATCCAGCTCGTCTCGGTGTAGCCCGGATCCCAGAGCGAGCGCGGGGCCTGGAGCCGGGCCGCCACCACCGCCGGCGTCGTGTCGGTGCCGGTGATGCGCGTGCCGCCGCCGGTCGCCTCGGGGTACCAGTGGACGTCGAGGACGTCGACCAGCCGGTGGCCGGCCGCCTGCTCGGCCGCCGCCACCTGCGCGAGCCAGAACTCCTGGAAGTCGCGCCCGCCCGCGTCGGGCGCGCCCTGCAGCGCCGTGTAGCCGTACCAGCCGTAGTTGACCGGGCCGAAGACCAGCGCCGCGGGGCTCACGTTCTTGATCGCGGCGGCGTAGTCGATCGTCTTCTGCGCCAGCTCGGCGTAGGTCGTCGGGTCCGGGTGGATGCGCGGGTGCGTGCTCGGCCACAGGTCGGGCTCGTTGTCGAGACAGTAGAAGACGGGGTGATCCGGGCTCTGCGCGTCCGGGAACTCGTGGTTCACCCAGTTCACGAACTCGTCCTGGTAGACGTAGGCGTCGGTCGGGTCGGGCGTCAGCGTGAAGGGAGCGCCCTTCGCGGCGCGCTCCTGCTTGAAGCGCACCTGCAGGTAGTTCGGCGTCTGGTCGACGTCGCCGCCGCCGTCCTTGTCGGCCGCGACGTAGCCGTTGATCGGGACGGTCACGACGATGCCGGCGTTCTTGGCCTGCGCGTTGGCGATGCCGGGGCGCACCGCCTCGCCGGGCGTGTCGCTGCTCGAGAGGAGGCCGTCGTTCTGGTTGTACCAGTCCGTGCCGGCGTTGGAGGCGTTGTTCTCCCAGTTGTACGCGGTGAGCCGGTTGCCGCCGATGCGCGTGAAGGCGCAGTTCGAGCAGGCACCCTCGAGCGGTCCGTTGATCCCGTAGACGAAGCGCGAGATCGGCCGCACGTCCTGCTGCGCATCGATGGCGAAGTGCACCGAGGCGGAGTCGGCGACCGCGTGCGGGGCCAGCAGGAGCAGCGCGGCGGCCGAGGCCGTGACGAGCCAGCGCCGGGGCATCCGGGAGTGGATCGGAGCGATGCCCGCCGCGCCCGGTGACCGACGTCACCGGACCGCGTCAGTAGCCCGGAATCTTGATCGGCCAGTTCGAGGCGACGGTGCCGCCGTCGATCTCGAAGATCTTGCCGGTCACCCACGCCGCCGCCGGCGACGCCAGATAGAGCACCGCGCAGGCGATGTCCTCCGGCGTTCCGAGCCGGGCCATCGGCGTCAGGGCCTCCATCTGCTTCTGCAGGTCGCCGGCCTGGAGGAAGGGCGCGAGCGCGTCGGTCACCGTGGCGCCGACGGCGAGCGCGTTCACGCGCACGCGCGGTGCGAACTCGCAGGCCATGAGGCGCGTGAGATGCGAGAGCCCCGCCTTGGCCGTGCCGTACGCCGTGAAGCCCGACTCGACCATGTGCGAGAGCGCGGACGAGATGTTGATGATCGCCCCGCCGTCGCCCGCCAGCATGTGGGGGATCGCCCTCCGCGAGAGCCGCATCGCCGAGGTCACGTTGAAGTGGAACGCCTGCTCGAAGGCCTCGTCGCCGAGCTGCAGCATCGGCGTCGGGGGCGTGCCGCCCGCGTTGTTGACCAGGACGTCCAGGCGCCCGAAGGACTCGTGCGCACGCGCCACCAGTGCGTCGAGCTGCTCGCCGGCGTTGACGTCGCACGGCACGGCCAGCGCTCGCCGGCCGAGCGCGCGGATCTGCCCGGCCACGGCCTCGAGGTCGTCGAGCCGGCGGGCGGCGACGGCCACGTCGGCGCCCGCCTCGGCCAGCGCCAGCGCGCTCGCCCGGCCGATGCCGCGCCCGGCGCCGGTGACGATCGCGGCGCGGCCGTCGAGACGGAAGCGTTCGAGCAGCACGCCGTGCCTACGAGGCGATGGCGGTGGCTGGATTGGCGACGCCCGGCGGATTGCTCGAGCGCACGCCCAGCGCCCAGCGGCTGCCGGGGCGTCGCGTGGCGAAGAGCAC
>Ga0335071_10002230_pt1 | contig 20826 bp, 25 predicted proteins | sample Lox_Sample_15_FD_206724 | JGI IMG/M metagenome (GOLD analysis project Ga0335071, IMG submission 206724) | Soil microbial communities from Loxahatchee National Wildlife Refuge, Florida, United States - Lox_Sample_1.5 | ecosystem: Environmental > Terrestrial > Soil > Wetlands | place: USA...
CTTCGCAAGGCTGGGCGGCTGGACCGGCTACTATGGAAAGCCGGGCCCGATCGTCATGCTCCGGGGCCTCACCCAATTCCACGCCATCAAGCATGGATGGACCCTCCGAGACGTGTGAATCTCGTAGGCCTGCGGGGGAGGGCTGGGGTGGGGGCATCCAGATTCGAGAACGGGCGTTATGGGAGCCTTTCGCAAGAGCCCCCACCCGCCGCGCAAGGGCGCGGCGACCTCCCCCGCAAGCGGGGGAGGCACAGACCGCATTTGCGGATGCGCCTTCGCGATCACGTCCTTGCGACGAGCCGCTTGTAGGCATTGGCCGAGAGCCCGTAGGTCCATGCCACCGCCTCCCGCGCACTGCGCATGTGGGCCGGCACCTGCAGGAAGAAATGCTGATGGGTGCCGTCCGCCTCGGGGGTCGCGTTGATCACCTCGACGGCGGCCCAGGCATCGGCCGACAGCCAGGTCTTGCGCCACAGCACGCCGGTCTCGTCCTCGGCGACACGGACCGCGCCGCCCTGCCGCACATAGCGTTCCGGGGACATGATCTCGATCATGCAGCGGCGGATCTGCACGTTCTGTTCGTGGTCGATCATCTTCAGCGTGATCCGCTCGGGATACAGGATCAGCCAGCTCGGAACGACGACGCCCTTCCAGGCCCAGACCGACCAGCCGTCGCGGAAGCGCAGCGCCGGCGCGGCCTCGTCGTGAAGCCGGTCGCGGCCATCGCCGCGCAGCCGGTCCGGCCGCTCCACCAGCCAGCAGGTTTTTGCATGCGGCTGCACCCAGCCGATGCTCTGCGCGAGCTGCATGAGTCCCTGCAGCACGTCGGTCTCGGCGCGCAGCCCAAAAATGTCGCGGTAATAATCGTAGGCGCCAAGCCAGGACATCTCATGCGGGCCGATCGCCTCGAACCGGAACCCCTGATGGCCAAGCAGCGCGTTCAGAACATAGGACCAGCTGAGCGGGCGCGCCCGGCGCAGCCGATCGAGCAGCGGCGCCTCTTCCAGCGCCACCCCCTGCATGATGACCTCCGCCGCGGCGTCCACCAGCGGATCGGCCGGGCTCGCCTTGGCCGCCACCTCGGCCCGGATGCGCCGGTGCAGGCGCCTTGCGACCAAAGCCGCCGCCTGCCGATGCGGGCGATCCAGGATCGCGGACTTGACGTTCGGCCCGTCCGCGCCCGTCGCGCGGAGTGCAAATTGGGAGAGTGCGATCGGGCCATCGCACCACACGATGCGCGCTGGAGGAGCAAGGCCGGCCGCACGATAGGCCAGCCGCACCCCGTCCTCGGCGACGCTGCGCGCCGCGGATATGGTCGAACGCCGGATCGCGGCCCAGCGCGCGCGGTAGACGCCGAGCGCCGCCGCCTGCTCGCCCGTCAGGGCTTCGATCTCAGTCGGCAAGGACGCGGGCGTCCCGTGGTCCGAGCTCACGCTGGCGGCGAACCCGGTACGTGCCACGCGGCAGCGTCAGCGGCGCATGCTCCTCATGGGTCACCCGTGCGGAGGGCGACGTGACCTGGATATGGCCGATATAGAGGCCGGGCGGGATGTCGCGCGCGAGCTTGTCGTCCTGGAACATGGTTACGTGGTCCAAGATCGCGTGGTGATGGCCGGTCCTTTCGCCTTCCGCCAGCACCATCGGGCTACCATCGGCATTGTCCGACACCGTTCCTGACGGCGCGACATCAGCCACTCGCTCGATCAACACGTCACCTTGCGCAAAAATCTCCGTCATCTTGCCGTCTCCTTCTGCCCGGGCATCCCGTCGCGGCGTCGATGCCGGGATTCCTTCCGCCCTGGTTCGAGGCCGACCCGTCGTCGCGAACGCCGGCGCGTGCGGGCCGCCCTGGGCTCAAGCGCAACAGCGCGCGGCACTGTCGCTCTCGCGCTTCACCCTGTTTTGGGCACGACCTTCGCGCTGCTGCGGTTGCGCAGGCCTTGCGAGGAAAACCGCAAACCGCTCCCCGCTCATCGAGCGCGGAGCGCGCTCTCGTGGATCGTGCCCGTGGCCAATCTTCGAAGCTCGCCCCCGCGAATGCCTCAGCGCGCGAACGTCGGAAGCTGGTCGCCACCAACGCTACTCCCGATTTGAAGTTCCTGCACCAGTCGTTTGCCGGCAGGTGCAGGAATAGGCCCAAGACCGCGACGCCTACTGCACGACCTCTCCATGCAACGCGAGATCGAGCCCTTCGCGCTCGGTGTCCTCGGTAACGCGCAGGCCGACGAAGGCCTTGACCACGAACAGGATGATCAGGCTCGCGACCGCGTCATAGACAAACACCGTCGCCACGCCGATGCACTGGTTGAGGAATTGCACCGGATTGCCCTCCAGCACGCCCGCGGTGCCGCCATATTGCTGGACCGCGAACACCCCGGTCAGCAGCGCACCGACGATGCCGCCGATCGCATGCACGCCGAAACAATCGAGTGCATCGTCGTAGGAGAACAAATGCTTCAGGCCCGTGCAGCCCCAGTAGCACACCGCGCCCGCGGCGATCCCGATGGCAAAGGCCCCGACCGGTCCGACGAAGCCGGAGGCCGGGGTAATGGCGACCAGCCCTGCGACGGCGCCGGAGCAGATGCCTACCACGGTCGGTTTGCCCTTCAGCGCCCATTCCACCAGCATCCAGGTGAAGCCTGCGACGGCGGTCGCGATCTGCGTCACCAGCATGGCCATGCCGGCCTGCATCCCCGCCGTCACGGCGGAGCCGGCATTGAAGCCGAACCAGCCGACCCACAGCAGCGAGGCGCCGATGAAGGTCAGGACCATGTTGTGCGCCGGTCCGGTGTCCTTGCGCCGGCCGAGCATGATGGCGCACATCAGCCCCGCCACGCCGGCATTGATGTGCACGACGGTCCCGCCGGCGAAATCGAGCACCTTCACCCAGGCGGCGTCGTTGCCGGAGTTGAAGATTCCGTCAGGACCCCAGACCCAATGCGCGATCGGCGCATAGACGAAGATCGCCCACAAGCCGATGAACCACAGCATGGCGGAGAATTTCATGCGCTCGGCAAAGGCCCCGGCGATCAGCGCCGGCGTGATGATGGCGAACGTCATCTGGAAGCAGATATAGACCGCCTCCGGAATCGTCGGCGCCAGCGAGTTCGGATTGCCGATGCCGCCATTGCCGATGTCGCTCAATATGTCCTTGAGGAACATGCGATCGAGGCCGCCGATGAACGGCGTGCCAGGGCGGAACGCCATGCTGTAGGTTACCACCGCAAACAGAATGGTGACGAGGCAGGTGACGGCAAAGCTCGTCATGATCGTGTCGCCGACATTCTTCTTGCGCACCATGCCGCCGTAGAACAGGCCAAGGCCCGGAACGGTCATCATCAGGACCAGCGCGACGGAGGTCAGCATCCAGGCGGTGTCGCCGGAATTCGGCGTGCATTTTTCCATGATCTTGCCGCCGCAGGCGGGCGGGCTGGCCGCCGCATCCTCGGCGAACGCGATGCCGTGCGATGCGAAATACAGAAGCGCGATCCCCGCGAGAGCGATGCCCCAGGTTACCAACCTCTGGCTCGCGGGCTTTTGGCGCGCGAGCCATTGGCGCGCATTCGTCCCAAATTCCATCGTCCTTCTCCTTGTCCCAAAAATCTCGAGCTGAAGTCTGCGATGAAGGCTAAGTGCCGCTTGGTCGATCTCCGCTCGCTGTGACGCGAGCGGTTCACGCATTGGCAAACAGCGACCGCCCACCCGTCGCCCGCCAACCGCATTTCGCAATTTTCTGAATGATCGCGTGAGGCCGGCCGACCGCTGCACGCGAGGCGATGCGGTGCCGGTTCTGGATGCAACAACAGATACGTCCGGCGCCGCTGTCGGGCCGATGCCGAGTGACTGGAGATGGCGACGAGCCCATGGACATCCCATGGCCGACCGGCCTTTCCTCCGCGGCAACCACTGGCTGCAGTTCCCGCCCAAAGTTGTTAGTCAAAAATTAATCAAGAATCGTGCCACCCGCGCCGCACTCGCAAGCTGCTGGTGAGCATGCGAATTTCGCTTGCTGCCTGGGAACCGGTCAGCTCCTGCCGCATCAAGCAGCAGGCCGAAGATGAAAAATGAGGCAGCAGTTTCGGACCGTCGTCTCGGGCTCTTGACACATTGAGAGAGAAGTATAGTGTACTAGATTATGCATACACAGCCACAGAAGCTCCTGGCAACGCTGTCGCTGAAGCAGGATGGCGTTCCGATCTACGTCCAGCTGCGGGAGCAGATGTTGCAGGCGCTCGCCGCCCGCATTCTCGGTCCCGGCGACCAGATGCCGACGATGCGGGAAGTCGCGACCGCCATGAAGATCGACCTCAATACCGTGCGGCACGCCTACGATGAGCTCGAGCGCCTCGGCGCCATCATCCTGGTGCGCGGCCGCGGCAGCTTTGTCGCCGAGCCTCCCGCGACCGCCCCATCCGAAGACCAGACCGATGATCTCGCGCGACAGGCCATCGCCATGGCGGTCGCTGTTGGGGTCGCCCCCCTGGCATTGGCCGACCGCATCGCCGTTCTTTCCCGTCAGAAGGAGGAGACCTCATGATCCTGTCCCCCACTAATCCGCTATCGCTCGTGCTGGCGGCGCTGGCACTTTCGCTCGCCGCCGTCGTCGCGTGGTTCGGCGGCTCCATCACGGCCTATTGGATCGCCGCCGTTCTGGTGCTCATTGCAGCGCTGATCCCGCAGTCGCTGCTGATGGCCAATCAATGGGAGCGTGCGGTGGTCCTGCGCCTCGGCAAGCTGCGGGCGATCCGCGGGCCGGGCCTGTTCGTCATCATCCCATTCGTCGATACCATCGCCTCCTGGCTCGACCAGCGCATCCAGACGACCGAGATCAACGCCGAGAAGGCGCTCACCAAGGACACGGTGCCGGTGAACATCGACGCTGTCGTGTTCTGGCAGGTCCACGATCCCGAGCGCGCGGCACTGGAGATCGCCGACTACCGCCAGGCCATCGCGCGTGTGTCGCAAACCTCGCTGCGGGAAATGGTCGGCTCCTCGCTGCTCTCGACGCTGCTCTCGGATCGCAAGCAGGGCGACGCCCTTCTCTGCCAGGAGATCGGACGCAAGACCGCCGAATGGGGCGTCGCGGTGAGTTCGGTGGAGATCCGCGACATCGGTGTGCCCTCGAGCCTGCAGGATGCGATGAGCCGGCAGGCCCAGGCCGATCGCGAGCGGCTGGCGCGCGTGCTGCTCGGCCAGGCCGAGCAGGAGGTCGCGCAGAAATTCGTCGAGGCCGCGGAAACCTATGCACGCAGCCCCGGCGCGCTGCAGCTGCGCGCCATGAACATCATCTACGAAACGACCAAGGAGCGCGGCGCAACGATCCTGATCCCGACCGCCATGGTCGACAGCCTGAATCCCGGTGGCGTGATGGGGCTGGTCACTGCGGCCCGTCCGCTGCAGGGGGCGGCGTGAGGCGTGCCGGCGTCGCGTGCCAGGCATCCGCAACGCCGGATGGTCCAATCACGCCGCCCATCAGTCCGAGACGATCCCGGAGAAGTGTGGCCTGATGCCGCAGATTTTCCTGAGAGTACGCAATGAACAAAATCGGAAGACCCGCATTTGCCGTCGCGCTCGCGCTGATGCTGTCGCCCGTCTTGCGCGACATCGGCACGGCGACGACGGGCAACGCCGATCTCGAACTCGTCCGTGGCGGCAAGCCGGCCTACGCGCCCTGCGCGTGGGCGAAGCCCGGGCGGACCTGCTATGACGGGCACGGACTCTCGACGGCCGGCGGACATCGCCGCCGCTAGCGTATGACGAAGTTGAGTTCTTTTGCGGCCACGCGCGAGATGCACCTCTCCCCAACGGGGAGCGGTGCACCGTAAGCGCTGACGGATCGATCCGACCAATGATCATCGTGCTCCAGAGGCCCCTGCCGATCCCGCGCATGGGCGCTTGCCGCCTCAATGCCTGATCGGCTTGAACACGATCACCGTGCCGGTCGGCTCCGGTGCATGCGGCTTCAGGCTGGTGAGGGTGGCATCGCTCCAGTCCGCCAGGCTGACCACCTCGCTCGATTGCACGTCGGTCTCGGGAATCTCGGCCGGTTCGAGGACCTTCAGACCGCTTTCATCGAGGAAGAAGGTGTGATCGCCGAACACGTCGGTGAGCTCAGTCACCGCCGGATGGTCGTCCGGAAGAACCTGGGCTTCCATCTGGCTGAGAGCTTGCGTCACTTGCGCCGAATTCAATCTCATGGGCTGCTCCTTGCTTTCGGGTTGAGCCGCTGCAAAAGCCCGCGACCCGATCCGGAACTCGACCGATGTCCGGATGGCGGATGCAGGTCCCAACCTCCGCTGCCGGAGATCGTTCCGAGCAGGCTTCGGATGCGCTGTTCCGGACTCACCGCGCCTGCTTCGGATCGCTCGGCGTCACGGACGCACCGGCCGAGCGGGCCGCTTCGCTGGTCATCGTCACCGGCGCGCCGCTATCGACGTTTCTGCCGCCTTGCGTGCGGACGATATCGACGACGACGATCAGAACCGCGGCAAGCGCAACCGCGGCGGCGATCCAGCCGATCGCCCAGCGCCTCATTTGGTCTCCTCGGACACAGCAGCGCTGTGCCCCGCATTGACCCGCGGCACGAGCGTCGGCGCTGACGTGCCGACCTCGTGCAGCTCTTCTATTCCGCAGCCCGGACAGCGGAATCGAATTCGTCCCCATGCCCGGCCCCGCTCGATGAAGGCCGCCGGCATCGGCCAGGTGCCGCACCGCGAGCAGTGCGGAAGAAGTTCATCGGGAGAAAGCAACATGGCACCGGTCCTCGACAGCAATCGCCCCATTTGAAAACCCCGGGCGCGGCGCCAGGTTCCGGTTCCCGGCCTTTGGGCGCGACCATGAGCGCCGGGTCATTTGGCCCGCGCACCCGCCGCCCCGGCATTGATCGACATCAAGGCAGGCTCACGTCGGTTCGACGGCGGCAAAAGCCCAGCTCCGCCCCTTCCCGCGCAGCAGCGCCTGGTTGATCCAGACCATCCCGAAGGGCTCGAGGAGCCGCGCCTTGGTCAAGTCGCCGGCATCCAGCGGCTCGAAGCCGAGATCGGTGAGCACGGCCGCGACACTCGCCTTCGCCTGCGCATCATCGCCGGCCATGAACATGACCGGCCGGTGCGGCAGGCCGGCATTGTCGGCCATCATTTCAGCGCCAACCTGGTTGAGGGTCTTCACGACACGCGCGCCCGGCAGCCAGGCGGCGACGATCTCGCCGCCGCTGGTCGTATGGCCGAGCACCAGGCCGAGCGCGCCGCCGACCATCCCGAGCGGATTCATGCAGTCGATCACGATTTTGCCGGTGAGATCGCCGAGCGCCTTGACGGCGGCTTCGGCCACATTCCACGGCAGCGCGAGAATGACGAGTTCGGCCGAGCCGGCAGCTTCCCGTGGAGACGCGAGTTCCGCGCCGACATCGGCGGCAAGATTTTGCGTGGCGCGGTCGGCTGCATCGCGCGTGCCGAGGATGATCTTGTGCGGCGATTTTGTCAGTCCACGGGCCAGCGCGCTACCGACCGTGCCGATCCCGATGATCGCGATTTTCATGTGAGATCCTCCCTTGCTGGTCCCTAGCAGACCGCCGAGCAAGGGAATAATTCCGTGGGATATGCGACGGTGCGGGGCTCTTGCCTGCAAATGAGCCCCCTGACAAGTTGGACAGGATCACATGAGTCCATCTGAACGATCGCCCGCCATGGATGATTTGCGCATCCGGACCATGCGACCGGACGAGATCTCGATCGCCGTGAACTGGGCGGCGGACGAAGGCTGGAACCCGGGCCTCGCGGACGCGGCCTGCTTTGGCGCTGCCGATCCCGAAGGCTTTTTCATTGGCGAGCTCGACGGTGCTCCGGCCGCGGCGATCTCATGTGTCAATTACGGGACGAGCTTCGCCTTCCTCGGCTGCTACATCGTGCGCGCCGACCTGCGGGGCCGCGGCTACGGGCTGCGGATGTGGAATACTGCGATCGCGCATGCCGGCCCTCGTGTGATCGGGCTCGATGGCGTCGTGGCGCAGCGAGACAACTACTGGAAGTCGGGCTTCACGCGCGCCTACGCCAATGTCCGTTACGGCGGCACAGTCGCGGCTCCTGATGCGCGCCAGGCTGGCGTCGTCGCGCTCAACCACATCCCGTTGGCGACGGTGGAGGCGTCCGACGCAACGGTGTTTCCGGCGCCGCGATCGGCATTCCTGCGCGCCTGGATCGGCGCCCCCGGGCATGTCGGTCGCGCGCTGATGCGCGACCACGCCCTTGCCGGCTGGGGCGTCATCCGTCCGTGCCGGACGGGCTACAAGATCGGCCCCCTGGTGGCCGACGACCGCACCGCTGCTGAAGCAGTCTCGTCAGCTCTGCTGGCCGGCGTTGGCGGAGGCGAGGTCTTCCTGGACGTCCCCAGCATCAATCGCGACGCGGTTGCACTGGCGCAGGATCTTGGGCTCGCACCGACATTCGAGACGGCACGGATGTATTCAGGGGCGATCCCGCCATTACGACTCGAGCGGGTCTTCGGTGTCACCAGTTTCGAGCTCGGATAGTTGGCGGGACGTTCCTGGAAACCGAGGAAGCAATTGCCATGACCAGCGCTGGCCTCTCCGACCTCTACCGACGCTACATTGCCTGCCTGAACGGGCAGGACTGGGCGAAGCTCGGACAGTTCGTCGATGACGATGTGCACTACAACGGCCGGCGTATCCGATTGTCAGGCTATCACAAGATGTTGGAGAACGACTTTTCCGAAATTCCGGACCTTCATTTCAACATTCAACTGCTGATGTCCGATCCGCCCTACGTCGCGAGCCGGCTGGTCTTCGACTGCATGCCGAAGGGAACGTTCCTTGGCCTCGACGTCAACGGGACGAGAGTTTCGTTCGCCGAGAACGTGTTCTATGAATTTCGGGACGACAGGATCGTGCAGGTCTGGTCCGTCATCGACAAGGCCGCGATCGAAGCCCAGCTTTCGCGGCAACGATGAGGGCACCGACGGGCCATATCGACGTCCCGAGCGCTATCGCCGTCCGCCGCTGGCCTGCGGCAGGCGGCCGGCGCCGTTCGCACTCTCGTCGGCCACGACGCGGTTTCGTCCCTCGTGCTTGGCGCGGTAGAGCGCGTTGTCGGCGCGCTTCAGCACGTCGGCGACCTCCTCGCTCTTGTTCTCCAGGGTCGAGAGCCCGATCGAGGTCGTGACCTCGATGCGCCTGGTTCCCTTGTGCACGGCGAACGGCTCGCCGGCGATGGCGCGGCGCAGCCGTTCGGCGACCATGCCGGCGACATGCAGGTCGGTCTCCGGCATCACGATCACGAACTCCTCGCCACCATAGCGGCAGGCGAGATCGATGCCGCGGATCGACTTGCGGATGCGCACGGCGAATTCGCGCAGCACGTCATCGCCGGCGTCGTGGCCGTAGCTGTCGTTGATCGACTTGAAATAGTCGATGTCGAGCATCATCAGCGCCAACGGCTTGCCGCGGGATGCCGCCTGCTCGGCCAAGGTCGCGAGATGGCTTTCCATGTAGCGGCGGTTGTGCAGGCCGGTCAGCGCGTCGGTGATCGCCATCTCGATCGAGTTCTGCATGTTGTCGCGCAGATGATCGGTGTAGCGGCGCTTCTTGATCTGGGTGCGGGCCCGCGCCAGCAGCTCGTTCTTGTCCACGGGGCGCAGCAGATAGTCGTTGACGCCGATCTCCATGCCGCGCAAGAGCCGCGCATTGTTCTCGGTGCCCGCGATTGCCAGGATCGGCACGTGGCGGGTCCGCTCCAGCGAGCGGGCCTGGCTGCACAGCCGAAGGCCGTCGAAATTGTCGAGGTCGAGCGAGACGATCAAGAGGTCGTAATTGCCCTCGGCGGCATGAAACAGCGCCTCCGCCGGATTGGGCTCGACGTCGACGGTGTGCTCGGCCGATAGCATCGGCGCCAGCCGCTCATAGGAGGCGGGACGGTCGTCGACCAGAAGAATGCGCCCGCCCTTGCCGGTCTCCGCGACGGCATGGCGCTCGGGCGCCTGCACGCCGATCTCGAGCGAGGTCAGCGCGCGCATGCGCAGCTCGTCCGTCATCATCTTCAGCCGCGTCAGGGAGCGGACGCGGGCGATCAGCACGAGGTCGGACACCGGCTTGGTCAGGAAATCGTCGGCGCCGGCTTCCAGGCCGCGCACGCGGTCGGCGGGGCTGTCGAGTGCCGTGACCATGAGCACCGGAATGAAATGGGTCGCCGGGTTCGACTTCAGCTTGCGGCAGACCTCGAAGCCGTCCATGTCGGGCATCATCACGTCGAGCAGGATGATGTCGCACTCGGCGCGCTGGCAGACCCGCAGGGCTTCCGCGCCGTTCGCCGCGGTCAGCACGTCGAAATATTCCGCCGACAGCCTTGCTTCCAACAGCTTCACGTTGGCCGGAACATCGTCGACCACGAGGATACGCGCGGACATCGAAACAACCTCTTAACCAATAAACTTACGCACGGTCTCAATGAATTTGCCGACCGAGATCGGCTTCGACAAATAGGCCTCGCAGCCGCCCTCGCGGATGCGCTCCTCGTCGCCCTTCATCGCAAATGCTGTCACGGCAACCACGGGGATCGAGCGCAGCTCCGGATCGTCCTTGATCCAGCGCGTCACTTCGAGACCGGAGACCTGCGGCAGCTGAATATCCATCAGAATCAGATCAGGGCGCATCTTGCGCACGAGATCGAGCGCCTCGAAACCGTTGCTGGTGCCGGAGGTCTGGTAGCCATGCGCTTCCAACAGATCGCGAAAGAGCTTCATATTCAGCTCGTTGTCCTCCACGATCAGGACGGTTTTTGCCATCCCGCCCCTCCCAATCCTTGTGTACGCCCGGCCCCAAGGCTCACGATACGACGGACACCCCGGCCGCCCTACCGAAAATCTCGAATCAAAGTAGCGTCAGATTCGCTCTAACCGGTTAAACCCGGGGTCCATCTTTTCCCGATGTGGTTTCCACTTGCTTGAACAGGTTGGAGAGACTCGGGCATGATGAGCCGAACCTAGTGACCATAAGTTAACGGAAAGGCAAACCGGCGCGTTGAAAAAGCCTGTTCAAAACCCCCGGGAAGTTGCTGAAATCGTTGCGGTTCAGGCGCTGTCCTTCATCGCCGGCGATGCGGAACTATTGGGCCGTTTCCTCACCGAGACGGGAATCGGCCCCGCGACCTTGCGCACCGCCGCGTCCGACCCGCAATTTTTGCGCAGCGTGCTCGATTTCGTGATGCGCGACGACGCGATCATAAAAGCCTTTGCCAAGGCCAGCGAACATCACCCGACCACCATTGCCGCCGCGCATCAGGCGCTCGGCGACCCCGAATGGGAACGCGACGTGCCGTGAGCACGGCGCCACCAGCGGACGGGACACGGACCTGCTTCTGCCGGGACTGTCTTGCCGATCGCGATACCGCAGCCCGGCGCTGCAGCGCCTGCGGTTCCCCTCGCCTGGTCCGGCATCCGCAGCTCGCCGCGCTGACGACAGCGCATATCGACTGCGACGCGTTCTATGCCACGGTCGAGAAGCGCGACAATCCGGACCTCGCCGACCGGCCGGTCATCATCGGCGGCGGCAAGCGCGGCGTGGTGTCGGCGGCCTGCTACGTCGCCCGGACCTTTGGGGTGCGCTCGGCGATGCCGATGTTCAAGGCCTTGGCGCTGTGCCCCTCCGCGGCGGTGATTCCGCCGGACATGGCAAAATATGTCCGGGTCGGGCGCGAGGTGCGGCAGGCCATGCTGGCGCTGACGCCGCTGGTCGAGCCGCTGTCGATCGACGAGGCGTTTCTGGACCTTTCCGGCACCGAGCGCGTCCATGGCATGATCCCGGCCAAAGTGCTGGCGCGCTTTGCCCAACAGGTCGAGCGCGAGATCGGCATCACGGTCTCGGTCGGGCTGTCCTGCAACAAGTTTCTGGCCAAGATCGCCTCGGATCTCGACAAGCCCCGCGGCTTTGCCGCGCTGGACCAGGAGGATGCCCGCGCTTTGCTCGCCGACAAGCCGGTCGGCTTCATCTTTGGCGTCGGCCCGGCGAGCGAGGCACGGCTGGCCGCCCGCGGGTTCCGCACCATAGCCGACCTGCAGCGCGCCGATCAGATCGAGCTGATGAAGCAATTCCCGAGTGAAGGACAGCGGCTGTGGCGGCTGGCGCGCGGCATCGATGAGCGCCGGGTGGTGCCCGACCGCGGCGCCAAGACGATTTCCGCGGAGACCACGTTCGAGACCGACATCCGCGATTTCGCCACGCTGGAAAGACTCTTGTGGCGGCTCTCGGAAAAGGTCTCCGGGCGGCTGAAGAACGCCGGCCTGTCCGGCTGCACCATCACGCTCAAACTGAAGACCGCCGATTTCCGCCAGCGCACGCGCGCGCAGTCAATCGCGGCGCCGACGCAGCTCGCGGCCCGGATTTTCTCGATCTGTCGCGAGATGCTGGCAAAGGAGATCGACGGCACCGCGTTCCGCCTGATGGGCGCCGGCGTCAGCGCGCTGCGGCCGGGCTCGGCCGACGACGATGCCTTCGACATGCTCGACCGCCGCAGTGCCCACGCCGAGCGCGCCATCGACAATCTGCGCAAGAAATTTGGCGCAGCGGCCGTGATCCGCGGCATCGCCTATGACGGCCCGGACAAGGCGGAGTAAGGCCTATCGCGCGAATAACTCCATCGCGTGAATTGAGATTTGATTAGGGCCGCATCGGAGGTGCGCTCCCTCCCCCGCCTGCGGGGGAGGGCCGGGGTGGGGGCACTCTTCGCACAACGATGAATCGACCGTGCTGCGGCCCCCACCCGCAGCGCTTGAAAAGCGCGGCTACCGCCCCCGCAAGCGGGGGAGGCGAAGAGGCAGCGGCATTCGCTGCAAGAAACTCTACTGACCTGCTGCGATCAATTGCACGGCTTGGAATCGTGGACGTCGAATTTGCCCATCGCGCCGGCAATCACGAATTCATTGTAGTCCAGCACCAGCGAGCGCGAGACGCCGTTCTCGTAGAGCTCGAAGGACATCGCATAGATCGGCGTCTCCTCGCCCTCCTTCGCCTTGGCGTCGCGGTCAAAATAGCTCACCGTGACCGGCCAGCGCGTCAACGTCTTCATCTGGTCGGAGCTGGTCGAGGGATCGGGCTCGCCGATGGTGCGGTCGCCCGGGATCGGCTTTCCGATCACCGTCAGCGTGTTGTAGATCTTTTCGCCGTTTTCCGATCCGTCATAGACCGTCAGCTCGAGCAGCGACTTGCCCTCGCGCGCGGCCTCGATGATGTGCCGGATCTGCTCGGTCGGGAACACCACCGCACCGTCGATGGTAAAGGTCTTGGCTTCCGGCTGCTTCAGCTTGACCGTGATGTGGTCCCCGGTCCGCTCGGCGATGCCGTCGACCGGTTTTGAATCGCCATCGTTCATGCGCGCGTCGATCTTGAAGCGGTAGCTCTTGCCGGTGGCGTCCTCCCAGGAGGTCGAGCGCAGGTCGCTCAAGGTCACCTTGCCCTCGCCGGCATCGAGTTCGGAAACCTGGCGGAAGTCGGAGGTATAGCCCTCGCAGGCGCTGCCCGAGAAATTATACAGGATGCGCCCGCGCGCACTGTTGATCGTGGTCGAGCCGCGTGATTTCACGAGGCTCAGTTCATAGAGCGCCTGGTGCGGCAGGAAGGATACGCCGGCCGCAGCATTGGCGGCTCCGCAGGACATGACGGCGATGGCCAACAGAAAAGCAGATGCACCAAGCGAAGTCCGGAACGGATGCACCATGACGTATCCTTGAGGCTCTTGGGGGGAGAAGTGGGAAGAAGCGTCACATTAGAGACCGCTCTATTGCGCCGCAACTAGGGCCGCATCACGGAAAGTTGCTTCCCTGGCGCCAGAGCCGGCGCCGCCAGAAGCTCGTCACCTGCCGACGACCGGCCGCTCGCTTGCATGTCGCACCGCGATGCGCGAAACAGAGCAAAGAATGGTGTTTTCGGCACGATGGGCCGATCGGGATGGTCAGGGGATGAAGCATGGCAGGATCAGTTGAACAAAAATTAACCGCTGAAGGCATCGTCCTGCCCGAGCCGGTCGCGCCGGTCGCCAACTATGTCGGCTTCGTCCGCACCGGCAATCTGTTGTTCGTGTCCGGCCAGGTCTGCTTCGACGCTCAGGGCAAGCTGATTGCCAAGGGCAAGCTCGGCGCCGGCGTCACCACCGAGCAGGGCGCGGCCGCGGCGCGCGGCTGCGCGATCAACGTGCTCGCCCAGGTCAAGGCGGCGCTCGGCGATCTCGACAAGGTCGTGCGCGTGGTGCGGATCGGCGGCTTCGTCAATTCCGCGCCCGATTTCCTCGAGGGGCCGAAAGTGCTGAACGGCGCCTCCGACCTGATGGTCCTGGCGTTCGGCGACAAGGGCCGGCACGCCCGCACCACCGTCGGCGTGGCGTCGCTGCCCGCGGACGCCGCCGTCGAGGTCGAAGGACTTTTCGAGGTCTCTTGAAGCATGAGTGTTGGTTCGATCAGCCCGTCCAAGCTTACGGTGCACCTCTCCCCGTCGGGGAGAGGTCGATTTACCCAGGGCGATGCCAAGCATCGCTCTGGGTAAAACGGGTGAGGGCCGCGGCTCCATCGAGAGACCGTAACCCCTCACCCGGATCGCATCTTTGGATGCGATCCGACCTCTCCCTATGGGAGAGGTGCACCTCACTCAGTGGCCACCGACGAACCCAACTTCATCGCGCTGTTAGAGGGAGCTTTTCTCCTTGCGTGCACCGGACTGGCTCACGGCACGGCCGATCGCGCATCGCGGCCTGCATGATATTGCGCGCGGCATCGTGGAAAACATGCCGGGCGCGATCGATGCTGCGATCGCGGGCCGCTTCGCCATCGAGGTCGACATCCAGCTCTCCGGTGACGGCGAGGCCATGGTGCATCACGACGATGCGCTGGGCCGGCTGACCGAGGGGAGCGGGAAGCTCATCGACAAGACCGCGGCCGAGCTCAAGGCAGTCGCCTTCAAGGACACAAGCGAGCGCATGATGACGCTTGCGGACCTCTGCGCCCGCGTCGCCGGACGCGTGCCCCTGGTGATCGAGGTGAAGAGCCAGTTTGACGGCGACCGCCGCCTCGTGAAGCGGATGGCAGAGGTGCTGGAGACCTATTCCGGACCGGCGGTCGGCATGTCCTTCGACCCGGACAAGGTGCTCGCCTTGCGCGAGACCATGCCAGGACTTTTGCGCGGCATCGTCGCCCAGCGCAGCTACGATGACGGCTATTGGGCCAAGCTGACGTCAGAGCAGCGCGCGGGCATGCTGCATCTCCGCCACGGCTTTCGCACCGAGCCGCATTTCGTCGCGTTCTGGATCGACCAGCTGCCGGCACCGGCGCCCTGGATCGCCCGCAACATTTTTGGCTGCCCGCTGCTCGCCTGGACGGTGCGCACGCAAGACCAGCGCGCGCGCGCTGCGCGCCTTGCCGACCAGATGATTTTTGAGGGATTTTTGCCCGAGACGTGACGCACTTGAAGTCCGTGCTGCAATGCACGATCTTTGGCTCGGTCCCGTTCCGGGCATCAGAAGAGTTGGAATGACTGAAACCGAGATCAGTCTTGAGGCTGTTCCCGCCGTCGCCGATGTTCCGGCCGAGGCATGGGATGCCTGTGCCAATCCCAAGGCAGGCTGCGAAGCCCCGGCGCTCAACGGGTCGGCTTCATCCGCTTTCTCAGCGGAACTTGTCACCAAGTCCGGGACAAGTTCAAAGCCCTACTACAACCCATTCGTTTCCCACGCCTTTTTCTCCGCGCTCGAAGCCTCGGCGTCGGCCTGCGCGCGCACCGGCTGGGGTCCGCGTCATCTCCTGGCGAAGATCGAGGACACCGTGGTCGGCATCGCGCCCTGCTACCTGAAATCGCACTCGCAGGGCGAATATGTCTTCGATCGCGGCTGGGCCGAGGCCTATGCGCATGCCGGCGGCCGCTACTATCCGAAGCTGCAGGTCTCGGTTCCCTTCACGCCGGCGACCGGGCCGCGCCTCTTGATCCGCGACGGCGTCGACCGCGAGCGTATCACCGCCGCGCTGGCCGAGGGGCTGATCGCGCTGTGCGGCATCAGCAAGGCCTCGTCGGCGCATGTCACCTTTGCGCGCGAGGCGGAGTGGAAACACCTTGCCACGCACGGTTTCCTGCAGCGGACCGACCAGCAGTTTCACTGGCACAATCACGGATTTTCCAGCTTCGACGACTTTCTCGCCACCCTCAATTCGCGCCATCGCAAGGCGATCAAGCGCGAGCGCCGCGACGCCCTCGCCGCCGGCATCACCATCCACTGGCTGACCGGCCGCGACATCACCGAAGAGGCCTGGGACGCCTTCTTCGCCTTCTACATGGAGACCGGCTCGCGCAAATGGGGCCGCCCCTATCTGACCCGCGCGTTCTTCTCGCTGATCGGCGAGAGCATACCTGAGGACGTGCTCCTGGTGATGGCCAGGCGCAATGACCGCTGGATCGCGGGCGCGATCAATTTTATCGGCTCGGACACGCTGTTCGGCCGCAACTGGGGCGCGATCGAGCATCATCCGTTCCTGCATTTCGAGGTCTGCTATTACCAGGCGATCGATTTCGCCATTCAGCGCGGCCTGAAGGTGGTGGAGGCCGGCGCGCAGGGTGAGCACAAGATCGCGCGCGGCTACCTGCCGCAGACCACCTACTCCGCCCATTACATCGCCGATCGCTCGCTGCGCCGGGCGATCGCCGACTACCTGAAACGCGAGCGCGCCTATGTCGCCGAGGCCGGACGGGAGCTCTCCGAGGCCGGCCCGTTCCGCAAGGGTGCGGACGAGGCGCCTTGACGTCCCGCCGCTGTGGGTGCGACTAGCACATGATCAGATGAGGCTCGATCGGAGCCGCGCGGAAGCTGCGCCCCCTCTCCCCGGCTCGCGGGAGAGGAGAGCTGCGTGCGTGGAGAGATTTGAACTTCATCCCGCTTTGGAGTGCAAAATCTCGAGGGAACCGCCATGACCGCCTACGACCCCAACAACATTTTTGCAAAAATCCTGCGCGGCGAATTCCCCTGCCACAAGGTTTATGAGGACGACCACGTGCTGGCCTTCCTCGACATCATGCCGCGTTCGCCAGGCCACACGCTGGTCATCCCGAAGGCGCCCGCCCGCAACATCATCGACATCAAGGTCGAGGATTATCTGCACGTCGCCCGCGCCACCCACAAGATCGCGGCGGCGGCAAAACATGCATTCAACGCCGACGGCCTGACCATCCAGCAGTTCAACGAGGCCTCCGGCGGACAGGTCGTGTTTCACCTGCACGTGCACGTGATGCCAAGGCATGACGGGATTGCGCTGCTGCCGCCGGCGAGCCGGCGCGAGGACGCCCAGATGCTGGAAGACCACGCGACCAAGCTGATCGCGGCGCTGCGGGGCACGTAAATGTCTTTCCGATCCTGAAGCCAAGAGCCTCCCGACGCATCCATCAGCAGGCGCTCTTGCTGCGATGCGCGGCCCCGACTGCTATACTCCGAACAATCCCGCGGTCTGAAGCCACCGCGATGCAACGGCGAAAAAGGAACTGCCATGAGCGACGATGACATGAAAGCCGAACTCGAACGTCTCCGCAAAGAGAACCAGGCTCTGAAGAAAGGAGCTTCCGAGGGCGTTCGCATGAAGGTCAGTGAAAAGGGCGCCCTCTCCGTCTACGGAATGGGGCGCTTTCCAGTGACGTTATACAAGGAGCAGTGGTTGAAGCTTCTGAACATGTCCGATGAGATTCGTGCATTCATTACGGAAAATGAAGCGCGACTGAAGGCGAAGGAGTGACGGCGGAGCAGCGACGCGATTGCGGCTCAGAATCCATCAGCCCGGGGGGGACGCCATGAAGTTTTATGACTGTGCAACGGCCCCAAGCCCGCGTCGCGTGCGCATCTTTCTTGCGGAAAAGGGTCTTGCCATTCCGACCGTGCAGGTCGATTTGCGTGGCGGCGAGCAATTTTCGCCGGCGTTCCGCGCCCTCAATCCCGATTGCATGGTTCCTGTGCTCGAACTCGATAGCGGCGCTGTCATCACCGACATCATCGCGATATGCCGCTACTTCGAGGAGCTCCACCCCGATCCTCGTCTGATGGGCCGGAGCGCGGAGGAGCGGGCCGTCATTGAATCCTGGCTGCGGCGGATCGAATGGGATGGCATTTACGCCGCCCAGGAGGCTTTTCGAAATGCCACGCCCGGTCTGAAGGGCCGAGCCCTGCCAGGTCCTGTATCGCTCGAACAGATTCCGGCGCTGGCGGAGCGCGGGCGTGTTCGACTGCAGCATTTCTTTGCATGGCTCGATGCGCACCTGGCCGACAATGCGTTCGTCTGCGGATCACAGTTTACGATCGTTGACATCAGCGCCATGGTGGCCGTCGATTTTGCGTCCTGGGCCAAATTCACACCTCCTGAGCATCTCCACCATCTCAAGAGATGGCACAGAGAAGTTTCGACGCGCCCGAGCGCCAAAGCCTGACGTCTCGCGGTCTCAGCGCCGTGAATGGCAGCCCACGACCCGGGGCGGCTCGCCTGCGGAACTGGCGATCTCCGTCATTGAACGTGTCGTCCGCAACCTTGACTGAGGAGCCACGAGACCGCATTTTGCCCGTGCCATGACCAAGCTTCCCCCGGCGCGCGCCGAAACCACCGAGGCTTTCCTGAAGCAATCCGGCCCGGAGCTTGCCGCGTTGTGCACGGAATGCGGCGCCTGCTTCAACGCCTGCCCGATGGTCGACTACGTCAATTTGCGCGACGCTGATCCCGGGATCGTCACCAGTGGATTGCGGGCGCTGGCGAGCGGCGAGGCCGCCCCGGAAGAGACGGTGGCCTGGGTCGGCGCCTGCACCAGGAGCGGCCAGTGCGTCGATGCGTGCCCGCAAAAGGCTTTGGGGCTTGATGCCATGCTGCTGGTCCGGATCGCCAGGCAACGCGCGACCAACGACACGCGACAGCTGCCTGCCAGGCATGACCCTTCGTATTTCCCGCGCATCAAGACCTTCGCACGACTGCAACTCAGCGATGAGGAACTCGAGCAATGGCTGTGAGCGACAATCGCGTCACGTTCTGGTTCGGCTGCAACATGCTGCGCCACGCCGAAATGATCCGGCTGTCGGTCATGCTGCTGGAGCGTGCAGGCTACGATGTCAGCGCCGCCGGCGGTCCGGCCTACTGCTGCGGCACCGGCCACGACCATCAACCGCACGGCGCGAGCAACATGGCGGGCCGAACCGTCAGTCGCTTCAACGAGGCCGCCACGACGGAGGGTCGCGGCACGGTCGTGACCTGGTGCCCCTCGTGCCACATGCACATGTCCGACATCATGGCGCCGGGCAACAATGTTGCGTTCGATATCACGCACATTTCCGAATTGCTCGTCGCATCGATCGACCGGCTGACGCCATTGCTGACTGTTGCAGTGCCGCGCCGGGTGCTCCTGCACCGGCATCTCGGATTCTCGACCCACGTGCCGATCAACGATCACATCACCGGCGTGCTGTCGCGCATACCGGGGCTCGAACTGATCGAAGGACCTGCCCATCCCGGCCACATGTGCAGTGGCCTTGCGAGCGTGCCGGGCGCACTGAAGGCGGTGATCGGCGAGACCTGGTCGGCGGCGGTCGCCAATCGCGCCGACACCGTGTGCACGATCTTTCATCCCTGCCATCGCGAAATCGCAGCGCTCGACGGTCGCGACAACATCGCCGTCAAAAACTGGGTTCAACTCGTTGCCGAAGCCATGGGGATCGATGCCAGCGACGCCTATGTTGGCTGGCGCACTGGCGGCGCGCCCGATATCGCGGCCATCGAACGCGCCGAGCCGTCGCGCTATCAGGCGCTGATCGAACCCGAGCTGCGCAACGCGCCGCCGTTGCCTGCAGCCTCCGCAGACGCGGCGGAGTGACGAGGCGGCCGGGCCCAATTCGGGCTGCAGTCGGATTTCAGTAGTCCCGGCGGTGCCGCCGAGGCTGCGGCACACCCTGCTGCTGCACGGCCTGCTGTCGCTCGAACAGGAGGCGCCGGTTGACATCGCAATACAGGATCGACCGCCCGGATGCCGACGCCAGGCATTGGGCCTGGGTCTCATAGGAGCAATCGCCGGAATAGCCGAGCTCCCCGCCATAGACACACCAGGGGTAATCATATGAGACGCGAGAGGCGGAGCCGGCAATCGCGGCCGTGCCGGCCGCCAACAAGGCCGATATGGCTATAATCGTGCGCATGATCATGTTTCCTCTCGTGAGGCCTCCCAATCTCCACATCGTTGAGCGGTTTGGTCAACGATGACGAGCCGGCATGAAGATAAACACGACTGAACGCAACGCACGAGACAAGCCTCGGTGTTTTGGACGAAATGCGCGAGCCGTTGGCTGCGGTGCATGCCCTCTTCGGCACTGATTTGCCCGTCGGGTCGCCTGGCGAAAACCTTGTCCAGCCCCTTGCGAAAAAATATTCTGCTTTACACATTCTGTAAATCAGAAGTATGGTGTCCGCATCCCGCCTCGATGGCAGAGGGCGTTTTGGCCAATCGTCACCGAACGTGAGGCGGGTTGCGATGGATGCTTTGGCGACGCGCGCGAGTTTCGTGCGGACGAACGGCGCCGAGGCGGACGTGAAGGCGTGTGGTCCTGACACCCCGACGCTGGTGTCAAGCGGGCAGAACGATCTGCTTGCGACGGGGGCAAGAAAGCCCGGTCCCCGAGGAGAGCGCGCTATAAGCGTTAAAACCGTCGCGCAGGGAATGCCGGATGATCCGGCTGAACCTTGTATGGGGAGCAGGTTGTCAAGAGGGCGTCGTTTGTTGGCGGCGCTCTTTTGCGCCGAAGTGAGACGCGGTCAAGGCTGGCCGAAGGCCAC
>Ga0335071_10002231_pt1 | contig 20812 bp, 21 predicted proteins | sample Lox_Sample_15_FD_206724 | JGI IMG/M metagenome (GOLD analysis project Ga0335071, IMG submission 206724) | Soil microbial communities from Loxahatchee National Wildlife Refuge, Florida, United States - Lox_Sample_1.5 | ecosystem: Environmental > Terrestrial > Soil > Wetlands | place: USA...
CACGAAGAGCACGGAGGCTCACAAAGTCTTTTTTATAATTAATAGACAAAGGGCACGGAGCCGCTTTTTGAGCTTATAAGATACAGGATATGAAGGCGCAGGGGCAAAAAGTGCTCTTGCTCATTCCGCTGTGTCTTTGTATCCTTCGTACCCTGATCGCCAATGAACCGGCTTTGTGTCCTTTGTAACTTAATCTAAAAAGAAAACTTTGTGAGCCTCCGTGCTCTTCGTGCCTCTGTGGTGAAAATAGTGCCCTCCGTCTCTTAAAAATCTTAAAATACGGGAGTAATTCAACACAGCAAATCTCTTTAAAAAAGACATATTACTCTAAGACTGTTTTAGTCACAAAGTGTCTCAAAGCGGGCCTGAATTGGCTCTAAGACATTATTAGATATTCTAAAATAGTTGGTGCCGCCTGGTGATTAAATAAAATTCCGTGCCGCCTGGTGTAACCTTGGTGCCGCTTGTTAGCACGATTTTCGACCCCCACTAAGCTTACACCAGGCGGCACCAATTTTATATTATACCACCAAGCGGCACCAAGTTTACACCATGCCGCACCAACGATTTTTTTAAAATTCTTAGAGAACTTAGAGCTAGCTTCGAGTTACTTTGAGGCTGAACAGTCTTCATGTAACTTTGCAGGAGAGCCTTATAAAAATAGTAAAAGGGGATGTTATCCCCTGTGTCGAGTAGCACTGCGCTATTCTAGGTATACAGGTAGCCGCCTGGTCCCGCGACGGGCACGCCGAACACGACGCCGATAGGCTGGAGGCCGAAGCTCGAGGCGCCGGCCGAGCCGGTGGCCGCCGAATTCTGGGCGCCCCAGTTACCGCCCACGCCGGTCGAGAACGGCCCGTAGCTCGCGAACGGGCTTATGCCGCAGCCGCCCCAGCCGCCCCAGCCGCCCCAGCCGAACGGGCCGCCGCAACCCTGGACAGCCGTCTGGCCGACATAATCGTTCACGAAGGAATCCGTTGTGGCGGCTCCTCCCACGCCCGAGGTCGTATACCAGGTGTTCGTGATCCCGTTGCCGAGATTACCGGCTCCGACGGCGAGCGGCGTGACCTGCGCACTGGCCGCAGAGGCGGCCACGATGAATAATCCGAATAACGCTAGCACTACCAATCTATTGAAATAGCTCATTAGACTCCCCCTACGTTTAGCTAGTTTATAGACTGGAAATAAATATGTTATCGCCTTTTATCGGGCAGTTGAGACCGGTGAGGCCGCAATAAACACATAGTTATGCTTTTAGAGAAAAATAAATTGGACCTGAGCGGCGAGGGCATGAATGCAGATCTATGGGAGACTCCATTATTAAAAAAGTCTTTGCGAGTCCTCCATGGCCCTGCGGCCTTGCGTATTGGACATTCAAAGATGGCATAACGGGCAAACGATAGTTAAGGGGCAATTTTTATAAAAAGTTCAGGGAGATCTGGACGTCATTGTAGTAATTTTTCGTAGGCTCTCTCGTCCCATTCGAAGATCTCGGTGAGCCTATCCACCAGTACCTTCGCCAGCTCCGGCGCCTTCATGTACCGGTACTCCTTCTCGAACACGTCGAGGAACTCCTCGGTCCAGGTGCCGGTGATCTTGAACTCGATCTCGGAGATCTTGGCGAGCAGCTCCTTCTTGGTCATATCGACGCATCCCGTGGGATAGCATACCTCGGCCGTTTCATCGAGATCGGTGAGGCCTTTTGTGTCGTTTTCTAAAAGGTTATCAAAGTCAATTCTCATCATCGCACCCCTTGACATTCGCCTCGGCCGTCTCTTCCAGCTCCCAGCCGAGCTTGTCCTTTATGACCCAATAGGCCATCTCGGGCGATATAGCGCCTATCTCGGTAATGATCATGTCGATAAACTTGTGAGGCGTGATGTCGAAGGCCGGGTTAGAAATGCGGAGATTCGGCCACTTCATCCGCAGCTCGTTGCAAAGGACCTCCGCCGGGTCGCGCTCCTCGATCTCGACCATCTCGCCGAACAGCGTCCTGGGGCTGAACTTATAGGTCTCGGCGGCACAGATGAAGCCCACGCGGGCCTCGTTCGCGGCTAAAGCCACCTGCGACGTGCCCACCTTATTGACAAGGCTGCCGTTTACGGTAATGGCATCGGCGCCCACGATGACCAGGTCGACCTTCTTCATCGTGTAGCGCACGGCCGAGTCCAGGATGAGCGTCGTGGGAATGCCCGCCTTCTGGAGGAAGTCGACCGTGACGTAGCCCTGCTGGCGGGGCCGGGTCTCGGTCGCGATGACGTTGATCTTCTTGCCCTGCTTGAATGCGGTCTCGAAGATGGAGAACGCGGCGGACGAGTTACAGTGCGTCATGATCGTGTCGCCGTCCTTGATGCGGTGGGCGCCGATCTCGCCAATACGCTTCACAGCGTTCTCGGAGCCTGCGATGAACGCGTCGGCGTTGCTGACGATGGCTTGCCTCGCCTCTGCCACTGTGCCGGCATTATAGCGCATTACCGCCCGCAGGGCGTTGGGCAGTGAAACGGCCGTCGGCCTCGTGCTATATAATAAGTTGTACGCCTCGTCCATCCTCTTATTAAATTCTTTTATATCGTTTGTCCTGATGGACAGGGCCTCTTCCTTCAGCGCTCCGGCGGCGGCCCGGGCGATCTTCCCGGCCCCCCGGATCTCCATGCTCTTGATCTTATCGGCGGTCTCCGTCAACGCGGTCATCACGATCACTGCCCGGCATATGCCGGCACTATCTGTATATCACTAGGTATACAAATATCAATCACTTGAAAAATAGAAAACGGGCCGTAGGCCCGCTTAAGTTTATACTATGGGGGTGCTAAAGCAGGGGCACACCAGGTTACACCAATTGTTAATCACGTACGACGGCACCGATTTTTCTATGGTCGGGCTGTGTATAATGGAGCAGAGCTGCGGCTGAATATTACAGCTCGGGTACGTGATACATGGGGGACAGTAGTTGCACGAGGGACAGCTGTAGCACGGGGGACAGTAGTTACTGCACCACGATGGTACCACGAAGTTCCCGCAGGTCGGTGTCATTACAAGATTGCCGTCCGCTACTGCACCGTCGCTCATCGCCGTGTATAAGACTGGATCACTTACGGCTCCGCTCGAGACCACTCCGCCGTCATCGGCCATGATCTGCATCGTCCCATCGCCGGCGGCAGGCGGCGCCTGGCCTTCGATATATGCGGCGCCCGCCGATACCGCCAGAAGTGGTATCAGTAACAGCGCTAAGACTATTGTTCTAAACCTCACCTATTACCCTCCTCAATATTAATTGATATTCTACGATAATCATATATGCATTAATATATTATAAATTTTATTATTACTACGATTGCGATTGAAGCTATGTGCCTCTCCCAAAATATTATTTAAAAGACGGGCCTTATGGTGTATCGATGGTCGATACATTCGGCATGATCTTTTTCGCTTTGCTCGCGCTGGTAGCCATATACGTCTTTTTATGGCTGATGGGCAAGCCTTACCGTGTTGATCATGAGACTGGCCGGCAGGAGACGACCGTCCCCTTAGAGAAAGGGCGGGCGGAGATGAGCGACGAGGAATTTATCGACTCCTATACCGGACCCATGCTGGAGGACGCGCTCGATGTGCTGGACTCGGCGGTGGACTCCATCAAGTCGGGGCTGGACTTTTATAAACGGTGCGTATGGGAAGCCGCAGGAGATGAGTTCCACGCCGCAGCAAAGGGCATCGACGGCGCTTCCCTGCGCCTGAGAGACGTCGTCGCCATGGTCGAAGACCCCGGCTCGAAGCCGTCGACGGAGGCTAAAGCCCGCCTCGAGCAATGCCGGCAGCTCAGGGCGCTGACCATCCGCATGGAAGAGGCCTGCGACGCACGCGTGGAAGGAAAAGAGGATGAGGCTAAACGGCTAGACGAAATAATGCCAGGGCTGGAAAGCCTGGCTATAAATTTTAAAAAATAGTGATCTTATAGCTCGGGGTCGCCGTCGTTGAAGTGGCAGCCGATGTGCGAGCCGTCGCAGTACGGCTTATTACCCGACATGCCGCAGCGGCACAGGGTAACGCGGTTCCGGACCTCGTATTTAGTGCCGTTCTCCGATTCTACCGGGACGCCGCCCTTCACCCAGAGAGGCCCGCTGCACTCTTTTTCGGGGTCCTCGGTCAGGCTGATCGAGGGCTCGAACTTGGGCTCGATGGGCTTGCCGGTCTCGTTGTCCCATATCACCAGCCTGCCCGAAGAGCACTGGCCTGCGATGTGGGCTGCGAGCTTTTTATCGTTCGGATCGTCAGACTCTGCCGTGAGGCGCCATACTCCGCCGGCCTGGTGGCAGAAGCGGGATACCGCGCATAAGTCCTGGACGTCGGTGAGCGTAAAGCCAGGGCCTTCGATGCGCTCGGCCTGGGCGAGATATTTCTTTTTCGTAGCCGTCTCGGTGCCATCGAAGCCTTCCTTCGCGTGGGTGCCGTCGCAGAACGGCTTATGCTTCGAGCCGCCGCATCGGCAAAGGGCGTAGGTCTCCTGCTCCGGGTAGGCTTTTCCCTTCTTCCATTCGGCGGAAATGCCCTCGCTATCAGCGACGATGTACTCCTTCTCGAGGGGCAGGCCGCCGGTGACGATGTAAGGCCCGTTCTTCGATACCAGTACTCCGCCGGCCTTCTTTTCTTTCGGCTTACCTGCCGTATGGTCAGCTACATGGTCCTTCTTGTTCTTTATCATACAATCCAAAAATTACTGACTTTAACATATACTTTGTTAGAATTACTCGCCAATACGATTGAGTCACTAATTAAAAAATAGATTTAGCGGTCAGGGTATGCCGGTGCCGCCCCGGGTCTCCAGGTTCAGCATCCCCTGTGCCGTGACCTCGTACTTGATGACGACGCTGGTCGCCGGCGGTACCCGCTTTAGCATGTCCGAGGCGAAGGCCAGGTCCAGCGTGACCTTCAGGTGGGTCAGCTCGTACTTCGAGAGCACCTCGGGGAAGAGTAAATATGTCGCAACGCTGGGCGAGATGCGGAACATGACGGCCAGGGCGTCGAACCCCGGGGACTGGGAGAGCATGAGGACGACGGCGTCGCCCGGGCGGTTACCCGGAGCGTATTTCGCCTCCATCTCCACGAAATAGGGGAGCTGCAGGATACGGTTCAGCGCCTCCTTGATGAATTCGCCGTTCACCAGAGCGTTCGAGTAATTCGAGTACAGGAAGTTATAGACGTCCATGCCCGACTTCCGGCCAGCCGTGAACACGGCCCGGTAGCCGTCGAAGTTCCGGGCGAGCCGGTACATAGTGCCTTTTTTATCGTCCTCCTTCGTCTCGAGGAAGGGGGCGGCGGCCTCAAGGGCGGGCTCGATCTCGTCCTCCGAGTGCAGGCCCGAAAGCCGGTCGCGCAGGACGTCTCCCGCCGAGACGAAGTCGTTCTGGCCGGACAGGTAGGTGATCAGCCTGCCCACGTATGCGTCGGTATCCGCTGGCATAGTATTCGCTAGTTCTGCCTGATACGTTAAATGCTTATTCGTTGTGCACTGGCACGTCGGGGAACGGCAGCGTGCTGAAGGCCCGCATGACCCGATAGTTGACGGCCCGCTCGAACACTTCGGCGGCCTCGATCTCCGCCTGCATGCCCCGGAACTTCGCGGTCGCTTCCTCCCGCTCCGCCAGGTGCTCCATGCTGCCCAGGTGCTCCACGCCGTTCTTCATGGACAGGCTCTTGTGCTCCTTTATCGCCTTTATCTTGGTGGCGAGCGTGTCCTCGATGTCGACGTAGATATCGCCGTGCGAGTTGACGCCACTGGAGGTCTCCGAATAGTACAGGCACGGCACTTTGTAGGGCTTGTGCTTCGTCTTGACCTCGCCCACACGGGAGAGCAGGCAGGCGCCCAGAACTGCCTGGGACAGCTTCCGGTGGTCCGGGTTATAATCGGTAGGCTGGTGCGTAATGACGATATCGGGCTTCACGTCCCGGATAAGCTCCACGACCTTGTGGACAGTGGGCCTGTCGTTCTCGATGTTACCCTCCTTCAAGTCCAGGAACCTCGCCTCGCAGCCGAGCACTTTGGCGACCTTCGTCGCCTCCTCCCGGTTCTCGTCGCAGGACGATACGCAAATTACCCTGTCTCCCGCCTTCGCGAGCTTAGCCAGGGTGCCGCCGCACTGGTACGGCATGTCAAAGGGGTCTGCGTGGGCCCCAATGGCCAGAACAGTAAGCTTCTTCGCCATGTTACTCCTCCATTTAAATTATTTTATTATTGCCTTCGCATACCTTAAATCCGCCGGAGAGCACAAAACTTTTAGCCACTGAAGGTAATTCTCGTCCAATGGCGCGCACATATACGATCATCGTCTCGACTGCGGACGCCGCGAGCGTCAACATCCGCGACCGGCTGCTCGAGCTCGCCCGCTGGGAGCGGGCCTTCGACGGCGACTACCGCGTATACCGGCATGGCGCCTTTACAATGGTCGAGATCGGCGATTACCACGTCTTCCAGGACAACCTGGACGAGAAGCTGGACGGCATGGGCTTCAAGCCCGAGGCAATAATTTTTGCGTCCAAGCACCGGAGCATGGAAAACCGAAAAACGCTCACCGTTCATTTTACCGGCAACATCGGCGAGGGCAAGTTCGGCGGAAGCCCCCATGAGCTGGCCGTGCCCGCGCCGCATATCGCGGTCTCCTTACTAAAAAGCCTCAAGAGTGCCGTATCCCCGTACGCAGTCTCCTACGAGGCCACGCATCATGGGCCCTCGGCGCTGAAGGTGCCGTCCGTCTACGTGGAGATCGGCAGCACCATGGAGGAGTGGTCGGATAAGTCCGCCGGCGTCATCGTCGCTAAAGCTATTCTTGGCATAAAAGAATCGCCCGAAATGCCCGTCTTCGTGGGTATCGGGGGCAACCATTACGCGCCCCGGGAGACGACGCTCGCGCTGGAGACCGGCGTCGCGTTCGGCCATATCATCGCAGACCACGCCGTGCCGGAGCTGACCGAGGACGTCCTGAAGCAGGCCTTCGATAAGTCGGGAACGGCCGAAGCCTATGTCGATCGTAAATCCATCCCGAAGGAGCTGCGGGACCGGCTGGACGGCATGCTGCAAAAATTCGGGTATACCATGCGTACGGAAACGGAGATCCGGGAGCTGAGCAAGCCCTGGCTGCGCTGCCCCCGGCTGCTGGAGATCGCGAATTCACGTACACCGCCGCTGAAGATTAAATTTACAAAGAGCCTTGCCGCCGCCATGGGCGACTGTAAGCCCGGCGCCTGTGGCGCCTGCCCGATGGGCATCGCCGGCGCCATCAATGGCGAATTACTGGCCATGGCCTGGAAGGCCGGCCGCGCCGACGTTCAAAAAGTGGCGGAAGAGCAGGGCGTCGTGCTCTTTTACGACCACAATGGGGCCCTCACGGAGTATCTGGGCGGCATGGACCGTGCGGCCGTCGATCAGGCGGTAAAGGAGATCACGCAGGCGTGTATCGATGCGCTGAAGAAGAAATATACGGTCAAGTACGACCACTGGGAAGAGCAATTATACGTCATCGACCGGCGCTTCGACGCGGAGAAGGCGAAGGCGCTGGGCGTTCCCGAGGGGCCGGCCTATGGCCGCCTCGTGAAGGGAGAGTCCGTCACCGTCAACGGCACGACGGTCACTCCGGAAATGGTTTTCTCCGAAAGCGTTAAGAGAATAAAATTAAATAATTATTCAACCAATACAATAGTAGGGGATGGGGTAATGGAACCTGGAGAACCAAGCATTTTCAGCTCTGGCAGAGCTGCGAAGGTAATTGACGATCACGGCGAGATAATCGACACTGACGAGCGCGCCAGCGATATTATCGACGGCGAAGCGCCCGGTGCGATGCCGGAAAAAGTCGGGGACACCGACGAAGACATCATGGCCGTCATGGAGGGCCTCAAGACCAACGTCATCGTCATCGGCTGCGGCGGGGGAGGCTCGAACTCCATAGCCCGGATGTCCAGCGAGGGCATCGTGGGCGCAAAGCTCTTCGCCATGAACACCGACGCGCAGCATTTACTTCATACGAAGGCGGATAAAAAATTCCTGATCGGCAAAAAATTAACGAGGGGATTCGGCGCGGGCAGCCTTCCCGAGGTCGGGGAGAGCGCGGCGAAAGAAAGCCTCTCGGAAATTAAAGCCGCAATCAGCCAGTCCGACATGGTGTTCGTCACCTGCGGGCTGGGCGGCGGCACCGGCACCGGCTCGGCGCCCGTCGTGGCGCAGGTCGCCCGGGAGGGCGGCGCTCTCACGATAGCGGTCGTTACGACGCCCTTTAAGGTAGAAGGCGCGGTCAGGAAGGACAACGCGGAAAAAGGCCTCGAGAAGCTCCGGAAGTCGGCAGACACGGTCATCGTCGTCCCTAACGATAAGCTCCTGGAAGTCGTGCCGAACCTGCCTCTGCAGCAGGCGTTCAAGGTGGCGGACGAGGTGCTCACCCACGCAGTCAAGGGCATTACCGAGCTGGTCACCAAGGCCGGGCTCGTGAACCTGGACTTCGCGGACATAAAGACCGTGATGTCGAACGGCGGCGTGGCGATGATCGGCCTGGGCGAGGGCAAGGGCGATAAGGCGGCCGAGCTCTCGGTGCGCAACGCGCTGCTCAGCCCGCTGCTGGACGTGGACATCTCTGGGGCGAAAGCCGCCATCGTCAATGTCACCGGCGGCTCGCACATGACCATCGGCGAGGCGGAGGCCGTCGTCGAAGAGGTCTATAACGCCATCGACCCGGAGGCAAGGCTGATCTGGGGCGCATCGGTCGACCCCGACCTGGGCGACGTCATCCGTACGATGGTCATCATCACCGGCGTGTCCTCCTCCCAGATACTGGGCAAGCCGCAGGAGGAGCAGCAGCCGGTCTTCAATCCCCAAAAGACATTAAAAACGCAAAAATTCGGGCTGGATTTCGTAGGGTGATAAACGAAAACTATAAATGTTGATAAAATCTTAATTCACATCGTCCTTTTTTGAGGCTTCACTATGGCAGAGAATAAGGCAGGCTCAATATCGCTGGAACGCATCACCGATTCCATCAAGCAGTATGTCAGGATACTCAAGCTCACGCGCAAGCCGAGCATGGACGAGTTCCTGACGATCTCCAAGGTCGCGGGCATAGGCATCATACTCATCGGTATCATCGGGTTCATCATCTACCTGCTCATGGTTCCGATACCTACTATGTTCTTAAAATAAGGTGGTAGTAAAAAATGGCCCAGGAACAACAAATGCAGGCAGAGACGCCGACGGCGTCGGTATACGCTGTGAAGACCACCGCGAACCAGGAGCGGTCGGTGGCTAACCTCATCGCAATGGTGGCGCGTAAGGAGAACTACGACATCCGCTCCATCCTCGTACCGGAAGAGCTGAAGGGCTACGTGCTCGTCGAGTCGCCCATGCACGAGATCGTGGAGCACGCCATCCAGAACATCCCTCACGCCAAAGCGGTCGTCAAGGGCGCATCCTCGATCGCCGAGGTCCAGCATTTCCTGGCGCCAAAGCCCGTCGTCACCGGCATATCCGAGGGCGACATCGTGGAATTAATATCCGGCCCGTTCAAGGGTGAGCGTGCCCGCGTGAAGCGCGTGGATGAGACCAAGGAAGAGATCACAGTCGAGCTTTCGGAGGCTATGGTGCCCATCCCCGTTACGGTCCGCGGCGACATCGTGCGCGTGCTGAGCAAGGAAGAGACCAAGTAACAGGGTCTCTCATATCTTTTTTAATATTTTATGCTGTGTTGAATAACTTCGGGGCTTTAAACGACATGTTCAACACGGTAAATAATTATCATCAACGTAATATCAAATATTATTTATACAACTCTGCCTATTATACTAAATTTAAGGTCTGCTAAGATGGACAAACAGAAGCCCTATCCGGAAGGTACGATGGTCCTGCGGCTTTTTGTTGCCGGAGATACGCTAAAGTCGAGGCTGACCATCGCGAACTTAAAGGACATTTGCCGGAAGGATCTCAAAGGCCGCTGCGTTGTCGAGGTCATTGACCTGACACAGCACCCGGAAATGGCGGTCGACAACAATATCTCTGCCCTGCCGGCGCTCATCAAAGAGCTGCCTTTGCCGGTAAGGACGCTGATCGGCGATCTCGCATCGAGGTCGAAGGTACTTATCGCGCTCGATATTAAGGATCCGGATGAAGAAGCCGGCCGTAAGGTTAAGGCTAAAAAAGCTCTTGATACGAACGCCGAACATGAAAAATTATTGCGGGAAAACGAGCGGCTAAAGGCAGAGAACTACAGCCTGAGGCGAATGCTAAGAAAAAATGATGATTAGCCAGATAAGATAACCGTTACCAGCCTGTTTTTTACATTTCTGCCACGGGTAGCGTAAAGATAAACTTGGCGCCCTGGTTATATACACCCGGAATTCTATCTTCTACCCATATGACCCCGTTGTAGCCATCTACCAGCTTTTTTACAAGATAAAGGCCGAGCCCCGAACCCTTTGCCTTTGTGGCGCCTTTCTCGAACCGCTGGAAGACCCTGTCCTTGACCCAGTCTGGTATGCCGGGCCCGTTGTCCTCGACGGTGCAAAGGAAATATTCCTTGCCCTTTTCCTTAATACGCTTTATATTAATATCTATCATAAGCGGCCTGATGGGGTCGGAATGCTTGACCGAGTTGCCGACCAGGTTGGAAAAGACGTCCTTTATCAGGTCGTTCGCCTTCACCGGGCATATTTTCGGAGACTGGACGTTTATCGTGATATTCCGGCCGGTTACTTGCGCATATCGCTTTATTATCTCCGGTAATATATCGTTTATATTAATGATCTTTGTCGCATTGGCCGACTCCGAATGCTCGATGGTCGCCTGCTTCAGCTTCCTTACGTTATCGATGATCTCTGAGGCACTCTTCATTGCTTCCAGGGGTTTTTCAATGAGCGTCTTGATCTCGTCGACGTCAGACAGTTCCATGGCCAGCTCGAGATACCCGATGCCGATCTGGTTCAGGTTATTGATGTCGTGGCCCATCAGGTCGAGGTACAGCTCGGCCTGGGACTTTGTCTCGATCAGCGCTTTCTCGACCGCTTCCCTCTGCTCGATCTCGCGCCTTAGTTCCTCTTCCGCCGTCCTTCTTTCCTCTATATCGGCCCGGAGCTCTTCCTCGGCGGCTACCCTCGACTCGATCTCGTTAAGCAATTGCCTGTTAGTATTTTCAAGCTTTGCCGTCCGCTCATGGACCCTCTCTTCCAGCTCTTCCTCATATTGTACGTGCCCCGTGACGTCCCGGAACGATATCAGGTACGACGGCTCCTCTTCCCACACGACCTCGACCATGCGCATCTCGGCCGCGACGAATTCCTGGTAGCCCCTTACGATGTACATCTCCACGGGATCCTGCAGGATGATGGGGAAACCGAGCACCTTGCCGATCAGCTCGGATTCCTTCATGTTAAAAAGGATATTGGCCGCCGGGTTGGCGTACCGGATGGACCCTCTATTATCGAGGACGAGCATGGCATCGGCGTTCCTCTCGACGATCACGTGGAAATCATTCTCTCTCCTGCGCAGCGCGGACTCGGTGCGCTTTCGCTTCGCGATCTCCTCGACGATGAACCGGAGCTCCGTGAGCTGCGATCTCGGGTCTGCGCTCTTTTGCAGGAAGAGCTCGGCGCCGCTACGCACGGCCCTGATGATGGCGTTCTCCTTTCCCTGGCTGGCATAGATGATAACGGGCACATCGTTCCCCTGTGCCCTCAAGGTCTCTAAAAGCTCGATGCCATCCATCCCTTGCATCTCATAGTCCGATATGATCACGTCAAAAGTTTTTTTGTTCAGGAGCTCGAGAGCCTCTTCCGCCGAGCCGACGGCAGTGACATCCAGGCCTCCGTCTCTCTCCAGTAATTTTTTAGCCATCCTCTGGAACTCGGGCTGGTCATCGACAAGCATAACCGATATCATGGATATGATCTCACAAGTTATCCGTACCGACACTATATTGTTCCCTTCTTCTTTATATCAAGCCCGACAATGACTTTCTCCTCGATCGTCAGGTCCCCGATCAATCGCTTGACCGGCTCCGGAAGTTTTCTTATGACCGTGGGTATGGCGAGTATCTGCTCGCCGGCGGCAAGCTGCGGATTTTTCATGAGGTCTATGACTTCGATAGAGTACCTGCCATTCAGGTGCTCATCGCAGATCTTTTGGAGTTTCCGTACGGAATCCTGCATTTTCGGGGTCTCTCCCGCCACGTATATCCGTAAATCCCAGAACTCTTCGCCATCTTTCATCATTTTTCCTTTGCTTATCCTGGATGTCATAGTTCTCTGTCCTCGATCATTGTGCCTGCCGGACCCGGGACATTATTTCGCGGTCTTTCATCGCAATTTCCAGGTCCTGCTCTTTCTGCTTCAGGCTTTTTACCAGATCGTTCTCATCCACCTTGTACTGCACCTTTAATGCGGCGATCCTGGCATCAAGCTCCTTTTGTTTTTCTGCCAGCTTGATACGCGCATACTCAATGTCGCGCTGGGCATCGAGTATCGTCGCGTTATCCCTGGCCTCCTGGGATATCTTCGCGCTGCCCATAAGCACGCCGGACGAGCCAACGTATGGCTGTATCAGGTCGATGCCCTCACTGGTGATCACGAACTCCTTGATCTGGTTGGAGTGCCGCATGCCCCGGGATTTCAATATCGTCAGGCCCCGGTTGCGCTCGCCGTTAAACTCGAAGTTCCGGAGAATGATCCACGTGTCGATCATTGACGAGATGAAGGTCTCGGGATGTTCCGGTCGAACATCGCCCCGGATCAGGTCGGTGAAGAATACGGTGATGCTGTGACCCTTCATCAGGTCGTTAAGCCGGGTGAGCATCGACTTGACCTCTCTTCCGCTCCCGACGGCCGACAGGTCGGTGATCGGGTCGACGACGACATTCCCGGGATTGAATTTTTTAATGCCGTCCTCCATCATTACGATGTGCATCTCCAGGCCATAGAGGGCCGGCCGGGCGATGTGGAACTTTAATAACCCCTTTTTCACCCATTTTTGGAGGTCGATGCCGATGGAGCCCATGTTCCGGATGATCTGGTCCTGGGTCTCCTCAAAGGCAAAGTAAAGGCATTTTTCGCCCCGCCTACAGGCCGCGTCGACAAAATACGCAGCACAGCTGCTCTTGCCGGTGCCGGCGGTGCCCGATACGAGGATGGAGCTTCCACGGAAGTAGCCTTTCCCTCCGAACATATGGTCGAGGCTGGCGATGCCCGTCGATACGCGCTCCCTCGATATCTTATAATCCGTCTTAATTGAAGTGATCGGGAATATCGTTATGCCCTTATTTCCAATAAGGAACGGGTACTCGTCGATACCATGCGTGCTGCCGCGGTATTTTATGATTCGGAGCCGCCGCGTCGCAAGCTCGTTCATCACGCGGTTATCCAGCAGGATCACGCAATCGGCGATGTACTCCTCCAGACCATAGCGCGTTAAAGTCTTCTCCCCTCTTTCTCCCGTAACGACCGCAGTGATGCCCCGGTCTTTCATCCAGCGGAATAGGCGTAATAGTTCCGAGCGGACGATGGCGTCGTTTCTCAAGCCAGCGAACAGGACCTCGATGGTGTCCAGCGCGACGCGCTTTGCGCCGATGGAGTCGATCGCATATCCCAGCCGAATGAAAAGAGCTTCCAGGTTGTATTCGCCCGTCTCTTCGATCTGGCTTCGCTCCACGAAGACGTGGTCGATGGCGATCTTCTTTTCCTCCATCATCTTTTCAAGGTCAAAGCCAAGCGAGGCAAAGTTCTTTTTCAGGTCGGTAACGTTCTCTTCGAAGGTGACGTAAACCCCCGGCTCGCCAAATTGCATAGCCCCATGCGCGATAAATTCCATGGCGAACATGGTCTTACCGCTGCCTGCCCCGCCCGCGACCAGCGTCGGCCGGCCTTTTGGCAGCCCTCCATAGGTGATATCGTCAAATCCGTTTATCCCTGTAGGGACTTTCGGTAACTCGACTATTTTCGGGACACCCTTTTCCTTCGCCATTTATATCACGTCCAAAAATATAATGATCAGAGTATTTGTTTTAATATCGTCTAAACTTAGAATTAGGTTAACGTCTTTATATTATTTATCCATATCGAACGAATGTTATAATAAATTTAAGCGGCTAAGTCTTATGTCAATGTTTTATTAGCCATAATAAATAAATTTAACTTTTAGTACCTATCCAGAGCGCCATACCTGCGTAAAATTTGCCCCGACGACCCATCGCGCGTCATTCATGCCTTAAATGATTTAAATAAATTAAAATTGACCTGTAGAGCGGTGTAATGATTTGTCCGAATACGGCCGCCGGTTGAAGACAGTAGACATTGCTATCGGGATCTTCCTAATTTTCGCTATCACGGTCATCGGCTACTTTGCCCTTTTCGGCGGCCACAGCCAGGCGGGAATATCGAAGGCCGCTCCGGTCGAGGTGCACTTCATCGACGTGGGCCAGGGCGACTCCATCCTGGTCAAGGCCGGCGATAAGAGCATGCTCGTCGACGGCGGCCGGCAAGTAGAAGGGCCGAAGCTAGTGTCCTACTTGAAAAGCCAGGGCATCACTTCCATCGATGTCCTCGTGGCCACGCATCCTCATGCCGACCACATCGGCGGCTTGCTCTCCGTGCTCCGGGAGATCCCCGTGAAGGAAGTGCTGGACAGCGGCATGCCGTATACGACAAAGACCTATGAGGATTACCTTACGCTGATCGACCGGAAGAACATACCATATACGGTTGCCGAAGCCGGCCAGACGTTCCAGCTTGGGCCCGACGTGAAGGTCGAGGTGCTGGCGCCTCCGGCCTCGAAGAACGATGGCGGGGTCAACGAGAACTCGATCGTGCTGAAGGTCATACACCATAACGTCTCCTTCCTGCTCATGGGCGACGCCGGGATACCGGAAGAGATGCAGATACTATCCTCCGGCTATGACCTGAAAAGCGACGTATACAAAGTCCCCCACCACGGCAGCCAGTACTCGGCATACTGGGCCTTCATATCGGCAGTATCCCCGGTGGTAAGCGTGATCGAGGTCGGTCCGAATAAGTACGGCCACCCGAGCAAGGCCGAGCTTTCCCTGCTGGCGCAGAAGGGCTCGGCGGTATACCGCACCGATCAGAACGGCAACATTGTCGTGAGGTCCAATGGTACGGCCTTCACGGTCACGCCGGAGTATGAGATGACATCGGCTAAGGTATTATCATGTTCGCCGTCGTATGGCGCGATGAGGTGCGCCACATGAAGGCTACGATCGATAGGATGGAGGACGGGTGGGCCGTGCTGCTGTTGAGGGCGGACGAGAGCATCGAGTTCGAGCTGCCTGTGTGCATGCTGCCGGGCGGGTCAGGGGAAGGCGACATCCTGGATATTGATATATCCAAAGATATCGAGGCGACGAAAGTGGCAACAGAGAGGGTGTCGGGGCTCATTGAGAAGCTGAAGAAGAAAAATACAACCAGCTCGATCATTAAAAAGCCATCTGGAAAATAGTCGTGCGCATGGCTTTCACTTGATGGTTCGGCTTCGTGCCAGAAACCGAAGGGTTGTACGTACGTCTCTAGCCCTATCATTGCAAATGTATGACATTTAGCATTTCGCGAATATGCAAGAAATGATTTTATTTCTTTGAGCATAATATCAGATAACTGGAGTTTTTATGTCCCCGAAAGAATCGCTCGAGCCCTACAGGAGTAAGCGGGACTTCGAAAAAACGCCCGAGCCCGCCGGGGGAGAGGATAAAGAGTTACAACATCCCATCTACGTCATCCAGAAGCACGACGCGAGCCACCTGCACTACGACCTGCGCCTGGAGATGGGCGGCGTCCTGAAGTCCTGGGCTATACCGAAAGGCCCCTCGCTGGACCCGAAAGTAAAGAGACTCGCCATGCCCACTGATGACCACCCGATCGACTATGCCTCGTTCGAGGGCACAATACCCGAAGGCCAGTACGGCGGAGGCACCGTTATGGTCTGGGATATCGGTACATACAGGAACCTCCGGGAAGAGAAGCCCGAGGGACACAGGTTAACGATGGAGCAGGCCTACGACCAGGGAAAGCTCGAGGTCTGGCTGGAGGGAAAGAAGCTCAAGGGCGCCTACGCGCTCGTGCGCACGGGATTCGAAAAGCGGGGATGGCTGTTCTTCAAGATGAAAGAGGCCCGCGAGGGCGCATACGAGGATATCGAGAAGGCCGAGCCCGACTCTGCGCTTACCGGGCGCAGCCTGGACGAGATCGCAAAAGAGGGATGAGATGGACCTGCTGCTCGAGAGCCTGCCGCCTGAAGCGAAGAAGAAACTCGTAAAGACGGAGCAGCCAGACTGGGAAGAGCCGATGCTCGCGACGCTCACGGGCCAGCGGTTCGACGACCACGGATGGGCGTTCGGAAGGAAGCTGGACGGGGTCAGGTGCATCGCCTATTGCAAGGGCGATAAGATACGGCTCATGTCCCGTACCCGCCATGAGGAGAACGCATCTTTCCCCGAGATCGCCGATGCGCTACTAAAAGAGCGCTCAGCAGACTTTATCGTCGACGGGGAGGTTGTAGCCCTTGACGAACATGGTAACACCCGGTTCCAGCTTCTCCAGCCCCGCATGGGCCTGCAGGACCCGGCGGAAGCGCGCCGGACAGGCGTCATCGTCTATTATTATATTTTTGATATTCTCTACTACGAAGGCTATGAGCTGACGCAGGTCCCGCTCATCGAAAGAAAGCGTATCCTTGAAAAAGCGATCACGTACGGCGATACCATCCGCTTCGTCGAGGACCGTATCGGCGGCGGCATAGCCTACCTCAAGGAGGCTTGCGAGAAGGGCTGGGAAGGTCTCATTGCCAAGCGGGCGGACGGCCCATACGTCCATGGCCGCTCGGACGAGTGGCTCAAGTTCAAGTGTGTCCAGAACCAGGAGATGGTCATCGGCGGCTACACCGAGCCGAGTGGCAGGCGCATCGAGTTCGGCGCCCTCCTGCTGGGCTATTATAAAGGCGGTAAGCTCATGTACGCGGGCAAGGTGGGCACGGGCTTCGACGAGCCCACGCTCCGCCACCTGATGTCGCTTTTTAAGCCGCTGGAGCGATCTACGTCGCCGTTCTCCGCTGAGGTCAGGCTCAGGGACCACGTCCACTGGCTTGAGCCGGAGCTGGTCGCCCAGATCGCCTTCGAGGAATGGACCCGGGAGGGAAAGCTCCGGCAGCCTCGCTATGAGGGGCTGCGCTACGATAAGGCGCCCCGGGACGTCATCCGGGAGGTGCCGAAATGATCGATATGTTACACATCGAAGGCCATGAGATCAAGGTCACGCACCCCGAAAAGGTGCTATTTCCCGGGGACATGATCACTAAGGGCGAGCTGGTCGATTATTACCGGCGCATAGCCGACGACATGGTCCCCCTCGTCGAAAGTCGGCCCATGACACTGCAGCGCTTCCCAGACGGCATTGGCATAGATGGCTTCTTCCAGAAGGAGGCCTCTGAATATTTTCCTGACTGGATTCACCGCGCTATACTCGAGCTGGGAAATAGTGGTATCCAGCACCAGGTGGTCTGTGATAACGCGGCGACGCTGGTATACCTTGCGAGCCAGGCGATGATCACGCCGCACGTCTTTCTGAGCCGTGCCGATAAAATACACTATCCGGACAGGCTGATATTCGACCTGGACCCGCCCGATAATAACTTCGAGGCCGTACGCTCTGCGGCAAAGACCATTCGCGAAGCGCTCGACGCCGAAGGGTACCCTGTTTATCTTATGACTACTGGCTCCCGGGGCCTGCACGTCGTCGTGCCCCTGGACAGGAGCGCCGACTTTGATACTATAAGGTCCTTCGCCCGGGGCTTCGGCGAAAAGCTCGCCGCTAAATATCCTGACCGTTTTACCATCGAACTTTCAAAAGAGAAGCGCCATGGCCGCCTTTTCCTGGACTACCTGCGGAACTCCTACGGCGCGACGGGTGTGGCGCCCTATGGCGTAAGAGCGAAGAATGGGGCGCCCGTCGCGACGCCAATTACCTGGGACGAGCTCGACGATATCAAGAGCTCGCAGGAGTATAACGTGAGGAACATTTTCGCCAGGATGGATAAGCAGGGAAACGCCTGGAAGGGGATCGCGAAGGACGCAGCGCAAATTAAAAAGGCGTGAAAAAGCAATAAAAATGCAATATTTTAATACTTGTTCTTCTTTGCCAGGATCGTGAATCATCGGCATAATCGTCATTCAGGTTTAATCTGGTGCCGGGTACGTCGTTCACGGGCAATTGTACATTGTCCCGGAGCACTGTTTATTTTGGGCTTTTACTTAAAAAGTAAGCGAATAATCACTTTTCAATGACTGGTAGAACGACCACGAACCGGGCACCTTTGGTATAGTCGCCCTTGATGCGGTCCTCCACCCAGAATCTGCCAAGGTAGTCATCCACGAGCATCTTGATCAGGCATAAGCCGAAGCCCTTGCCCCGGGCCCTCGTGGTGTCCAGGCTGAGCCGGTCGAATAATTTCGCCTTCATTTCATCGGTGATACCGGGGCCATCGTCCTCCACAGTGACACGACAATACACTTTACCATTATGCATGACATGGCTAGTATGGATGTTGATCTCCAGCGGGCCTCTCGAATGTTTTATCGCATTGCCGATGAGATTGATGAACACGTCCTTTAACAGGCTGTTGGCCTTGACGAGATAGTGCTTATTCTGGTCATAAATGATATTAACGTCCCTTCCCGGGATCCTATCGAAATGTTCCACGGCATCCTCTATTACGAGATTAACATCGAGTATCTGTGGCTCATACATGCCCATTCTTTCCCGCTGTAACTTCCTTACGCTGTCGATGAGCCTGGAGCTATTCTTCAATGAATCCATCGCCTTATCCAGTAGAACGATGTTCTCCTCGCCTAGCTGGCCATTCATCTCGATAATATTATGGGCCAGCTCGAGGAAGCCCATGCTGATCTGGTTCATATTGTTGATGTCGTGGCCCATCAGGTCCACGTAGAGTTCCGCCTGGGCTTTTGCTTCCATGAGCGACTCTTCTGCCCGCTTGCGTTTGGTGATATCGCGAGCGGCCGCGAACACCCCGATGACCTTACCCGATTCGTCGCGATATACGTTAGCATTATAGAGGACAGGGGTAATGCTCCCATCCGTATGCCTGAGTTCAAGCGGATAGTCCTTAATCGAGCCTTCTTCAAACACCTTCTTATATCCCTTCCTGGCCATGTCCGGATCGGTGAAGTAATCAAAGAAATCGGTGCCCACGAGCTTATCACGCGAAATGCCGGTCACCATCTCGGTGGCCATGTTCACATCTGTGATCTTGCCATCGGGAGAGATGGTGACGAGCGGGTCAAGGCTCGCCTCGATCAAGCTTCGATTATATGCATTAGTGAACTTTACGGCCTCCTCGGCCTGCATGCGCAGCGTGGTATCCCTGACATAAGAGCAATTATACTCCTTGCCTTCATAGACGAGGTAGTTCACGGTGATCTCTCCGGGGAAGAAGGTGCCATCCTTTTTCCTCAGCCTTGCCTCGAAGGTGAAAGAACCGCGCGCTTTAATTTCTTTCCAGTGCTCATCCCAGTTCTTCTCGTTAAAATAGGGGTTAGTGTCGAAAGCCTTCAGAGAGAGAAATTCTTCCCGGGTGTAGCCGAAGGCCTTACATGCAGCCTCGTTGGCGTAAATGAAGCGGGCGTCGGGCGCCACCCAGAGGGCCATGTCCGCCGACCGGTCGACGGAGAACTGCGTAAGCCTCAGGTCTTTTTCGACCCGCTTACGCTCCGTGATATCTCTTCCGACGGCCTGGTAACCGGCGATCCCGCCTCGCTCATCGAAAATTATCCGGTTCTTCCACTCCTGCCATCCGACGCTGCCGTCCGGTAAATGCACACGCTCCTCGAGCGTAACAATTGGGGTTTTTAGGCTAAGCCCGGCGATACAGGTTTTAACGGTCTCCCTGTCTTCCTCGACGATCAGGGGCATGAACTCGTGGCCGACCAGCTCTTCCCTTTTCTTCCCGAAACATCTGCAATAGGCATCGTTCACGAAAGTGATCTTCCCGCTGACATCGAAAAGGCAGATAAGCTCGGTCTGGTCCTCGACGATGCCACGATATCGCCTTTCGCTCTCCTGCAGCGCCGCCTCTGCCCGCTTGCGCTCGGTAATGTCCCGGTCGATGCCGCGATATCCGGTAAAAACACCATTAGCGTCGAATACGGGCATGCCGCTCGTCTCTACCGTGACCGTACTTCCATCCTTTTTGACCAGGTTGTTCTCGAGAAGGGAGAATTCCTCATGTGCCTCAAAAATGGGGTTAAATAGCGCTTCGACCCTCTTCGATTCCTCAGGAGCCATATAGTCGAAGGGGGATGTCCCGATAATTTCTTCGGGTTCATACCCCAGGAGCTTGCGTACCTGAGGGCCGGCATAGGTGTACAGGCCATTTGCGTCTATCCCCCATACCCAGTCGTTGACTTGTTCGACGAGATAACTATCCTTTTTCTCGCTCACCCGTAACGCCCGCTCCACCAGATTACTCTCGGAAGTGTCCGAAGAATCGAGATCATTCTTTCGCCGGAGCTCGTTTTCCAGAAAAGCGACACGGTCTTTCAGCCCGGAGATTAGCCGATCCTTATCACCGGTATCTCTACCCCGGGCACTCTTAGACTTCTTCTGTGATCCGGATTTAGACGTCATGACACTGTCCCATATAAAAAATGGTTTAATATATATCGCTCTGCATTAATATTTATATCTGAAATAACACCTATACGGCTTAATATAAATATTTTATAATAAATCATGGCCCAAGTATCACGATGCAATTCGAGAAAAA
>Ga0335071_10002232_pt1 | contig 20803 bp, 16 predicted proteins | sample Lox_Sample_15_FD_206724 | JGI IMG/M metagenome (GOLD analysis project Ga0335071, IMG submission 206724) | Soil microbial communities from Loxahatchee National Wildlife Refuge, Florida, United States - Lox_Sample_1.5 | ecosystem: Environmental > Terrestrial > Soil > Wetlands | place: USA...
CCGGCGCGGCGGAGCCTCTCGATCACCCGGGCCGCACCCCGGGCCGGGTCGGCCGCACCGAGGTCGGGGAGGGCGAGGGCGTCTCGCCGCGCCGGGCAGGCGTCGAGGAGGTCGGCCAGCGGGGCCGCGGCGGCCCGGTCGGCGAAGGCCACCTCCTCGCGCGCGCCGTGGATCTCCGTGGCCCGCGACTGTGCCGCCTCGAGGAGCGCCGCCTGCAGCGCCGCGTCGCGCCCCAGCCGGCAGGCATAGCCGGCGGCGACCGGCACCGGCCCACCATCCTCGTCGAGGATCACCGCGGCGGCCACGGGCAGGCCGAGGTCGACGGGCGCGGGCACCCCCGCCGGCCTTCGCCGGCGCCCGCAGGAGGGGGCGAGGTCGAGCAGGTGGACCCGGAAGCCGCGCCGCAGGAGGGCGCGCCGGAGGGCGGCGGCGCCGGGGGCGGCCCGGGCCAGGGTGCCCGGATCGAGCAGGCGCGGGCCCAGGTCGCGCCCGGTGAAGCCGTCCGGCAGGGCGCGCGCCAGCTGGTCGCGCTCCGCCGCCTCGAGCAGCGCATGGAGCAGCGCCGCCGAGCGGACGGGGTGGGCGCCCATTCCGCTGGAGGTCCAGCGCGCCCAGCCCGCGCGCGCCGGGCCGGCGGAGGGCGGCGGGCAGTGGACGGCATCGAGGGGGACCAGGGCCGCCCCGCGCCCGGCGAGCGGGCGCGCCGGGCGCCAGGCACAGCGCAGGCCGTCCGCGCCCTCGGGGCCGCCGTCCCCGCCCAGCTCGGAGGGCGAGAGCACCAGCGTCCCCGGGCCGAGGTGCTCGCGGAGCTCCCGGGCGCTGGCCTCGGGCCAGGGCGGAGGCGGGAGCTGCTCGGCGCCCCAGAGCTCGGCCGCCTCCAGCAGGGCGCCGCGCTCCGCCTCCTCGCGGTGGAGCCCCTTGCCGTTGGTGACCTGGAGCACGTGACCGCCGGGCCGGACCGCGCTCGCCACCTCCACCCCGGTGCGGTCCAGGCCGGTGAGGCGCGCCACCCGCGTCACGCCCAGCGCGGCGGCGAGGCGGTCCCGATCGGCGGCCGGGCCAGGGCGGGTGGGCACGCGCCCTTATAGCCCGCCCGCGCGTTTGCGGCGGAACCGCGCCAACGTGGAGGCGGGGAGCGGAGCACCTTCCCGGGAGGCGATGCGCCGCAGCGGAGGTTTGGCGCTGGGCCGCGGATCGTCCCCGAGGCTATGATGATCCCTCACGGGGCGCGAAGGCGCCCCGGGGGCCGGCCCGCTGCCGGACAGGAAGGAAGAGAGGCGAGATGGCTCCCCCCAGGAAGCAGACCACCTCCCCGCGCGGCGCCGAGGCCCGGGCGCTGGAGCGCGCCCGCGAGCTACCCAACGCCCGCACCGCCTCGGACCCCGACAGCCTGAAGCGCGCCTTCGCCGACCACCTGCAGTACGCGCAGGGGAAGGACGAGCACTCGGCCACCGCCCTCGACCGCTACTTCGCCGTGGCCAACGCGGTGCGCGACCGGATGATGCGCCAGTGGATCCTCACCCAGCAGCGCTACTACAAGCAGGATGCCAAGCGGGTCTACTACCTCTCGCTCGAGTTCCTCATGGGGAAGGCGCTCGAGAACAACCTCCTCAACCTCGACCTCTACGACAACATGCGGCTGGCCCTGGCCGACCTGGGGCTCGACCTCGACGATCTCCTGGCCCAGGAGCCCGATGCCGGGCTGGGCAACGGGGGCCTGGGCCGGCTGGCGGCCTGCTTCCTGGACTCTCTGGCCACCCTCTCCATCCCCGCCTACGGGCACGGCATCCGCTACGAGTTCGGGATCTTCGACCAGGAGATCCGCAACGGCTACCAGGTGGAGCGGCCCGAGGAGTGGCTGCGCTTCGGCAGCCCCTGGGAGATCCCGCGGCCCGAGGCCATCGTCCCGGTCTCCTTCTACGGTCGGACCGAGCACGGGAGCGACGAGCGCGGCAAGATCAAGGTGCGCTGGGTCGACGTCCGGCACGTGCTGGGCATGCCCTACGACGTGCCGGTGGCCGGCTTCCGCAACGCCACCGTCAACACCCTGCGGCTGTGGCGCGCCCGCGCCTCGCAGGAGCTGGACCTGGCCGACTTCAACGCCGGCGACTACCTCTCCGCGGTCGAGGACAAGGACCTCTCCGAGAGCATCTCCAAGGTGCTCTACCCCAACGACCTCACGGTGATGGGCAAGGAGCTCCGGCTGCAGCAGCAGTACTTCTTCGTCTCCTGTGCCATCCACGACATCGTCAACCGCTACCAGAAGATCCACGAGGGCTTCCGGGAGTTCCCGGACAAGGTCGCCATCCAGATGAACGACACCCACCCGGCCGTGGCGGTGGCCGAGCTCATGCGCGTGCTGGTCGACGAGCAGGGGCTGGAGTGGGACGAGTCCTGGGAGATCGGCCGGGCCATCTTCGGCTACACCAACCACACCCTCATGCCCGAGGCGCTGGAGCGGTGGTCGGTGGACCTGTTCGGCCGGGTCCTGCCCCGGCACCTGGAGATCATCTTCGAGATCAACAAGCGGTTCCTGGACAGCGTGCGGGCCGAGCGGCGGGCGGAGGACGGCGCCATCTCGCGGATGAGCATCATCGAGGAGGGGACGCCCAAGCAGGTGCGGATGGCCAACCTGGCCGTGGTCGGCTCGCACTCGGTGAACGGCGTGGCCGCGCTGCACACCGACCTCTTGCGGCGCGAGCTGTTCCACGACTTCGACCAGCTCTGGCCGGAGCGGTTCAACAACAAGACCAACGGGGTGACCCCGCGCCGCTGGCTGTTTCAGGCCAACCCGGGGCTGTCCGGGCTCCTCACCGACGCGATCGGCCCGGACTGGGTCACCGACGCCAGCCTGCTCAAGCGGCTGGAGCCCCACGCCCGAGACGCCGGCTTCCGCGAGGCCTTCCGCAAGGTGAAGCGGGAGAACAAGGCCCGCCTGGCCGAGATCGTCCGGGCCGAGAACGGCGTCTCCCTGGACCTGGAGTCGATCTTCGACGTCCAGGTGAAGCGCATCCACGAGTACAAGCGGCAGCTGCTCAACATCCTCCGGGTGGCCTACGAGTACCTGCGCGTCAAGGAGGACCGCGGCTACGACCCCGTCCCCCGCAGCTACCTCTTCGGCGGGAAGGCCGCCCCGGGCTACGCGCTGGCCAAGTGGATCGTCAAGCTGGCCAACTCGGTGGGCGAGGTGGTGAACCGCGACGTGGACGTGCGCGGGCGGATCACCGTGGTGTTCCTCAAGAACTACCGGGTCTCCCTGGCCGAGCGGATCTTCCCGGCCGCCGAGGTCTCGCAGCAGATCTCCACCGCCGGCAAGGAGGCCTCCGGCACCGGCAACATGAAGTTCGCCCTGAACGGCGCGCTGACGGTGGGGACCCTGGACGGTGCCAACATCGAGATCCGCGAGGAGGTGGGGGCGGAGAACTTCTTCCTCTTCGGACTGACGGTGGAGGGCGTGGCGGCGCTGCGCAAGCGCGGGTACGACCCCTGGGAGTGGTACCGGAGCGACCGGCGCATCAAGGCCGTGCTCGACGCCATCTCCACCGGCGTGTTCTCGCCGGCCGAGCCCGGGCTGTTCCGGCCCATCATCGACGCGCTGCTCAACGGCGGCGACCCGTACCTGGTGCTGGCCGACTTCGCCGCCTACTGCGCCTGCCAGGACGAGGTCGACCGGGCCTACCGCGACGCGGAGCGCTGGAACGAGATGGCCATCCTCAACGTGGCCCGCTCCGGGAAGTTCTCCTCCGACCGGACCATCCAGCAGTACGCCAACGAGATCTGGAAGGTGAGCCCGGTGAAGGCGGAGTAGGGCGCCCGCGACCTTCTCCGCGGGGGATCCGGCTTGCATCCAGGGCAGGGCGGCCGCGGGCCCTCAGCGGATATGGCGTCGACGGGCCCCAGCCCGCTTCGCCCCCCCGCGGCCAGGGGCTGGCCCGGCAGGGCCGGCCCCGCCCCGCCTCGGCACCGCCCTCCACCCGTACCGGTCCAGGTCCACCGTCCCCCGCCCGTCGAGCAGGACGCCCTCGCGCCGGAGCTTGGCCTCCTGCACCGCCGCGCCCATGGGGTCGAGGATGGAGACCGCCGCCCGTTTGCGCGGCCGGGCCCCCAGGACCCGCTGCCAGGGCACGTCGTGCCGCGCCCCCCGGAGCGCGGCCAGGGCGTAGCCGACCTGGCGGGCCCCGCGGGGCCTGCCCAGGAGCGCCGCGACCGCCCCGTAGGTGGTCACCCGGCCGCGCGGGATCTTGCGGACCACGGCGTAGATCTCCTCCCAGCCGGCGGGCTGCGCGCGCATGGGCCGGAGTGTATCTTCCCGGTGCGACTCCGGCTTTTGGCACTGCGACCCGACCTATGGGTTGCATCGACATTTCGTCATTTTCGCAGGCCCGCGGCTGCGCTATGCACGGCCTCATGAACGCTCGACACCTCACCCGACGCCTTGCCCCCGTGCTCGCCGCGGCCGCCCTGGCGCTGAGCGGCTGCGGCTTCCAGGCCATCCCCCGGGCCGACAACGCCGTCGGCGCCGCCTGGGCGGAGGTCGAGAACCAGTACCAGCGGCGGGCGGACCTGGTGCCCAACCTGGTCGAGACCGTGAAGGGCTACGCCGCCCATGAGCGCGAGACGCTCCAGGCGGTGGTCGACGCCCGGGCGCGCGCCACCCAGGTGAGCGTGAGCGTCGAGGAGCTCACGCCCGAGAACCTGAAGAAGTTCGAGGAGGCGCAGGGGGCGCTGCGCGGCGCGCTGGGCCGGCTCCTGGCGGTGGCGGAGAACTACCCGGACCTCAAGGCCAACCAGAACTTCCGCGACCTCCAGGTCCAGCTGGAGGGGACCGAGAACCGCATCGCCGTGGCCCGCCGGCGCTACATCGAGGCGGTGCAGGACTTCGACAACCTGGTGACGGTCCCGCCCACCAGCTGGACCAACTCGCTCCTCTACCACAAGGTGGCGAAGCCCCAGTTCACCGCCACCACCGCCGGCGCCGCCGAGGTGCCCAAGGTGAACTTCAAGTGAGGGGGCTACGCCCCGGTTCGACGGGCCCCCCCGCGGCGGCGCTGGCCGCGGCCCTGGCCCTGCTGCTCGGGGCCGCCCCGGCCCGAGCCGACCTGGCGGTGCCGGCGCTCACCGGGCCGGTGGTCGACCAGGCAGGGCTGCTCGGCCGGGACGAGGTGGCCCGGCTGGAGGCGCTCTGCCGGGCGGCGCGCGCCCGGGACGGCGGGCAGGGCGTGCAGCTCCAGTACCTCGTCGTCCGCTCGCTCCTCACCGAGCCCATCGAGTCCTTCTCCATGCGGGTGGCCGAGGCCTGGAAGCTCGGCTCGAAGGGCTCGGACAACGGCGTCCTGGTCACGGTGGCCGTCGAGGATCGCGAGGTCCGCATCGAGGTGGGGGGCGGGCTGGAGGGCGGCCTCACCGATCTCCAGTCGGCCCGCATCATCCGCGAGACCATGGCCCCGGCCTTCCGCCAGGGCCGCTACGGCGACGGGCTCTACGCCGCCGGCGTGCAGATCCTGGGAGCGCTCGGCGCCCTGCCCCAGAACGTGGCCGCGCCGCGGCCAGCGCGGCCGGCGGTGCACCTGTCCTCCATCGGCGTGGTGGGACTGGTGGTGCTCTTCATCCTCCTCCGGATGGTGATGGGGTTCGGCCTGCGGCGGCGCTGGCTCTGGGGGCTGCCCTGGATCGTCGGCTCGGGCTGGGGCGGCGGGAGCCGCTGGGGCGGGGGAGGCCTCGGCGGCGGCGGGGGCAGCTGGTCGGGGGGCGGCGGCGGATTCTCCGGCGGCGGCGCCTCGGGGGGGTGGTGAGCGCCATGCACGTCGAGTCCCTCTTCACCGAGGCGGTCCGGGCGCGGGTGCGGGAGGCGGTGCGGCGGGCCGAGGCGCTGTCGCGCGGCCAGATCGTGCCGGTGGTGGTGGAGAGGTCCGGTCCCTACCCCGAGGCGCGCTTCCGGGGCGGGCTCCTCCTGGCCGCGCTGGCGACCGGGGTCGTCCTGGTCCTGCAGCTCCCCCTGGGCCTCTCCGAGCTGGCCCTCCTCCAGGTCGCCGCCGGCGCCCTGGGCGCGCTCTCGTCCTTGTGGGCTCCGGTGGAGCGCCTCCTGGTCGGGGGCGCGACCGAGGAGGCGGTGCGGGCCCGGGCGGAGCGGGCCTTCCACGAGGAGGGGCTGCACCGCACCGCCGAGGGGACCGGGGTGCTCCTCTTCGCCTCGCTCCTCGAGCGGCGCGCGGTGGTGCTGGGCGACCGCGGGATCCACGAGAAGATGGGGGACGGCGAGTGGGATCGGGCCGTCTCAGCGCTGGTGGCCGGGATGCGGGCCGGCGACCCGGGCCGGGGCTTCGTGGACGCGGTGGCGCTCTGCGGCGCGCGGCTCGCCGCGCACTTCCCCCGCGACCCGGCGGCGAAGGCCTCGCCCAACGAGCTCGAGGACGCGATCCGGGTGGAGAGGGAGTAGCGGGGCTCACGCCCCTCCGGGCCGGCGGAACCGGCAGCTCCGGCAGAGCGGGTGGTCGGGAACGCCGGCGACGAGCGCCCGGAAGGCGGGCCCCTCCCAGAGCGCGGAGAGCGGCGCGTCGGCCACCGAGCCCAGGTCGCCGAAGGCCTCCCCGGCGGCCGGGTGGGGACAGGGCGCCAGGCGCCCGTCCCATCGGACCCAGGCCTCGCGGCCGGCGAAGGGGCAGGGGCCGGCCGGCGCCGGCGCGGCCGGGTCCGGGGCGAGCGGCGCGGCGTTCTGCACCACCACCGCCGCGCCCCAGGGCAGGCGGACCTCCTCGGCGGCGCGGAGCGCGGCGGCCGCGGCGGCGTTCCAGCGGGCGATGGAGGGGGCATCGCGGGTGAGCGAGCGGGCGGCGAGGTACGGGCGCCAGGGCTGCAGGTGGTTCAGCTTCACCCGGTCGACGCCCAGCCGGGCGGCGAGCCGCACGATCTCGGCCAGCTCGTCGACGTTGGCCTCCTGGGCCGTCACCTGGAAGGACACCGTGGCCCGGTGCCCGCCCTGGCGGCGGGCCAGCCGGTCGCGGACGGCCAGGAAGCTGGCGGCGTCGCCGACCGCCCGGTCGAAGCGGAGCCCGGCCATGATCGCCTCGGCGGTGCGGGCGGTGGCGCCGTTCCAGGAGAGCTTCACGTCGGAGGCCACCGGGAGGAGGGCCTCGCCCCAGGCCTCCGCCCCCCGCCCCGGGAACGTGCCGTTGGTGGTGAGGTTCACCCGGAGCCCCCTCGCCGCGCAGGCCCCCAGGACCGCGTCCAGCCCCTGCCAGAGGAGCGGCTCCCCCAGGGTCGAGGGGATCACCTCCCGGAGCGGGGTGCCCTCCCGCTCCGCCAGGACGGAGAGCGCCAGGCCGGGGTCCATGCGCCGGGGAGGGCGTCCGGTCCCGCGGCCCAGGCGGCACATGTCGCAGGCCAGGTTGCAGTCGTCGGGGTCGGCGACCAGGGTCAGCCGCCAGGGGCCGGGCCGGGGGCTCGTGCGCGTTGACAACTCCTCTGTTGTAACGGAAAAGTCGGGGGCCATGAAGACCGCCCGAGAGAGGGGCGGGCGCGGCCGCCGTCCGTCGTCCGCCGAGTCCCGCAGCCCCGAGCCCCATGAGACCGCGCCGGTGGGGAAGGACCTCACCCCGGTGGTGGGGTCGAACCTGCGGCGGCTCCGCGGCCAGCGCGGGCTCTCGCTGGAGAAGCTGTCCCGGCTCTCCGGCGTGTCCCGGGCCATGCTCGGGCAGGTGGAGCTGGGTCAGAGCGCCCCCACCATCAACGTGCTCTGGAAGATCTCGTCGGCCCTGGGGGTCCCGTTCTCGGCGCTCATCAGCGCCCGGGGGGGCGGGGGCATCCAGGTGCTCCGGAGCGAGCAGGCCAAGCTCCTCACCAGCCACGACGGCTCCTTCTCCTCGCGCGCCCTCTTCCCCTTCGACGAGCCGCGCCGGGTGGAGTTCTACGAGCTGCGGCTGTCGCCCGGCGGCGCCGAGCGGGCCGACGCCCATAACCCCGGCACGGTGGAGAACCTGGTGGTGGCCGAGGGGGCGGTGGAGATCGAGGTCTCGGGGCGGAGGGAGCAGCTGACCCGGGGTGACGCCATCGTGTTCGAGGCCGACGTGCCGCACATCTACCGCAACCCGGCCGAGCGCGAGGCCGTCATGTACCTGGTGATGACCTACGCCGACACCGTCGGATAGCCGGCGCGCCCCCCGGCCCTGTCCCCTGCACGCAGGGGATCCCCCGCGGCCGGGGCGCGCTACAATCCCCCGGGCCGTGCCTCGGGAGGGGTGACTTCTTGGCGCTCCGGATCGGTGAGCTGCTGGTCGAGCGGGGGGTGGCGACCCGCGAGGACGTCGAGCGTGCCGTCCGCGAGGCCAACGCCAAGGGCGTGCCGCTGCTCTCCTACCTTCTCCTCGCCGGGGCCGACGAGGGGCTGCTGGCCGGGGCCCTGGCCGAGCGCCACCGGATGCCGGGGGTGAACCTCTCCCGCTCCACGCTCACCCTGGAGGCCATCGCCCTGGTGCCGCGCCAGGTGGCCGAGAGCGACCTCATCCTGCCCATGTCGCTGGAGGGCGGCCGCCTGCACCTGGCCATGTCGCACCCGCTCGACGAGCGGGTGGTCTCGGAGGTGCGCTTCGTCACCGGCATGGAGGTCTCGCCCTACGCCGCCGTGCGGCAGTCGCTGGTCGAGGCCATCGCCGGCGGGTACGACGCGCACGCCCGGGGGGCCGCGGTGTGGCGCGGGAAGGTCGGCCCCTCCGACCCCCACCTCGAGGTGGTGATCCCGCTGGCCGCCGATCTGGAGGAGGAGGTCATCGAGATCGTCGACGAGGCCGACGTGGCCGAGGCGGAGCCCGAGGTGGCCATCGAGGTCTCCTACCCCGAGCCCCTCCCGGCCCGGGCCGACGGGCGACCCATGGCGCTGGTGGTGGACGACGAGCCGGAGATCCGCCAGCTGGTGCAGAGGATGCTGGAGGCCAAGGGCTACGAGGTGGAGACGGCCGCCGACGGCGAGCAGGCCCTGCAGAAGGCCGACGCGCTGGTGCCCGACGTCATCCTCCTCGACGCCATGCTCCCCAAGGTGCACGGGTTCGAGGCCTGCCGCCGGCTCAAGTCGGCCTCCCGCACCCGCCTCATCCCGGTGGTGATGATGACCGCCATCTACCGCGGCTGGCGGTTCGCGCAGGACGCCCGGGACAACTACGGGGCCGAGGACTACGTGGAGAAGCCGTTCCGCCTCGACGACCTGTACCGCCGGGTGCAGGCGGTGCGAGAGTCGAGCGCGGCGCGCCTCACCGCCGAGCCGACCGCGGCCGAGCCGCTGGTGCAGCGGGCCCGCGAGCTGCTGGCCGCCGGCGAGCCCAAGGCCGCGCTGGAGGCCCTCTCCGAGGCGGTCCGGGCCGATCCCTACGCCGCCGAGGCCCACTTCCTGCGGGGCCGTGCGCTGCGGCTGCAGGGCGACGCCTTCGGCGCCATGACCGCACTGGAGCACGCCGCCGAGCTCCGGCCCAACCACCTCGCCGCCCTGCGCACCCTCTCCTCCCTGTACGAGGAGAAGGGCTTTCGGCGCAAGGCCACCGAGGCGCTGGAGCGGGCGCTGGCGGTGGCCCCCGAGCCGGCCCGCGAGGAGCTGCACAAGGATCTGCTCCGGCTGCTGGGCTGATCGCCGGGTTCGAGGCATGATGCCTGCGCTCGTGGCCCCGCCGGGCCCGGGGGAGGTCGCAGCGCATGGACGGGAAGGGTGGCGAGGCGACGGGCCAGGGCGGGCAGGCGAAGGCCGAGCTCTCCCCGGAGATCAGCGCCTGGCGCGCGGCGGTGGCGGCCCGCGGGGAGGAGCCGGCCCCGGCGCCGCCGGCCGGACCGGTGACGCTGGCGGTGGTGGTGCCATGCTACAACGAGCAGGAGGTGATGCCCGAGACGGTGGAGCGGCTGGCCGCCCTGCGCGCGCAGCTCCTGGCCGAGGGGCTGGTCACCGAGGGGAGCACCGTCGAGCTGGTCGACGACGGATCGAGCGACGGCACCTGGCGCCTGATCGAGGCCGCGGCCGGGATCTTCCCCTGGCTGCACGGCATCCGGCTCTCCCGGAACCGCGGACACCAGCACGCGCTCCTGGCCGGCATGCTCACCGCCGCGGGCGACGCGGTGGTGACCGTGGACGCCGACCTGCAGGACGACCTCCAGGCCATCCGGGAGATGCTGCTCCGCCACGCCCGGGGCGAGGAGATCGTCTACGGGGTGCGGGCCTCGCGGGAGAGCGACACGGTCTTCAAGCGCGGCACGGCCGAGCTCTACTACCGGCTCCTGCGCTGGTGCGGCGTGGACGTGGTGTTCAACCACGCCGACTACCGGCTGCTGGGGCGCCGGGCACTCCGGGCCCTGGCCGACTACGGCGAGGTGAACCTGTTCCTGCGGGGCCTGATCCCGCTCCTCGGCTTCCAAAGCGGGGTGGTGACCTACGACCGCCGCGAGCGGTACGCCGGCACCTCCAAGTACCCGCTGCGCCGGATGCTGGCCCTGGCCTGGGACGGCATCACCTCGTTCTCCTCGGTGCCGCTCCGCTGGATCACGCTGCTCGGGACGTTGGTCTCGCTCCTCTCCTTCGTCCTGGCGGGGTGGGCGCTGGTGCTGCGGCTCCTGTGGCCCGGGGGGGTGGTGCTGGGCTGGGCCTCCACCGTGGTCCCGCTGGTCTTCCTGGGCGGCGTGCAGCTCCTGGGGATCGGGGTCATCGGAGAGTACGTGGGGAAGGTCTACCTCGAGGTGAAGCACCGGCCGAGGTTCCTCATCGACCGCCGGATCTGAGCCGGCCCGGTCCGGGGGCCGCCCGGCCGCTTGCCGTCGCGCCAGCCCCGTGCCACGCTGGCAGCACTGCTTCCGCCGGGAACGGCCCGGCGAGCGGAGGCTGACGTGGGCGGTGAAGAGTCGGCAGGGGCCGAGGCGCTCCTCGACCAGACCATCGCGGAGCTCCTGGCCCGGGACGCGATCGACTTCCCGCCGTACCCGGCCATCGCCCTGCGCATCGGGGCACTGGTCCGGGCCGGCGACTACGGCCTGGACGAGCTGGCCCGGCTGGTCACCTCCGACCAGTCGCTGGCCACCGACGTCCTGCGCGTGGCCAACTCCGCCGGCTACTCCCACGGCATCCCCACCGCCTCGGTCGCCCAGGCGGTGGCCCGGGTGGGCGCCGAGGAGCTGGCGCGGGTGGCCCTGGCCTCGGCGCTGGGCGCCACCGCCCTGGCGCGCGGGCCGCTCGCCAACCTGCGCCGCCTCGCCTGGCGGGACGCGCTCTCCTCGGCCCTGCTCTGCCGGGAGCTGGCGCGGACGCGCGGACTCCCCGGCGACGACGCCTTCACCTGCGGGCTCCTGCACGACTTCGGCCGCGTGATCGCCATCGGCGCCATCGAGCGGATCGCCGCCGGCCAGCGGCTGGCCCGGCCCATGTCGGCGGAGTTCTGGAACCGGGTGGTCGACCGCCACCACGTGGCGCTGGGCGTGACGCTGGCGGCCCGCTGGGAGCTGCCGCATCTGGTGATCGACGCCGTCGCCCTCCATCACGAGGAGACCGACCAGGGTGCCGAGTCGCCTGCCATCCTGGACGTCATCCGGACCGTCGACCCGCTGGTGGGGCTGCTCCGGGACCGCTCCCACCTCCAGGCCAGCCTCGACGCCGTGGGCAAGCTCACCCGGGAGGACGGGGAGGCGCTGCGGCGGGTGCTGCGCGGGCTGGCCGGCTACCTGGCCTCCTTCGAGCGGGACTCCGGCAGCCCCGACGCCCGCCTGCTCGTGCGGCCTCCGCGCCCGGCGCCGGCCTGGGAGGCCCCGCCCCGGCCCGAGGACCGGCGGGTCCGCTTCCGCATCGCCGGGCAGGACTACGAGGCCACCGGCTTCGGCCCCAACCAGCTCTTCGTCCGCGGGCCGGCGCCGCTGCCGGAGGAGTTCCTGCTCGAGGTGGAGGCGCTGCACGAGCCCGGCCTCGTCTTCCACGCCCGCGTGCTCCTCTGCTGGCCGGAGGGCGAGGTCTGCGGCGCGCTGCTCATGCCCTTCGCGCTCACCGGCCCGGCGCTCCTCCACTGGCAGGGGCTGGTCCCGGCGGGCGGGGCGGCCTGAGCGCGGGGCCTCTTCTGCCCGGCCCGTAGCTGGGCGCATCCGGGACGCCGCCCCCGCCCCATCCGGGCGAGCGCCGGGCTCCGGGAAGCCGCGGAGCGCGAGGTCGGGGTGGCCGAGGGTGGCGCGGTTCATTCGCCTCCCGGCCCTCACCCCGCCACCGGACCGCAGACGGGGCCGGGGAAGGCGGGAACGGCGGCGCTTCCCCTCGCGGTGAACCTCTGCGGCGGCGGCTCGGGAGAACTCGGTCGACCGGCGCCGGCGCAGCGGCGGCCGAGCCCGTCCGCTCTGGTCGGGCAGGCGCCCCGCGCCGGCGAGGCTGGCGGCCGCGATCGCGGCGGTATATGCATTCAGGCGCATGACGGACGGGGACCGTGGCGCAAGGGGTTCGCCCACCACATCGTTCTCTGTGTACGCTCGGCCCATCGAGGACCGCGCCGATTCCTGGGGCGCCCTGGACGGTGGCCCGGAGGTCGCCGACGAGGTCCCCTGGTTCTCCTGGCAACGGAAGGCGGAGTCGGCCATCGCCTCCAAGGACTGGGAGGGTGCGCTCGTCGCCGCGCGTTTCGCGGTGGAGCACGGGCCTGAGGTCGCACACAATCACCTGCTGCTCTCGACCGCCCTGGAGGCGCGAGGCAGCCTCCCCGAGGCGCTGACCGCCGCCGAGACGGCCGGGCGCCTCGACCACGGGAGGACGCTTTCCGTCTTTGCGAGGATGGGCCAGCTGCGCTGGAGCGTGGGAGATCTCGCGGGCGCCGTTGCGGCCTACGGCGAGGCCCTCGAGCGCGACCCGGGCTTCACCGTCGCGAGGAAGGCGCTGGCCCTCCTCGGTCCTCCGGGCCGGAAGGTACTCGACCGGTTCGAGGGGTGGCGGCGGACCGTGCGCTTGGCCATGCTCACCCTGGGTACTCCCCTCTGGCTGGACGGGTTCGCTGGAGCCGGAACCCGGACGTCGACCAGCGACGGGCATCCCGATCTGGGGCCCGCTCCCTTCAACCTGGGCGATCAGTTCGTGGCGCTATCCCTGGCGCGGGTACTCCACCTCGAGCAGTTCTACACGCTGCGCCCCGAAGCTCCTCAGGTCGACTTCGATCGGATCAACCAGGAGTGCGATCTGCTCATCATCCGAGGATCGTGCTTCCTCTACCCCGGCTTCTTCAGCCAGCACGTCGGCGCGGAGGTGCTTCGCAAGATCAAGATACCCATGGTGTACGTCGGAGCGGGAGTCCAATTCGATCTCAACGAGCCCATGCGCCTATTGCCGGCCGACGTCGAGTGCTTGCGAATCATCCACGATCGATGCGTCAGCAGCAGCGTGCGTGGCCCACGCAGCGCCGAGCTGCTCGATTCCTACGGCATCCACAATGTGCGGGTCACCGGCTGCCCGACCATCGTCTGGTCGCTGGAACGGGAGATCCATGTCCGCCGGCCGTCGCTCGACCGGGCCGCCTGGACGTTGACGGACCTGAGCTGGTCGCCCGGAGCGACGTTGGCGCAGCTCCAGCACCTGCGTCGCCTGCACGACGTGGCTTCCCGCCTGTACGTCGTCGCGCAGGGCGGCGAAGTGGTGCTTCAGCGGTGGCTCTCCTGGAGCAGCATGAACAGCCAGGGGCAGCGGCACGACGAGGCCGAGTCGCCGTTCCTGACCCGATCGACGTATCGACCCGGGAACCCCGCCACCGCCCTCTCGGATCTCGCGTACTACTACCGGCAGTGGCCAGCGGACTTGCTGGACGCCCTGCAGACGAGCGGCTTCTTCGCCTCCGACGTTTCCGCGGCGCTGCGGTTCTTGCGCGAGATGTCGCTCGTCTGCGGAACCCGCCTCCACGGCAATCTGATGGCGTTATCCCAGGGCGTCCCAGCCGTCTTCTGCATCCACGATGCCAGGGTCGCCGAGATGGTGGAGCTGATGCAGGCTCCGGCGTTCGTGCTCGGGGAGGACGTGGACTTCGACCTCGAAGGCTGGGACTGGTCACACTTCGAGAGGCGATACCGGGCCATCTATGATGGATTCGTGGATTTCTTTGCGGAGAACGGATTGCCCCACAACCTACGGCCGGCCCCCGGTCCCCGAGAATAGGTGGTCGGAGGGGTCTATCGTTCCCGTGGGGGTTGGGGGAGACACTCCTGCTGGAAGGCCCAACGAAGATGTCCAGGTCCGCGGAAAACAATACCGGGGCGGGAGGCGCACTCCGGGGCTGGGACGCGGTGTTCGTGGCCGCGGCTGGCTTCGCCTTGGCCGCATGTGTCCTCGCCGTCTGGGTCCGCGCGCACCATTCGCGAGTGGTGCTGTTCGAGAACTGGGATGCACGCGTCTACACCGGGATGGCATCCGGTCTCGATACCGCGCTCCACAAATCGATCGGAGAGGGTTGGGCCTTCCTCCGGACCAGTCTGCGCTCCACGCACAACGCTCTGTACGCCGTGCCCATCGTGGCGGGCTACCGCCTTATCGGGGAATCGTGGGAGAGCTACGAGATCCTCGTTGCCGTCCTGTACGCCCTCCCGGCATGCTGCGTCGTTGGGCTGCTGGGCTCTGCGATGGCCGCCCGCCGACGCGGCCAAGCGCTTCTGCTCGTCCTGACGATGGCCCTGACGCTGCCATCCCTATGGGCGTCCGTCCTCTCCTACTACCCCGACGTCGCTGCGCTCGTCGCCCTAGGTGGACTCCTTTGGATGGGATGGAATGGGCGAGAGAGGCTGGAGGTGAAGGCCCTGGCGGGGATGGCCTTCTGTGGGGCATGGGCGGTGCTCCTCCGGCGGCATTTCGCCTTCCCGGTCCTGAGCGCGTACCTGGCCGTTGGCCTCACGCACGCGTTCGCGATGCACGCAGCCCCCGTGTCGATGGTGCAGCTGCGCCGCCTAGCAGGAGCGGGACTCAGATTGGGCGCAAGCGCCATCGCCGGGCTGGGGCTCATGTTCCTGGTGGCTCCGAGGTACAGCAGCCAGTTCTTCGGGAACTACTCTGCGCTTTACGAGGGTTGGCGACATCCCCTCGGCGAGCTCGCCCTTCGGTTTCTCGGCGACAGCGGCCTCGGCACGACCGCGCTCGCGTTCGCTGGCCTGTGGCTGGCCGAGTGGCGCGGCCTGGCCCAGCCAGGGGCTTCTCTCTTCTTGGGGGTCTTCGCGGCTGGGTGGTGCTTCCTCTGGTGGTTCGGCTCCGGCCAGGCGGGCCTTCAATACGACCTGCATGTGTTTCCGCTCATACAGGCAGTGGGGCTGGGGTTGGGCGCCGTCGCCCTCCTCGAAAGCGCGCGCAGGACGCGGAGGGCACTCGGAGGAGGGGCGGTGCTGCTAGCGACGGTTCGCTTCCTTCTGGCTCCGTGGGAAGGGCCATCGTCGGATGCGGTCCGGTACGCCATCGGCCCGAACCTGGCACCGAACAGGACCCACGCCTACGACGTCGATTCCTACCGTTCCCTGGTCCAGATGCTGCGGTCGCTTGCGCCCCCGGGGAAGGCCATCTATGTCGCTGCTGGCTCGCACCTGCTCAGCGATGCGATCCTGAAGTCGGTGGAGGAGTACTTTCCGGCGCCGGGGCGGCCACGTCTCACGTTCCTCGAGGCGGCCCAGGTGGACTCCCGCGATGCTCTTCCCATAGCGGACCTCACCCGCGCGGACGTTATCGTCAGCGCCACGCCGGTGCAGTATCACCTGGCGCCGCAGAACCAGCGACTGGTGGGGACGGTGGTCGAGATGATGAGCGACGGCCAACCGTTCGCATCTGCGTTTGGTCTGAGCGGGACGGTGGAGTTTCGGTCCGGGTTCCGTGCCGACGTGTTCGTCCGGAAGCGGGCGACGGACTTCCAAGAGGCGGTGCAACTTCTCGACTCCATGCTCGAGGAGATGAAGACGCCCCCGGGAGGGCAGGGACCCTGGGCCCTCGTGTCCAGAGCGGTCGAACACTCGGGCGGGCAACTCTCCCCCACGAGCTGCTGGCTCAGCGTCGAGCCGCTGGGAGGCGCTGCGCCCCGCCTCGTGAGCGTGAAGAGGTACTCAGGGCGCCCCGTGGTGGAGGCGAAGCTCCGAGTGTCGAGGTGTCCTGGGGGCGTGGCCAAGATCGGCTGCGTCCATCGCGACGGAGGGGAGACGAGCGTGGCTGCGTTCGTCGTGCCCGCGACGGGACCGGATCAGTATGCATCATTCCGCACCGAGGCCGGGCCGGTCGAGGACTGTCGACTGAGCCTGACGGTGGACAGCAGTTCTCCCGACGGTCCAGCATGCGGGGTCTACTTCCGTGCTCTTTCGCTCGAAGCAGGCGAGAACCAAGCAAGTCCGTGACTCCTGTGACAGGCCAGCCCAGAAGACAGCGGCGAACGTGGCCGACGCCCGAGCGAGTCTGGGGATGGTGACGGCGCTGCAGGGGATCCGGGATCGCGGTTACGCGCCGGGCGTGGTCTTCGACGTGGGCGCCTCGGACGGGAGCTGGAGCGAGCTGGCCCTGACCACCTGGCCAGGCGCGCGGGCGGTATGCTTCGAGCCGCTGGTGGAGCGCCGGCCCGCGCTCGACCAGCTCTCGGCAAAGTACCCGGGTCGCGTGCAGATCCAGCCGGTTGGGCTCGGGGACGAGGACCAGGAGCTGAGCCTCGGTGTTACCGACTCCCTCTGGGACTCCAGCTTCGCCTATCCCGGGACACAGGCGCGGCGTGTCCCCGTCCGGCGTCTCGACACCCTCCTCGCGGGAGGGGACATCCCGTCCCCCGAGTTCGTGAAGATCGATGTCCAGGGCTTCGAGCGTCGGGTGCTACGGGGAGGGCCAGTCGCGTTTGCGAGTGCCCAGCTCGTGCTCATGGAGTGCAACTTCTTCGCTTTCTGCGACGACATGGTGACGCTGGACGAGACCGTGGCGTTCATGTCCGCTCGCGGATTCGTCCCCTACGAGTTCGTGGACTTCCTACGGCGTCCCCTGGACGGAGCGATGGGGCAGTGCGACATCGTCTTCGTGCGCCGAGGCCATCGCCTGATCGAGGACCGCCGGTGGAACCGGTGACCGGCGGCCGGCCGCCGTACCCCCGGCTCGACGTCTGCTTGTGCGCCCACAATCCACGGGTGGAGGTGCTTGGCTTGGTGCTCCGGTCCCTGGCTGCACAGGGCGCCGGGCCGTCGACGTTTCGGGTGCTGCTGGTCGACAACGCCTCCCGGCCCGCCCTCCCCGAGAAGGTCCTGGCACCGCTCCGGGACGCTGGCCGAGAAGCGTCGATCACTCGTGAGGAGCGCCCGGGGTTGACCATCGCGCGGTTGCACGCCATTCAACGCACCAGCTCCCCATGGGTGCTCTTTGTCGACGACGACAGCGAACTGACGGCGGGGTTCGTCGAGGAGGGGATGGCCTTCATCGAGCGCCATCCGGAAGTGGGCTGCTTCGGAGGGAAGCTCCTCCGACCCCGGGACTTGCAGGTGCCGCGCTGGGCGGAGGCCTTCCTTCCCTACCTAGCCATCAAGGACGAAGGGGACGAGGTCATCACCGGGGTCGGGAGGGAGTGGGGGCCGTGGGAGCCGCCCGGCGCCGGGATATGGGTTCACCGCGAGGTGCTGGAGATCTACCGGACCCGGGTGGAGACGGACGCGCGCGGGCTGGATCTGGGACGGAAGGGCAGGCAGGGCCTGGCGTCCTGCGAGGATGCACTCATGTCGCGGTCGGCGGCACAGGCGGGGATGCTCGTCGCCTATAACCCGAGGATGGCGCTCTACCACCACATCGATCCCTCACGCCTGCGGCTGCGGTACCTGCTCCGCCTCATGCGGTCGTACGGCAGGAGTCACGTCCTGCTCGACTCCATACTCAACGCAGAAGTTGGCACATCCCTGATCGTCCCCGAGTACTATCGCCAAGCCAAGGTGTTCGGGACGGTCCTGCGCCATGCATTCCGCGACGGACGGAAGAAGTCGCTGCGGTTCGGCCTCGGCATGGTGCTGTACCACTGGGACGCCCGCGCTGAGTACCTCCGCCTGGAGAGGGAGGAATCGCAAGCGCGTCCAGCTCTTCCCCCCAGTGCCGGGACCTAAACGGTCGATCGCAGTGCACGGTCGTTTAGGCCCTCGTGACCGACACCCGGAGGCTGCCCATGCACCAAAGGACCCCAGCGAGCCTGCCACGCATTACGCTGGTCGTTCCCTCGTTCAACGCCGTCTCGACCGTCGAGCGGGCCCTTCGCTCGATCATCGGGCAGGCATACCCCGACCTCCAACTCGTCTGCGTGGACGGAGCCAGCTCGGACGGAACGGTCACGGTGCTCGAGCGTCACCGGCAAGAGCTTGCCCACCTCGTCGTGGAGCCCGACCGCGGCCCGGCCGAGGCCCTGAACAAAGGCTTCCGCCTGGCCGACGGTGAGATCTTCGGGTGGCTCAACGCCGACGACGAGCTTGCGCCCGGTGCGCTGCTCGCGGTGGCGAGGACCTTTCGCGATCGGCCCGACGTCGACGTGGTCACCGGCGGGTGCTATCGCTTCTACGCGGACGGGTCGCAGGTGCAGACCGCCGTCCCCGATCGCTTCCTGCGGTCCATGGCCCTGCGGAACGACCTCGAGCAGCCGAGCACATTCTGGCGTGCCTCCGCACACCGCTCGGCCGGCGAGCTGGACGAGACGATGAAGTACGCCTTCGACTGGGAGTGGTGGAACCGCCTCCGCGTGAGGGGGGCGAGGTTCCTCCGCGTCGAGGACGTCCTCTCCCACTATCACTTCAGCACGGACAACCTCACCTCGCGGGGTGGGCACAAGGTCGTGGAGGAGATGTACCGCATCACCCGGCGCTACGGTCCCTGGCGCGGGCGGGTGGCCGATGTGTACCGCTTCCTGTACCGGACCTTCGATCTCCGAGGTTACTTCGACGACCCCAACGCGCTCAGCCCCCTGCGCCGGCTCGTGTTTCGCACCACGCTGAGCGTCGTGCGGATCGTCTTCGGGCGCGAGGTCCGCGACGGCTACAACTGGAACTGGGCCTCGAAGCAAGCCCGCGGGCTCATCTGGTACCGCTAGGCTGGCCGAAGGTGGCGTCGCGGGAGAGCTGGACCCAGGCACGCCGAGCGGCCAGGTGGTGCCCGAACATGGCGAAGCCAAAGCGCTGAGATCGCCGCCGGCCGATCCGGTAGCCGTGCCAGGCCGTGATGAGCGAGCGCATCCTGCCCCGGTACCGGTTGGGGATCTCCGCGGTCTCGCTGACCAACGCCTCGAGGACGGCGAGGCTCGCGCCGAAGGCAGTGAGCAGGCGGAGGAGGTAGCGGTACCGGAATCGCTCGGGCTCGAGGTGGTGGTGCAGCCAGAGCTGCGGTACGTAGGCGGTCGAAAGGCCCAACGACGGGGCCTGCCGGACCAGGAAGGAGTCGTCGCAAGAGGCGAGGCCCCGCTCACCCTGGCGCCCCAGGAGGAGGCAACGCGGATCCGACTCCACGCGGCGTCCGTAGGCCTGCGCCACCACCCGTCGCACGAACAGGCCCGCGCCGGGCGGTTCCCACGGTCCCCAGGCCAGGGAGGAGCCGACGATCACCTCGTCCCCAGCGTCCTTGATCCCGAGGTAGTTCAGAAATGGTGAGACCCAGTAAGGGGGCTCGAGCTCAGGAGGGAGGAGCAACTTGCCACCGAAGGCGCCGACGCCTGGATGCTTCGACGCGAAGCGTAGCCCTTCCTCCAAGTATCGCTCCGAGAGCTCGTTGTCGTCGTCCACGAAGAGAAGCAGCTCGGCCCGCGTCTCTGCCAAGGCGCGGAGTCGCGCTCGCGTGAGACCGAGTGCCGGCTCTTCTACCCTGCGTGCGTCGACTCCCGCTCGTGTCAGGGGATGCAGCACGTCGTTCCTGACCGGCGGCGAGGAGGCATTGTCCACCAGCAGGAACCGAAACGATTGCGGCCCGGAAGTCTGGCGGACCAGCGCATTGATCACCCGTCGCAGGGTCGGCAGCCGGGGGTTGTGCGTGCAGAGGACGACGTCCAGGCTCACGGCGAGCGCATGGTAGTCTAGGCGGTTGTGAGGTGCCAGCGATGGACCAGCCCCTCCCCACCCAGATCGCCCCGGCGCCGGATCCGTCCGCCCCCGTCGACTGGTCCCGGGTGACAGCCCCGGCTCCTGAGTCGCCCATCGCCGCCTTCGGGGCGGGCTGGCTCATCGCGCGGACCTTCGCCACCTGGGGGCGCAACGTGCTGCGCTTCGCGCCCCTGGGCGTGGTGAGCAACGCACCCATGGCGGCGGGCCAGTACCTCCTCTACGCCGGCATGACCGATCTGGCGCGGTCGTCGCCGCTCTCCCTCGATCGGGTCCGCGTCATGCTGGGAGCGTTCGGGGTGGCGGCCCTCGTGGCCATGGCGCTCTACCCGCTGATGATGGGGGCGATCTCCCGCGGCACGGTGCAAGGGCTCCGCGGGAAGCGCGTGCGCCTCGGGGACATGCTGGCCGCCGGCGGGCGCGCCTACCTCCGCCTCCTGGTCATGGGAATCCTGGTGAGCCTGGCCATGATCCCGGCCACCCTGCTCCTGGTCTTTCCGGCGATCATCCTCATGGTGGGCTGGAGCGCGGCGGTCGCGGCTGCGGTGGAGGAGCGCACCGGGCCGGTCCGGTCGCTCTCGCGGAGCTGGGCCCTCACCCGGGGCCACCGCTGGAGGGTGTTCGCCGGGATCGCGGTCGCCTGGATCGCCATCGCCGTGGCGGCCGGCCTGTTCCAGGCCGCGACCCTGGGCGGGATGATGGCGCTGGTCGGCACGCGGGCCATGGCCCCCGGCCCGGCCATGGCCATCCCCATGGGCGTCTACCAGCTGTTGGTGGGGGC
>Ga0335071_10002233_pt1 | contig 20801 bp, 21 predicted proteins | sample Lox_Sample_15_FD_206724 | JGI IMG/M metagenome (GOLD analysis project Ga0335071, IMG submission 206724) | Soil microbial communities from Loxahatchee National Wildlife Refuge, Florida, United States - Lox_Sample_1.5 | ecosystem: Environmental > Terrestrial > Soil > Wetlands | place: USA...
CGACAAGCGTATCCAGATCGCTCTCGGCCTCCTTATCACCGGCTGCTCCGTGGCGGCCATCCCCATGGCGTCGTCCTTCCCCATGTTCCTTGCCCTGAGTTCCCTCTTCGGCCTCGGGATGTCCCTCTCGACGGTGGCTACGACTGCCTATGTCGCGGACATCGCGAAGCGGGAGGAGATCGGGGCCTCCATGGGGGCGCTTTCGTCCATCATGGACATCGGCCAGTCATCGGGACCCCTGTTCACGGGAGTTGTCATCACCCTTACAGGATATGGATCGGGGTTCTTCGTGAGCTTCCTTCTTGCCCTCGTGGTGACAATTCTCTTCCTCATCTCGGTCAGGGATCGGAAGGCATAATCTTCCGGAAACCAGCAGAGCCACGGCCGGGTGCCTTCTCCAGATGTCAGGTAGACCTATCGTGAGGAGGGTTCCCGTTCGCATGGGGGTTGAGCTTAATGAGTTGTTCCTTTCAAAGGTTTTTGAAAACTGATGGCCAGCACATTATCAGCTACGTCGATCGTGGGCTGCACTCCCAATTCACTTCTTATAAAACTATCAAAGAAACTTCTGAAGAAGACGACCCCTTTTGGTCCCCATCTGTGATGCAGGGTGAGGACGTAGTTGCCCTCGCCCCAGCTTTCAACGGATAAATGAGACGCAATACCGTACTTGCCTCGTAAGATGATTGTTTTAAGGAGCATGTCAAAGTCCGTCTTTCCGAAATCCCACATTGCCTGATTCTTTATCTGCCGGATGGCCTCCTGAGACGCCATCTCCTGAATCTTTTCATCGCTCACCTCGTTGAGGAGTGCCACGAAAAATGTGTTTGAAAAGGAAACAAAATCGAGTTTTTCAACAGCTCTGTCCCATTCCACGTACCGGGTCATTATCTTGCTGACCAAAGCATTGGTGCTGATGTTCTGCTCCTGTGCATCCTTTTCAAGCAGACTATCGATCTCCTCTGAAAGGCGAATCGTTCTCAGGATGGTCTTTCTTCTCTTCCCGGTCATGTCCAGCCCCTCGCGGACTAGTGTACAAGTGCAGATGTTGTGGAACCCCATATAAGTTTTATTCAATGAAAATGGAACCCGGGGCCATCAAAATCGGGAGGACAGAGCAAAAGGAGCACGGAGAGTCGTCTTGTACAAAGATAGCGCTTGTAAACGTCCTCAATATTGCTACAGCCCGCCCAGTCGTGTGTGCGCTGAGGCGCATGAGAGAGAGTACGAATATGACGAAGAACATGCTGCCAGGAAATTCGTCCCCCGGAAACCATATGTGTTTCCGTCGGCGGACTGCTGATCCAGATTGGCTTCCTGTCGGGCGGGTTCCGTTCGTATTCTGCTTTCTGAAATCATGCACCTGCGCAAACCTTCAAAGGAGGTTGTTTCGATGGAGAAGATGTTAGTTGTAGTCTTTGACAGTGAATCAAAGGCATATGAGGGAACCAATGCCCTTTCGCAACTCGACAGAGAAGGGAGCATTGAGGTCTATGCTGAGTCGGTGATCAAGAAGAACGCCGAAGGGAAGACGGTTGTATTGAAAACCGAAGAAGAGTTTCCCATCGGTACTCTCGGGGGGACGGCGATCGGCAGCCTTATCGGGCTTCTTGGTGGCCCATTCGGGGTCATCGTCGGGGCTGCATCGGGTACCCTGGTGGGTGCTGTTGACGATTTGTCCAGATCCAGCATCGGTGCAGAATTCGTGGACGAAGTTTCCGTCAAACTCACACCAGGCAAATATGCGGTAGTTGCTGACATCAGCGAGGAATGGGTAACTCCCCTGGATGTCAGGATGGAGAAGCTTGGCGGCCAGGTGTTCCGCACGGCGAAACTCGATGTGGAAGTGGAGCAAACGAACAGGGCGATTGCGGCGTACGATCAGGAGATTGCCCAGCTGGAGAAGGAACGAAAACAGGCTGCCGACGACAGGAAGGCCAGGCTTCAGGCCAAAATTGACAAACTGAAGGAAAAGCGACAGAAAAAAGTAGAGCAGGCGAACCAGCGGCTGGAACAGATCAAAAAAGAGCACGACCGCAAGGTACAGGCCCTGAAGGAGAAGTCAGCAAATGCCCGTGGTGATATGAAGGCGGCCATAGACGCCCGCGTGACGAAGATGGACAAGGATTATCAGCGGACTATGGCAAAGTGGAAGACCTCGGAAGCTGAAAGACTGGAGAACAAGGCCGAGCTGCTCGAGGAGAAGGCGAAGAAACTGAGAAGTGAAGTCCCTGCTCCGAGGCAATCCGGGAAGGCGTGAAGCAGACCCGCGTGAAACCTGGTGATATGTTATGGCTGAAACGGATATTCTTGAAGAAACTCACATGAAATGGAGTTCGTTCGTCATACGCGGAATTCTCGCGCTCATTGCGGGCTTCCTGGTCCTCCTCTGGCCGGGAATTGCCGTGCTGACGGTGGTAATCCTCTTCGCGGTTCTCCTCCTCATTGCCTCGATCCAGACCCTCTACCTTGCCTCCAAAGTCCCGAAAGGCCTTCCGCAGCCGGTGGTCCCCATCGTGACGGCGGTGTTCGGCCTGATCCTCGGGATTGTCGCCCTCATCTTCCCCTGGATCGCGGCCGTGACCCTGACGTGGCTCATCGCGGCCCTCATGATCTGGATGGGTTTCATCGAGATCGCGTCGGCGATCTTCCACCCGGAATTCATGAAGCACCCGGTCCTCTTCGGCCTGTCGGGAGCCCTTGGGGTCATCCTCGGCGGGATATACATCTTCTACCCGGGACTTGGCGCCCAGGTCCTCGTCATGGTGTACTTCGGGTTCTTCGCCTTGCTCTATGGCATCCTCTCCATTGCCATCGGCCTCCAGGTGAAGGGCGAGAAGAAGGTAGAGAAGAAGGCAGCGGCCTGAAAACACAATTTCCTCCCCTTTTTAACTGAACAATCCGATCAATCGGGAGTACAGTAGCATGTTACCCATCCACGACGACGATGCCTCAAGAGTGGTTCCGGTGGTCACGTACGGCCTGATCGCCCTGAACTTCCTGGTCTTCTTCCTGGAATTGATCAACGGGGACGCCTTTGTCGAGCAATGGTCTTTTATTCCCAGCCGCTTCCTTGCCAATCCTGCCGGGGATTTTGTGACGATCTTTACGTCCATGTTCCTGCATGCCGGCTGGCTCCATATCGGGGGCAACATGCTGTACCTGTGGATCTTTGGCGATAACGTGGAAGACTGGTTCGGGCGCATCCCATACCTGGTATTCTACCTGCTGTGCGGGGTTGCGGCAACGTTTGCGCAACTGGCGTTCAGTATGGGATCGACCATACCCTCCCTGGGGGCCTCAGGAGCGATTGCCGGCGTGCTCGGGGCGTACATCCTGTTGTTCCCGAACGAGAGGATCACGGTGCTGTTCGACTTCGGAGGAGTAGGCCGTGTGCCCGCAATCATTGTTATCGGGCTCTGGTTCGTCCTGCAGCTGTTCAGCGGGTTTGGGTCTGTTGCTGCCACGGCAGACACTGGCGGCGTCGCATACATGGCGCATGTCGGTGGGTTTGTGGCAGGATTGGTGATCACGTTCATTTTAGGAGGGAGAAGGCAGGACTAGTGCTGGCTGTCATGCCGGATTCACCTTCCCCGGTCTCCCTTCCACTCCCGGGTCGTACCGGGCAGGTTACTCCACCTCACCATTCGAAGACAGTAAAAAAAATAAACATATAAACGGGAATGAAAAATGATTCCTCCGGACATGAGATACCTTGATGTACCCCTGAGAAAACAGGAACTCATACTCCTCGCCGTGATTTATGTCATTCTCATCGTTCCTCTCTGGGTCTTTGGCCCGAAACCCGAAGGAATGGAGAACCTGTGTCACGAGTATATCCTCATATCAACTGCACTCATGTCGATCGTATTCGCCGCTATGGCGATTAAAAATGACAGGGAAACCCTCCTGAGGCTGGTGTATCCCCTGATGATTTCGTCAACTGCTCTTGGTTCTTCCACCTTCACCTTCTTCTTAATCCAGATGAATTCCAGCCCATCAACTATCATCCGGTTGTTATTTTCCCTTGCAACCCTTTCCCTGTTTACGGCGATCTTTGAACTCAACATCCTGGCCTATCGATTGTATATCAGGGTAAGAATAGAAAAAACAGGGATGAGTTGAGAACTTCCCGGTGGCAATGGGTTGGAGTCAACCCCCGCATCTCATGCCCCTCGCCGGCAAAGAAGCGGCATGCGGAGGCAGCGGATGACCGGGAGGGAACCGGAGATCTCGTCGCTCTTACCAGGTCAGGGCCTCCTTCCGGTGACGCAGTCCAGGGTAAAGGGACCGGGAAATACCGGGAGTATTAACCATGTTCCAACTGATTCCGGATATTTTAACAGGGGAACGAGTTCATAACGGCAACCGCATACCGAGATCGCCGGATGTGCTTCACAAGCAAGGAAGTGGCCGGGGTATCACGCGAATAAGGGTATCATGTAAATGAAGAAAGCTGAAGGGAAAAAGTGAGGTTACTCCAGCCGTACGTCAGCAATGTTGTGCTGCCGCTGGGAGAGGCGCTTCGCTTTGAAGATGTTCTTCCCCTCCTTCCCGATGGCGATGCCCTTATCTTCGTCGCGAACCGTAACCTTGGCGACCCGCTCCTCGCCCTCGCCCTCGAACTCGAGGGTGGTGACCTTCGCGGGGAGGAAGCAGTTCCGGATGAACTGCTCGGGGCTCGGGGAGTACTCGACCACCTCGATCTTCTTCCCCATGACCTCGGAGGCCTTCTTGATGGAGGCGCCCTTCTTCCCGATGGCCCGGCCCATCTCGCCGGGGTTCACGACGAGGATGATCCGGCCGTTCCGGTCGTCGATGATGCAGTCGCGGCTGCTTGCGCCCGTGAGCTGCTCGAACTGGGACATGTTGCGCATGCAGTCCTCGGAGAGCACGATCTCGCCCATGGTCAGGACCTCGCGAGGGACAGGATGTCCGACTCGCCCGCCTCTGCCACGGCGAGGGCCGAGACGAGGAAGGGCTTCCCGCAGGCCATGCCGAGCTGGACGCCGGAGCCGGCGTAGACATGGACCGGCACGTTCTTCACCGTCTCGAGGAACTTCCTGAAGTCGGGGGGGCAGTTCTGCGCGACCACGACGAGCCGCGCCTTGCCCTCGGTGATGCATGTTCGGGTGCTGTTCTGGCCCAGGAATACCTTCCCGGTTTTTAAGGCTCTCCTCAGTGAAAGGTTGAAATCCATTGTGATTACTCCTGCTGCCTGATGGTTCGTGCGATCAGTTTCACGTCGCCGGTCCCCAGCTGGATGGGCTGGCCGACGATGATATTCTCTGTCACTCCGTTCAGCTCGTCCACCTCGTTTGCCACCGCCGCGTCCAGCAGGTGGTTCACGGTCACCTCGAAGGCCGCCCTCGAGAGGACGGATTCCTTTTCACCGGCGATCCCGTGGCGGCCGATCTGCTTGACCTCGCCGTCCATGCACATCATGTCCGCGACGAGCATGATGTGCCGGACATCGACGAGGATACCCTGCTCGGCAAGGGTCGAGAGGGCCTCGTAGATGATGGAGTTCCGCGCCGCCTCGATACCGAGGACGTCCGCGATCTCGCTGATGTTGTTCGTCCGGGTGCGGGAGGTGTCCACCCCGTCGACCTCGAAGACGTCCTTCAGGTTCGAGCCCTCGGTGTAGAGGATGTACTCGCCCTCCTCCTTCCGGACCACGACCCGTTCTATGTCGTCGATGCCCTGCACGATAACGTTCCGGACATGCTCGGCGAGCTGGAACAGGTTCTGGTAGCTCTCCCGGTCCTTGGGGAGGAAGAGGAGCCGGGCCGACCCGTCCTCAACCTCGCACTCGAAGTCGCGGTAGTGGCGCCGGTCCTTGATCTTCTTCGGGGCGGTCTCGATGATCTTGTCCACCCCGATCTTCCTCTTCTCGGTGACCGCGGTGTTCAGCTGGACCACGACGAGCATCTTCTCCATGTCGATGGTGATGTCCCCGAATTCGGCGAGGGGAGCGGCCTCGATCTGCCAGCTCACCTCCCGGGCCCGGTCCCGGTCTGCGGCGAACTCGGGCTTCAGGTGGATGGTCATCGTCGGGGTCGAGGGCTCCCGGCGGGCGTCCATGATCTCGATGAGCCGGGGGAGGCCGAGCGTGACGTTGATTTCGGCGACCCCTGCGTAGTGGAAGGTCCGCATCGTCATCTGCGTCCCGGGCTCCCCGATGGACTGGGCGGCGACGATCCCCACCGCCTCGCAGGCCTCGATCCGGGTGTTCTGGTACTCCCGCACGATCCGGTCGAGGATCCGGGCGAACTGCTTGTCGGTGACCGCCCGGTCGCCGAGGAACTTCCTCAGCTCCTCCTTCGTCCGGGCAGGGAGGTCCGCGGCCTCGATCTTCTTCTCCATGGATTCCTTCATGGGTCAGACCTCCTCCTTGAGCTCGCTCTCGATGATCCCCTTCACGTCGACGGGGCTCCCGAACGAGGAGCGGGACGGGTCGGTGCCGTCCTCGCCATACCGGAACTGGATGATCCGGCCGCCGGTGGTCCGCACCGTGCCGTCGTAGGCGACCTTCAGGTCCTGGAGGGCGTTGATCATCCTCCGCTGCAGGTACCCGCTCTGCGACGTGCGGACCGCGGTGTCCACGAGCCCCTCGCGCCCGCCGATGGCGTGGAAGAAGAACTCCGTGGGGGACAGGCCGCTCTTGTAGCTGTTCTGGATGAAGCCATGGGCGGCAGATCCCCGGTCTCCCTTCACGAAATGGGGGAGGGTGCGATCGTCGTAACCACGGACGATCCGCTCTCCACGGACCGACTGCTGGCCGATGCAGCCCGCCATCTGGGTGAGGTTGAGCATCGAGCCCCGGGCCCCCGAGACCGCCATAACCACGGCGCTGTTCTCGAGCCCGAGGTGCCGGCCTGCGATCTCGCCGGTCCGGTCTCTTGCCTTCCCGAGGACCTGCATGATCTGCATCTCCAGTGTCTCGTCGAGGGTCCGCCCGGGCATCGGCTCGAGCTGGCCGTCCTGGAAGATCTTGATCCGGCGCTCGACGTCGGTCGCGGCGCTCTCGAGCACCTCCCGGATCTGCCCGTGCTCGGTGCGGGAGAGGTCCTCGTCGTCGATCCCGAAGGAGAACCCGTCGAGCATGATCGCCCGGATGGCGAGCTTCGTCATGTCGTCGATGAACTCCGCCGCCTTCTTCATCCCGTACTGGCGGATGATGCGGTGGAGGATCTGGCCGTCGAAGGCCCCGATGGCCTTCTTGTCGATGGTGCCCGAGATGAGCTTCCCGTCGAATATTTTTACATAGGCGTCCCGCTCGCACTCCTCCCGCTTGCACTCCTCGCAGCTCGCACAGGAGGAGGCCTTGAAGACCATGTTCAGCTCGTGCGGGAGGATGGCGGACAGGACCTGCTTGTTCGACCAGAGCGGAACCCCGTTCTCTTCCTTGTCGGGCTCGGGCATCCGCTCCACGGGGAAGTGCATGAGGAGGTAGATGACCTGGGCCTTCGAGAAGTGCCGGAGGCCATGGGTGAGCATGAATATGCCCGAGACATGGTCATGGATCCCGCCGATGATCGGCCCGCCGAAGCGCGGGGAGAGGATGTTCTCCTCGACGGCGAGGAGGATAGAGGCCTCGGCCTTCGCCTCCTCGGTCTGGGGGACGTGGAGGTTCATCTCGTCCCCGTCGAAGTCGGCATTGTAGGGCGGGCAGACGGCCGGGTTGAGCCGGAAGGTCTTCCCCTCCATTATCCGCACCCGGTGGGCCATGATGGACATCCGGTGGAGCGAGGGCTGCCGGTTGAAGAGGACGATATCCCCGTCCCGGAGCTGCCGTTCCACGGTCCAGCCGGGCTCTACCATCGCGACCACCGTCTCGAGGTTTGCGTCCGAGAGCCTGAGCCGGCGGTTGTCAGGCCGGATGACGTAGTTTGCCCCGACAGCGGCACTGACGGTCTTCCGCTCCGGCCCCCGCATGATGAACTCCCTCAACTCGTCCTTGTTAAAGAGCGTAACCCGGATGGGGACGGTCATCTCCCGGGCGACAGCGAGGGGCACGCCAACCTCGGTGACCCTGATGTTCGGGTCGGGAGAGATCACGGTGCGTGCCGAGAAGTTCACCCGCTTCCCCGAGAGGGAACCCCGGAACCGGCCATCCTTCCCCTTGAGCCGCTGGGAGAGGGTCTTGAGCGGCCTCCCGCTCCGGTGCCTCGCGGGCGGGCAGCCTGCCACCTCGTTGTCAAGGTAAGTGGTCACGTGGTACTGGAGGAGCTCCCAGAGGTCCTCGATGATCAGGTGGGGAGCCCCCGCGTCCTGGTTCTCCTTGAACCGCTGGTTGATCCGGATGATGTCCACGAGCTTGTGGGTCAGGTCATCCTCGGACCGCTGGCCGTTCTCGAGGATGATGGACGGGCGCATGGTCACCGGCGGCACGGGGAGCACGGTGAGGATGGTCCACTCGGGCCGGGCGACCTCGGGGTTGATCCCGAGGAGCTTCAGGTCCTCGTCCGGGATCTTCTCGAGCCGGGCCCTCACGTCGGCCGGGGTGAGCTTGTGCTCGTTCCGCTTCCCGTCCTCGGTCCAGATCTCGGAGAAGGTCGTCGGTTTCTCGAAGTTGATCTTCAGCTGCTGCTCGCCGCAGTGCGGGCAGGCCCGCTCCTTCTTGATGTCCTTCTCCTTGAGGAAGTCGACGCCCGCCTCCTCCTCGGAAGAGAGCACCTTCTCGATCTCGGCCGGCTCAAGGAGCAGCCGGCTGCAGGCCCGGCAGGTCACCCGGAGGAGCTTCCGGATGAGCCGCGTGTACCCGACGTGGATCACCGGTTTTGCGAGCTCGATGTGCCCGAAGTGGCCGGGGCAGTCGGAGGCCTTCTGGTCGCAGGTCTTGCACCGGAGGCCGGGGTCGATGACCCCGAGGGCGAGGTCCATGAGCCCCTGGGGGTACGGGTACCCGTCCTCGTCGTAGGTGTCCGCCCAGATGATCTTGCGGACGCTCATCTTCCTGATCTCCTTCGGCGAAAGGAGACCGAACTCGATCTGTCCTATGCGTTTTGGACTTGGCATCTCCGCACCTCCTACACCATGTCCTGCAGCTTGAGCCTCGGGGCGATCCCCATGGACTTCATTTCGTCAAGCAGGAGCTTGAAGGCATAGCTCATCTCGACCGGGTAGATGTCCGTCTCCCCGCCGCAGGCGAGGCACCGGGTGATGTTCTGTTTCCGGTCGAGCATGGCGATCATCCCGCAGTGGGCGCAGACGTACTGGGTGACCTTGTCTGACTCGTCGAGGAGTCGCTCCTTCAGGGCCATGGCGGCCCCGTGCCCGATCATGACATCGCGCTCCATCTCTCCGAACCGGAGGCCGCCCTCCCTCGCACGACCCTCGGTGGGCTGGCGGGTGAGCACCTGGACCGGCCCCCGGGACCGGGCATGCATTTTCGACGAAACCATGTGGTAGAGCTTCTGGTAGTAGATGATCCCGACGTAGATATCCGTCGCGAACGCCCTTCCCGTGATCCCGTCGTACATGATCTCGCGGCCGTTGTGGGAGAACCCGAGCTTCTTCAGGGATGCCCGGAGATCGACCTCGGATTCGCCGGAAAACGCCGTGGCATTGATCCGGCGGCCCTCCATTGACCCGACCTTGCCGCCGAGCATCTCGAGCATGTGCCCGATGGTCATCCGGCTCGGGATGGCATGGGGGTTGATGACGATGTCGGGGGTGATACCGCTCTCGGTGAAGGGCATGTCCTCCTGCGGGGCGATGAGGCCGATGACCCCCTTCTGCCCGTGACGGGAGGCGAACTTGTCCCCCACCTCGGGAACACGGAGGTCCCGGGTGCGTACCTTCACCAGGCGGGCGCTGTTCTCCCCCTCGGTGATGATGACGGTGTCGATGATGCCCCGCTCGTTCGACCGCATCGTGACCGAGGTGTCCCGGCGCTTCTCGACCGAGATGAGCTCCCCCGACGGTTCCTCGAGGAACCTGGGCGGGGAGGTCTTCCCGATCAGGACGTCCTTTTCATAGACGATGGTCTCGGGGTTGATGATCCCGTCGGCGTCAAGGTGCTGGTAGAACTCTGCGCCGTGGGCTCCCGTGACCTCCTCGTCCGGGATCTGGATCTTGTCCACCTGGCCGCCGGGGTACCGGCGCTCCTCGCCCTCGTAGGTCCGGAAGAAGTGGGACCGGCCGAGGCCGCGGTCGATGGCCGCCTTGTTGAAGATGAGGGCGTCCTCGATGTTGTATCCCTCGTACGAGAGGATGGCCACGACAAAGTTCTGCCCCGCGGGCCGGTCATCGGAGCCGATGGATTCCGAGGTGCTCGTGTGGACGATGGGACGCTCGGCGTAATGAAGCAGGTGACCCCGGGTGTCGGGCCGGAGCTTCATATTCGCGGCGCCGAAGCCGAGGGCCTGCTTCACCATCCCGGCGCCCATCGTGACCCGCGGGCTCGCGTTGTGCTCGGGGAAGGGCACGTGGGCCGCGGCGATCCCGAGGATGAGCGAGGGGTCGATCTCGAGGTGGGTGTGTTCGGGGGTGATGTCCTTCTCGTGGATGGCGATGTAGAGGTCCTCCTCCTCCTCGGCGTCGATGAACTCGATGAGGCCCCGCTTCACCAGGTCCTCGAAGGGGACCAGGCCGTCGGCGAGCTTCTGGGTGTCCTCGGACGTGATAAGGGGCTTCCCCTTTTCGAGCACGATGAGGGGCCGGCGGGCCCGGCCCCGGTCGGTGTGGATGATCACGTCGCCGTTGTACTCCTTGAAGGAGACGTTAATCTCCGTCGGGATCTCTCCCTTCCGGCGCATCCTGCGGAGGTTCGCCACGAGGTCCTTCGGGTTATCGACGAGGCCGATCAGGGCGCCGTCCACGAATACCCGCGACTTCTTCATGCCGTCTCCCTCCGGATCTGCTCCACGCCCAGGTTGTAGAGGAGCTTCGGCACCTCGGAGTCGTCGTCGACCCCGCGGCTGATCTCCACCATCTGGGCGAAGTTCTTCACGAGGCCGCAGTTCGGGCCTTCGGGGGTCTCGCTCGGGCAGATGCGGCCCCACTGGGTCGGGTGCAGGTCGCGTGCCTCGAAGTGGGGCTGGGACCGCGAGAGCGGGGAGATGACCCGGCGCAGGTGCGAGAGGACCGACATGTGGTCGACCCGGTCAAGGAGCTGGGAAACCCCCGTGCGGCCGCCCACCCAGTTGCCTGTCGCGAGCGGGTGGAGGAGCCGCTCGGTGAGGACGTCGGCCCGTACCGCGGTCGCGATCGAGAGGTCGCGGTGGCGCATCGACGCCCGCTCGAGCTGGTACTTGATATCCCTCGTGAGCCGGTTCAGGGAGATGCGGAACAGGTCCTCCATGAGGTCGCCGGCGAGCTTGAGCCTTTTATTCGCGTAGTGGTCCTTGTCATCGATCCGGCGCCGGTTGAGGACGAGATCGAAGCAGGACTCTGCCATCCGGCCGAGGAAGTGGGCCTTCGCGAGCCGGACGCTGTCGACGGCGGCCCGGTAGCCGGGGTCGCCCTCCTTCAGGTTCGGGGGCATCAGGTAGTTCAGGTGCGGGAGCAGGTAGTTGTCGAGGACGAACTCCGCCCGCTTCTTCTGGTAGTCCCGGGTCTGGTTCGGGGCGAGCTTCTTGCCCACGTACATGATGCCGTTCTCGACGGAGTCGCACTCGCTCTCCTCGAGGTTCTGCATCATGAAGGTGAGGATCTCCTCGTCGGTCGAGACTGCCTCGACGATGTCATGGTCCGAGGCAAGCCCGAGGGCCTTCATGAGGTCGACGAACCGGAGGTGGCCGGCGACCGAGGGGAAGGAGACCTCGAGCAGGTTCTTCCGGTTGCGCTCGACGACGACGAGAGCACGGTAGCCACGGAACTGGGAGAAGACCTTTGCGACGTAGATCCGCTCGTTGTACCGCTCGGTGAACTCGGTCATGATCTTGTTGCTCGCCAGGTCCTCGAGGGTCATGAGCACCCGCTCGGTCCCGTTGATGATGAAGTAGCCGCCCGGGTCGAGGGGGTCCTCGCCATGGGCGACCCGTTCCGCGTCCGAGAGCCCGAACAGGTTGCACTTCCTCGAGCCGACCATGACGGGGAGCTGCCCGATGTTCGCGACGACCGGGTCCTGCCGGGTCTCACCGTGCATGAGGGTCATCGTGAGGTAGATCGGGGCCGCGTAGGTCAGGTTCCGCAGCCGTGCCTCGCTGGGGAACAGGCTGCCCTGCGACCCGTCCGCCTCACGGACCACCGGTTTCTCGACGGTGATGGTACCGAGTTCGACCCAGACCGGCTCACGGCTCTTGCCCCGGGAGTCGATGTCGGTCTGGATGATCTTCTGCTCGTTTACCACCTTCTGGAGATTATGCTCGAGGAAGTTGTTGAAGGAGTCGAGCTGGTGGCGAGACACGTGCTCCTTCCCGAAATACACCCTCGAGAGTACACCTCGTTCGATCAAGAGTGAAATACCCCCGTCACTTCTTCGGCCTTTTCACGACGAGACGGTAGGAGTCGGCCCTGCCCGCCGTCTGGCTCTCGCGGACAATCCCGATAACGTCACCCGGCTTCGCCTTCACGGCCTTCACGGCCGGGTCGTCGTGGTAGATCTTTGGCAGCTGTTCCAGCGTGAGATGATACGTGGCGAGGAGGGTCTTGATCTCCTCCTCTTCCATGATGCGATGGTCAGGGACCATCATGTGCTCGAGAACATTGAACGTGGTCAAGAAACCCTCCCAGGAGAGCAGGCTTCTCCATCGGCGAAATGAGATACGGGATACTCTTTCAGATCCATCACCGCTTGTGTCCACAGACGCGTCCTGTGGAGCGGGCTCGGGGGGATTTGAACCCCCGGCCACCTGGTTAAAAGCCAGGCGCTCTACCTAGCTGAGCTACGAGCCCCCGAACCCTCGCCCCTCTTGGCATTATTACAACGAAGGGTAAGTATTTAAACGTTCTCACCTGAAGGCCGGCCTGCCCGGGTTGACCCCCCGGCAGGTGCCCTGTGCCTTGGGAAAATGCGGGCTCCGGGAGGCCGGAAGAGTCTGCCCCGGGAACAGGGCCTGGGCGGAGCCCTTGAGAGCACTGGAGGTATTTATAGGATCGGGGCACAATGATTTCAGGGATTCCGGGGATTTCCCCGGGAAGACACGGAGGAACGGATACGGCTGCTGACACCTCGATCCAGTCCCTGACGGGGATCATTGCGATACTCACGAAGATCATCTACTTCATCACCGCGGTCATCCTCTCCCTCCTCGCCCTCGTCTCCTTCGTGGTCGCCGGTATCCAGTTCCTTACCCTGTTCAGCACCGCCGATCTCACGGGGAGCCTGCTGAACGTCCTCCATGCCATCCTGCTCACCATCATCATCGTCGAGATCCTCGAGACGGTGACCGCGTATTTCAAGACGAGCCGGGTGCTCGTCCGGCCGATCCTCGTCGCGGGCCTCACCGCCACGGTCCGTCAGGTCATCATCGCCGGCGTGAGCACCATCAACCCGACCGACACCCTGGTCATCGTCGCGGTGATCGCCGTGCTCACGGCTGCCGTGGTCCTCGTCGGGAAAGAGGAGCTTGCCGAGGATAAGCCCTGCTAGCCGGGTTCGTCGGTCGTCGTTCGAAAAGAAGAAATACCGGAATTATTTTTCGTTCAGGACCCGGTCGAGCTCGGAGCGTATCTGGGTGAGCCGGCCTTCCTGGGTCCTGATGCTCTCGGACATGCTCTTCATGGCCTGGGAGATCTTCGAGGAGACCTGCTGGTTTGAATCGTAAATGTTGTAGGTGGTCTCAAGGATCTTGAGGAGCCGGTTGTTCACGTCCACGCTTTTTGCGAGCCGGGAGTATTCGTCGATGATTCCCTGGTCGAAGCCGGCCTTCTTTGCCTCCTCGACGTCGAGCTTGATGGTGTTCCGGCGCTTGAGGACGTGCTCGATGGTATCGTAGAGTTCCCGGTGGGTGATGGGCTTCAGCACGTAGTCCTCGATGTACATCCCGTAGGTCTGGGCCTCCTCGGGGGAGAGCTGCTTTGCCGTGAGCATGAGGACGGGGATGTCCTTCGTCTCGGGGTTCCGCTTGATCTGCTCGAGGGTCTCCCACCCGTCGATGGGTTCCATCATGATATCGAGGAGGATCAGGTCGGGCTTGATATTTTTCAGGATGTCCAGGCACTCGAGCCCGCTGTACGAGGCGATGGCCCGGTATCCACCCCGTTCCAGCATCGTCACGAACACGTCGACGATGAACGGGCTGTCATCCACTACGAGTATGGTATACATTACCGGTCTCCTTGGCCCCGGAGGACCCCGGTCACGCGGGCCCGGGGTGGCGCTATCCGGGAGACTCTCATAAAACGGCCGCTTCTGGCACGATTGTCGGTTGCGCTGGTATGCATTCTGTCTGATACCCACCGGGATTCCGTACGGAGAGCCTGCATTTCTCGGATGAGGCTGCCTGTTTCCCTTATTTTAATGATAACTGTTTCGTTCGGTAATAAACTTATTCTTCCCATGCCCTTCTGCCTCCATGGGAAGTGCAACGGGTGGATTTCCGTTTCGACCCTGATTATACCCTATCTTCGGTTTTCGAAATGATTAAGATACCCGGGACGCGGAAAAGATCCCCCCCGCCGGACACCGGGGAGGGGCGGCCGGCCCGGCGAATGCCCCGATCTGCCCGATTCTCCGTTTGATCGGGCTCCAAAGATGAAAAAACAGGTCGAAGGCGAGGGGTTGGAACAATAACATTATTTAAGTTCACACACCAGCTATTTACCATGCAACTCCCCCGGGGGAAATTCCGTTCTGTTATCAAGGGGGTTGCCCTGGATTCCCTCATCCAGGAGCTTGCGGAAGTCCGGTACACGGGAAACATCACCATCACGTGGAGGCACGAGGCCATCTCCCTCGTCATCCAGAAGGGAAGGTACATCCTCGCCGAGTACGGATCCCTGAAGGGCGATGCCGCCTGGGAGGGGATGATTACCCTCGGGGAGACCACCATCGACGCCATCCTCTCGGACTTCACCGACCCGGAGATGAAGCTTGCCATCGAGTTCAACGAGGCGTACGTGCTCTCGACCCGGGCGGTCCCCCGGCCCCCGAAGGCCTCCGGGGAACGGCCGGCGAGGGGACCTGTCTCCCCGCCGGAGAGGACCCGGGAGGTCGTCAGGGAGCGCCCCCCCGAAGCCGCCAGGGAAAAGCCCCCGGAGATCCCGAGGCTCTCCGGGGGATCCCGTGAATACCCCCCGGAGAACCGGAGTCTCTCCGAGGGACCCCGGGAGAACCCCCTGGAGAACCAGGGGCTTTCCGAGGGCCCCCGGGAGAGCCCCCCCGGGAATCCCGCCGTGAGTATCCCGATCATCCCCATGGACCCCCCTGCCCCGCTTCCTCCCTTCCCTGCGCCCGGCGCCGTGGAGGAGGAACCGTCGCCATCTCCGGTCCTGGAGGAGCCTGCCATCTCCCCGAAAGGCTGGACGAGCGTCGACATGTCGCAGGCGATCGCGGTCACGACCGACCAGGGGGCGTCGGAAATGCCGCCGGGGGGGTATGACGAGCTCGCCCTCCTGCACATGGAGATGTCAGCACTGGATGATGTCGATGTCGAGCATATCGCGACGAAGATCAGGAAGAACGCGAGGGGAATCGTGAAGAAGCTGCACCTGGGACACCTGATGACCGAGAAGGAGGAGTGACATGGCGACCGACTTCGAAAACATGGCCACGCTCCTCCTCGTGGTCCTCACCATCGCCGTCATCGTGGAGGTGGTCCTGACAGGCCTCCTGTTCTGGTACCTGAAGCGGATCCTGGACATGCTCGCAGGCCGCGGGAGCCAGGCACCGGCGGTGCCATCGCTCCCGCTGCCACCTCCTGCTATCGGGAGCAGGATCACCCCGCTCCCGAAGCCCGAAGAGGTCCGGGAGGCGGTCGCGGTCCCGGTTCCGGTCAGGGAAGCTCCGCCTGTCGAGATCCCGGCTCCCGCGCCGGCTCCTGCACCTGCAAGGCCGGCCCCCCCTGCAAGGGCCCCGGCGAAGCCTGCCCCGCCGTCCCCCGAGGCCGCCCCTGTGGTCGAGATCCTGAAGGACAGCCCGGACATCCAGGGGAGCATCCACCGGCTCTGCGAGAAATACGGCCTCTCGGACTTTATCATCGCAACCCTGGACGGCCTCGTCGTGGTCTCCCTCTTCCCCGGCGCATCGGAGGAGGCGGCCCGGTTCTCGGACCTGTACCGGCGGAGGAAAAAGCCCGACATCACCGGGGTGACCTTCATCGGGATATCCCACCATGGCGAGGACATGCTCGGGATCGCACGCTCGAACCACCCCCTCTCGCCGGAGGAGCGGAAGGGGATCGACGAGGACGCCCGGAGAATCCTTTCGTGGTGGCTCTGAAGGGAAGAAGAAACGTTATATGAATTTCGAGCCAATGACACAGTAAGGGCATACTCTGATGATCAGGGCATATACCATCGCATCGGGGAAGGGGGGGACGGGAAAGACCACCTGCACCATCAACCTCGGTGCCTCCCTTGCCAAGCTCGGCCTCGAGACCTTCATCATGGACGCCGACATCGGCATGGCGAACATCGGCCTCCTCCTCGGCCTCGAGGACGCGCCCATCACCATCCACGAGGTCCTCGCCGGGAAGGCGAAGCTCGAGGAGGCCATCTACGACGGGCCGAACGGGGTGAAGGTGCTCCCGTCGGGCATCTCCCTGCAGGGCTTCCAGCTCGCGAACCCTGACCGGTTCCGGGACATCATGAAGGACCTCGTGAACCGGTGCGACTACCTCCTCATCGATGCGCCCGCGGGGATCAGCCGGGACGGGGTGATCCCCCTCGCCATCGCCGACGAGGTGATCCTGGTCGTGAACCCCGAGGTCTCCTCCATCGTCGATGCCCTGAAGACGAAGGTGCTCACCGAGGTGGTCGGGGGGCATGTCGCGGCAGCCATCCTGAACCGGGCGGGGTCCGAGCACACCGAGCTCATCCAGAACAAGCTCGAAAAGACCCTCGGGGTGAAGCTCATCGGCATCATCCCCGAGGACCCGAACGTGCGGGTGGCCGCTGTGTACAAGACGCCCGTCGTGATGAAATTCCCGGGGAGCGACGCCTCACGTTCCTTCCGGAAGATCGCGTCTCATATCGCCGGAATCGCGCCCGAGGAGGGCGTGGAGGCCACGACCGATGGATTCGTCTCCCGGTTCGTGAAGATCCTCTTCAAGGGGGCAAAATGACCATCGAAGAGCTTTATTCCATCCTGATCATCATCCTCGGCTTCGTCATCCTCTTCCAGGTCTTCTTCATGTACCTGATGAAGGTCAGGATGCACCAGCTCCAGTTCGAGATCGAGCAGGGGTCCTCCCGGGTCGACCTCTCGGACATCGAGCTCGAGGCCCTCACGAGGAACGTCGAGGCCTTCAAGAGGCTGAAGATCTAAAAACCCCCGGGGAGGCGAAAAGGAGCCCCGGGCAGGCATGCAGGTAGCTGCAGTCCCCGGCGATCCGGGGGCATGCCGGGGACAAAGACAAGGTACATAAGGGATCGGCTCCCATGAAAGTGGAGGGGCCATAGGGTAGCCTGGTTATCCTAGGAGACTGGGGGTCTTCTGACCTGCGTTCAAATCGCAGTGGCCCCATCGCCGTATTTTCGGAGAATTGCCGTGAAGATCCATGACCGGTGCTATGACTGCCTCCTGTCCCGGATCGAGTACGAGTGCCGGCTCTCGACCTCCAGCGACGAGAGGATCAGGCTGGTCCTCGACGGGTGCCGGTCTCTCCTCGACGGGTACCAGGGGACCCCGCAGCCGGCATCCACCGTCGCCACGGCCGCCCACCACCGGGCATACGAGCTTCTCGGCGACCCGGACCCCTACCGGCAGGTGAAGGATGCAAGCACCCGGCTTGCCACGGAGGCCTGCAAGGCAGTCCGCCCCACGCTCGCGACCTTCCGGGACCATGCACTCGCCTCGGTGATCGCGAATACCTTCGATTACGGGGTGTATTCGCACCAGGTGACGGATAATTTCCTCGACTTCTTCCGAAAGCAGTTCAGGAAGGGGTTCCTCGTCGATGATACGGTGAAGATGGAAGGCCTGGCCCGGGAGGTCGTGTACTTCACCGATAATGCCGGGGAGATTGTCTTCGACCGGCTCTTCGTCGGCTATCTCGCGGGGAAGGGCTCACGGGTAACGGTCGCCGTGAAGGGAGCCCCGATCCTGAACGATGCGACCCTCGAGGATGCGGAACGGGTAGGTCTCGGAAAGGTCGCCCGGGTGACTCACACCGGGGGAGGGGATATCGGCGTGGACCTTGGGAAGATCCCGGCGGATCTCCGGGAAGCCCTCGACCGGTGCACCCTCGTTATCGCGAAGGGTATGGCGAACTACGAGGCCCTCACCGAGTACGAATGCCTGCCTCCCGTGGCGTACCTGATGTCGGTGAAGTGCCCGACGATTGCCGAGAGTACCGGGGCCCCGGAAGGGGCACTTGTCGCGATGCTCAAAACGTGAGAAGAGTCGTCAGCCGATCGCCTGATTTACGTCTTCTTCGCGCAGACGTCCTCGAGCTCGGCGACCCGGGGGTTCGCCGGGTCGATGGCCTTTGCCTTCCGGTAGAAGGCCGCGGCGTCGGCCTTCCGGCCGGAGCGGACCAGCCGGTTCACGAGCTCGATGATGATATCCAGGTTCGAGGAATCGATCCGGTACCCGCGGAGGAGGAGCCGGAGGGCCTGGTCGTCGTCGTCCTCGTTCAGGGCGAGGTAATAGTAGAGGGCAGGCTGGTTGGGTTTAAAGCGCATCGCGTTCTTCAGGGCGTCCCCGGCCTCCCCCCGTTTCCCGAGTGCAAGGAGGGACATGCCGAGGCCGAGCCAGACCTCGCCGTCGTACTCGTTCATGGACCGGAGCCTGCGGAAGACCTCGAGGGCGTCGTCGTACCGCTGGAGCTTGATGAGGGTTACCCCGATCTGGAGCCAGGCCTTGTAGTTCCCGGTGTCGTTTGCCACCGCCTTCTGGTAATGGGTGAGAGCCTCGTCATACCGGCCCATAGCGAAGAGGACGTCGCCCTTGCCGACGAGGAAGTCGGGGTGGTCGGGGATGGCGGAGAGGGCCTTGTCAAAGAAGGCCATCGCCTCCTCGTACTCCTGGATGGAGAGGTGGGTGACCCCCTCGTGGTACCAGCCGAGGGCATAGCGCTTGCTCTTCGGAACCTCCTTTACCTGCCCCGACCCCCGTTGCGCAAGACTCCGGTCCGTACTTCTACCTTATTCCCTGCCTCTATTATTCCTTTGGATTCTCATTCCCCTGTTTCATGCCCCAAGGGCAGTGATGGCGCTCGCGATGAGGGGGATGGTCACGATGAGGACCACGAGGGCGAAGATGACGAGGCTGACCGCGAGGGTGACCCGGTCGAGGAGCTGAGGCCTCCCGATACGGCGGAGGAACCCCGCGACCCCCTCCTTCATGATGAAACCACCGTCGAAGGGGATCATCGGGAGGGCGTTGAAGGTGCCGACCATGAAGTTGAACCACCCGCACCAGAAGAAGAAGTGGACCACTCCCCAGAAGAGGGGGAAGGGTACCCTGAGGAAGGACTCGTCGGGGGTATACATGAGGAGCAGGTGGAGCTGGGGGACCTGGTTTTGCAGGATATCGACGGGGAGATAGCTCAGGATGAGGAGCCCTCCCGGCGAGGCAAAGTTCCTGAAGACCGAGACCAGCTGGTCGCCGTTGTAATAGCTCACCCCCATGTACCCGTAGGTCCGGTCGGGAGCCGAGGTCAGGTTGAAGCTGTAGGTGGTTCCTTCCGGGACCGCCTCCCCGGGTGCGAGGTCCCTCACCACCTCGGCCGGGACAACCGTGAGATTGACGGGGTCACCCGGTTCCGTGGTGGAGAGGATCGCCGCCACGTCTGCAATGGCCGAGACCGGCCTGCCGTTCACCTTTTCGATGACCGAACCGAGGGGCAGGCTCGCGTTGTAAGCGGGAGAGTCGCCTGCGAGGGCGTACACGATGGGGCCGGGGACGGCCGTGACCATCCCGAGGAGGAGGAAGAGCACCCCGAAGCAGATCGCACCCAGCACGAGGTTGTTTGCGATCCCCGCGCCGAACATCCGCGACTTCGGGACCGGGGGCGTGCGCTCGAGCTCCTCCTCGTCGGGCTCGACAAAGAACCCGATGGGGATGACAAAGAGGAGGACCCCCATGCTCTTCACGAGGATACCCTCGACCCGGCAGAGGATCCCGTGGCCGAACTCGTGGATGGCGATGGTGATGGCGATGGCGAGGATGACAGGGAGGGTGAACGGGATGAACTGGTTCACGCCGGGTATAACAAACCAGTTCTGGGGGGCAAAGACCCCCTGCGCCGGCGGCGGCTGGGCAACCTCCATCCGGAAGGCGAAGAACACGAGGAGGGTCATCAGGACCGAGACGATGGCGACCATCGCGATCCCGATCGACCCGTAAATCCTGAGGATGGTGGAAATTACCCTGAACCGGTCAAAGAACCCGATCCTCCGGGTCTTGATGGCCATGACCGGCCCGTAGAAGGTGATCAGGTCCTCCCGGATGTGGTTTTTCCGGATGTACCAGGCTATAAGCCCGTAGAGAACGAGGATCGCGAGGAGAACTACGAGGAGCCAGTCCACACTGTACATCTGCTCTCGTTGGTGATAAAGGTGGGAGGGAGGGTCAGAAGTCGATGATCCTGGTCTGGTGGAGCTCGTTCACGAGGACCCGCGTTGTTGCCCAGCTCGCCCTCGCAAAAGGCGGGGGGACTTTCCGGGCGGCCAGGTACTCCTTCAGGAACGCGATGGTCACCGGGTCGGACGGGTACCCGCTCCCGATCTCGCCGTGAAGGGCGGCA
>Ga0335071_10002235_pt1 | contig 20794 bp, 23 predicted proteins | sample Lox_Sample_15_FD_206724 | JGI IMG/M metagenome (GOLD analysis project Ga0335071, IMG submission 206724) | Soil microbial communities from Loxahatchee National Wildlife Refuge, Florida, United States - Lox_Sample_1.5 | ecosystem: Environmental > Terrestrial > Soil > Wetlands | place: USA...
AGAGGCTCTTCCCTCTGGCCTTCGAAAGGAGGGCAGTTGCGTAAATGGGAATTGCTGACCGCGGCATTGGTGCTTACAACTTGGAGCTGCGGTCGGCAAAACGAGAGTCTGTCGGGTCCGTCGGCGCTTCCGCCGACAAGTGCTTCTGGTGGTCAGGCAGCCATCCTCGTCGTCGATGGGCGGAATGACGTTCCGCTCCCCGGCGTCAAGGTGGAAACCAACAGTGGCACTAACGTCACAACCGACGCTCAGGGTGTCGCCTCCCTGAACGTCTCCATGAGCACGCCGCTGGTGCTCGAAAAAGAAGGTGTGATACAGCGCAAGACGCTCTGGCGCGGTGAGCGGGAGAACAGCCCGTTCTCGCTCTGGCCGTTGTCCGGGGAGGCGGACGTCACCTTTGTTGGTGAGTTCGTCTACCGCACGAACATTCGTCAGCAGCCGCTGACGCGTGTTCCGAACGGAACGACGGTCGGAGTGCTTCTGCCGAGGAACGCCTCGGACGAGGTCCGCCAAGCGTTCGACGACGCTGTTAGTCTGATAAACGACGCCATCGGCGGGCCAGTGACGTTCCAGGTCGTCGACGGTTCGGGCGGCGGTCGCTTCACGGTGTCCGTGTCTGTTGATCCCGGGGATTCGTTCCTCCTCGCGAACCAGCAGGCCGGCGGTTACACCGTGGTAACGACGTCAGCCAACCAGATTGTCGGCGCCCGGATCGTCTATCGCAGTGACTGGTACCTAGGAACCAGGAATGCGGTAGCCCACGAACTGGGCCACGTCTTCGGTGTGGGGCATCACCATCTTTCACAGGGTGGCATTATGAGCCTCAATGCCACATCTGTGTTCGGCTCAACGGACTTCTCCGCTTCGGAGAAGCTCGCGATGCGGATGATGACGCAGCGTCCCACCGGCAACGCATATCCCGACGACGACCAAGGCGCGGGTGTGCAAGCTGCCTCACGGGCCGGAGCCCAAAGCCCGATCGCCCTCGCTTGTTTCTAGGCAGGCGGGAAGAGGGGCCCTTGGACCCCTAACAAATCGTACGGCCCTTTCCGGCGCGCCCCGCGCATCGGAGAGGGCCACTTTTTATATCGGACGACGTGTTCCTAGTTTACAAAAACCAAGATTTTGCTATTCTATTTGGCGTACGCGCGAGTGGCCCATTCGACAAGCTCAGGGCAACTCGTCGTAAATGACGCGCGGGTGGCGAAACTGGCAGACGCACTACCTTGAGGTGGTAGCGCCCGTAAGGGCATGCAGGTTCAAATCCTGTCCCGCGCACAAAAATCACGTATGAAGCGTCATTACATTACTCTCGTCATCACGCTGTGCCTTTTAGCGCTCGTTTTTGGGACCATCGGGTATGCTTCAGGGTTCATTTATCAGCATCGGGTTGGCATCAAGAACGCCCTCGGCGAACTGGCGAGCGTGGTCATGACCTCTGTTCGGGTCGTTCTCCCGCATGCGGCGACACCGACCTCGACCGTCACCTCTACCGTGCCGGCGGTGCCCCTGAAACCGATCGGTACGCTTAAGACATACGCAAGCAAGAAATATAATTTTTCTTTCTCGTACCCGGCGGACTACGCGCCTTTCACGGAGACGGGCCTGCAGGCGCGGACCGGTTGCACGCTGCGGGTGCTTTTCCATCTGAAACAGTATGTTGACGAGACAAAGAATGTTCTGAAACCGGAACCGTCAAGCGTCGGCGGAGCGCGCTTCTCTTTTTGCCTGACGACGCCGACCACGACGCTCGATAAAAAATCAGGCAACCCTTATCCGACCATTGCGGCTTACGCGCAGAGTCGAGGTAACTGGCTGAAGATCAGCACTTCGACCTCGGAGAACATCACGATCGGCGGATTCCAAGCCCTCGAATCGAAGCCGACAGGTCCGGACGCCGTTCGCTTCGCCGTCATCCGAATTAAGCCGGACCGTTATCTGGAGGTCTACGACGGTCTTAATGACTACGATAAGGATTTTCTGGACATTTTTAGAGATTCTTTCAAATTTGGTTCGTAGGGTATTCTCCCCAGGCAGACCGCGTTCTCGGCTGTGGTATGTGGTATGTGGATGCCAAGGCCGGCGAAGTGTTCTAGGATAGAAGAAACTCATGAAACGCATTGTCGTCATCGGTGGGGGAACGGGGACCTTCATGGTCCTTTCGGCCTTGAAGAACACACCGGACGTCCATCTGGCGGCTGTTGTTTCGATGGCGGACGACGGCGCTTCGACCGGTCTTTTACGGGACCAGTACGGCGTTCTGCCGCCCGGCGATATCCGGCGCGCGCTCGTGGCACTTTCTCAGTCGAGCGAGACGCTCCGGGAACTTTTCAACTATCGTTTCGAGGGCGGCGGTCTTCACGGACACAACTTCGGCAACCTTTTTCTTTCCGCGCTCGAAAAGGTGACGGGTAATTTTGCGACCGCTGTTCAGGAGGCCTCAAGCGTTCTGAGCATCGAAGGCGAAGTTGTGCCGGTCACGCTCGACGATGTTCGACTGGTTGCCCGGCTTTCAGACGGGAAGATAATCCGCGGCGAAACGAACATCGATATTCCGAGAACGGCGGAGCGGGCGCGGATAGACGAAGTTTGGCTCGAGCCGGAAGCGCGCATGAACCCAAGCGTCCGACGCGTCCTGCAGGCAGCGGACCTCATTGTTATCGGTCCCGGTGATCTTTACACCAGCTTAGTACCGAACCTATTGGTCCAGGGCGTTTCGGAAGCCATCCGGGCATCGAAAGCGAAGAAGGTCTATGTTGCCAATCTAATGACGAAATACGGCGAGACGCACGGTTTCGGGCCGATGGATTTCTTCCGGGAGATAGAGCGCTACCTCGGTCGGGGCGTTCTGGATTACGCCGTTTGGAACAGCCGCCGGCCGCCGGAAGCCGTTCTTCGGCGCTATCGGCGCGAACGCGCCGAGTTCATTGATCCGAGGCATTTGCCGACCCGGCATGGCCGGACGAAGTTCATTAAGGCCGATCTGCTCGATGCCGGGAAGTTTGTCCGCCACAATCCTCGCAAAAAATTGGGTAAGGTCCTTATGTCACTCGTGAATCGATGAGAACTAGGTCCGAAAAAAAATTCTTCCTTGTTGGTATCTTGCTCGCCGGCGCGGTCATTGTCATTTTCGGTCTAGCTGGGGTCTACGTTCTCGTTCGGAACGCTTTTGCGCCGGCTATTCCGGCCGCTATTCATTTGCCCGCCGACGAAGGGCGGCACGAGAATCTGATGGAGTGGTGGTACTACACCGGCCATTTGGAGGGCCGGGATGCCAGCGGGAAATTAAGACAATACGGCTTCGAGCTGACCTTCTTTCAGACGGTCCTCAACTCGCGCCTCGCGCCGCGCTACGCGGCCCATTACGCGGTGACCGATCTTAATCGTCAGGAGTTCCATTACGATCAGCTCATCGGGCGGCCGACAAGTACGTCGGCGAAAGGTTTCGATATTTCGCTTGGTTCTTGGCGGATGTACGGCAAAGAAGGCCAGGACCATTTGCTCGCGAAGATGGACGGTTATGATATCGATCTCAGCTTGAGCTCGGAAAAACCGGCGGTCCTGCATGGGAACGGCGGGGTCATCGATTACGGTCTGGCCGGGAACTCCTATTATTATTCTCGGTCCCGGATGCGTGTTCAGGGCGCGCTCACGGACCGGGGCGAGGTCATCAACGTGACCGGCGTGGCTTGGATGGACCATCAATGGGGCGGCTTCATTCCGCTCGGCCTCTTACGCTGGGATTGGTTCAGTGTTCAACTGGACAACAATGTCGAGTATATGATCTACGCTCTGCGCGATGCCGGGAACATGCCGACGACGGTGTTCGGAACGCGCATCGATAAGAACGGCGCTTCAGAGAAAATCGCGGGCTCAGATATCTCCATTGATGCTCTAGATACGTGGGTCAGCCCCGTTACAAAGGGCGTTTATCCGGCCGACTGGACCATCTCCATAAGCAGCACCCGATCGATTTTTCACGTGAAGCCGCTCTTGGCGGACCAGGAGCTCATTGCCGGCCGTTCAGCGGGCGTAGTTTATTGGGAAGGCGCGACCAAGATAACCGGCACGGGCGAGGGCTTGCCTGTTTCTGGCGGCGGTTACACAGAACTGACCGGCTACGCGAGCGTTCCGCTTGAGCTTAGTAACCTCATCCGGCCTTATTAGTGTCGATGAGACGATCCTATGTGATAGGTATCGACGAGGTCGGCCGCGGCCCTTTGGCCGGACCGGTCGTGGTGTGCGCAGTAATGATAGATTCGAAATTGCGGATTAGAAATTGCGGATTAGGAAAACTGAAAGATTCGAAACAGTTGACCGCAGGACAACGGGAGAGGTGGGCGAAATATCTACGGCGCCGCCCGGATGTCAAATTTGCTCTGGCGCGCATTTCACCGGCGCGGATCGACCGATTGAACATTTCCCGGGCGGCGAATTTGGCGGCTTGGCGGGCCTACGAGCGCCTTGTCGGGCGGCTGCCAAGTGTTCGCTACCGAACGAAATTGGACGGCGGGCTTTTTTTAAAGAATAGAGAGATGAGTCGGTTTCTTGAAGCCCGAACTATTGTGAAAGGGGACGAGAAAGTGCCGGCCATTGCGGCGGCCTCAATTATTGCCAAGGTGGCTCGAGACCAGTATATGGTGAAGTTGGCCAGACAATATCCGGGTTATGGATTCGAGGTCCATAAGGGCTACGGGACGCTTGCGCACCGGCGGGCTATCAAAAGGCTTGGTCCGAGTCCGGTCCACCGGCGGACATTCCTTGTCTGATTTTCTTTTGACTTTTTCCATATTTTTCTATACTCTAAGGACTATTAGCTATGGGAGGCGTACCAACAAAACATCACTCGCACGGGAAGACCGGCCGGCGCCGGTCGCATTTGGCGCTCAAAAAGCGCGTTCTTCTCGTGTGTAAGAATTGCGGCGGTCCGAAGATGGCGCACCGGACCTGCCCGCAGTGCAAGAAATAAGACCGGCCGTCCGCCGTTCTTTTTGCTTGCGTCCTTTAGGTCGCATCGTCCTTTATGGCTACTCGACATTTGGTCCGGACGGTTATTCTTCAGTCCCTTTACGAATGGGACTTTTATCATGGCCAACATGATCTGGTCGGGATTCTCGACCGGAACTTGGAAGAATTTGCGCCGGGTATCGATGAACCAGAGTTCGCCTGGAAGATCTTGAAGGGCGTTGTCGACCATCTGGGAGAAATAGATAAGCTCATTGTTCGGGTCGCACCCGAGTGGCCGCTCGACAAGATCGCTCTTATTGATCGGAACATCCTCCGCATCGGTCTTTATGAGCTTTTACACGCCGACCCCGAAGAAGTTCCGCCGAAGGTGGCTATTAATGAAGCTATCGAAATGGCGAAGAATTACGGTGGTCCGAATGCCAGCCGTTTCGTGAACGGCGTGATGGGTACGGTCTACCGCGAACAGAAGAGCCAGGAGGAGCCGAAAGCCACCGCCCCGGAGACAGCGCCTGCCAATTGATCATGACCTCGTCCGCCTCTGATATCCCTGCTTTGGAAAAGAAGTTGGGCATCCGGTTCCGGAATGCCGATCTTTTGCGCGAATCTCTGACGCATCGTTCGTATCTCAATGAACATCCGGATTGGCCGCTTCCGCACAATGAACGGCTCGAATTTTTGGGCGACGCGGTCCTCGAGCTCGTCGTGACGGAAGAATTATACCGGGCCTACCCGGATTGGCCGGAAGGACGCCTGACCGTCGTCCGCGCCGCGCTCGTGAACTATCAGATGCTTTCCAAGGTGGCCCTCGGTCTGGACATCCAGAAGAGCTTGTACCTTTCTAAGGGCGAGCAGGCCGACACGGCAAAAGCGCGCGAGGTCATCCTGGCGAACGCGATGGAGGCGGTCATTGGCGCTATTTATCTGGACCAGGGCATCAAGGCATCGGAAGAATTCTCCAAAAAGTTTGTTCTCGTTCACCTGCCAGAAATATTAGAAACGAAGAGCTATAAAGATGCGAAGAGCGAACTTCAGGAAATCATTCAGGACCGCCAGCGCGTGACGCCGTCGTATAAAGTCCTCGAAGAATCCGGACCGGCGCATCGCCGGACGTTCCGGGTCGGTGTTTATTTCGGGCCCGAGCTTATTGCCGAAGGCGAAGGCGCCTCCAAGCAGGAAGCCGAACTTGAGGCGGCCAAGGCGGCGCTCAAGAAGCAGTAACTATGCCCAAACTTCTCCAACGGCTCGAACTGAACGGTTTCAAGTCATTCGCGACGAAGACCTCCTTCGATCTTTCGAGCGGTATTACGGCCGTTGTTGGGCCGAATGGGTCCGGCAAGTCCAACGTCATCGATGGCATCCGCTGGCTTTTGGGCGAGCGAGACGCGAAGAACCTCCGCGGCGGCAAAGGCGAAGACCTCATCTTCGCCGGGACGGCCAAGCGGCCGCGCCTGGGTCAGGCCTCAGCCAGCTTGATATTCCAGAATGTGAGCGGTTTTTTCCCGGCGGAATATTCGGAGATCGTCATCACTCGCCAGGTGAACCGCGACGGCACGAACCAATACTATCTGAACAAAGCGGAAATTCGCCTGAAAGACCTCATTGATTTTCTGGCGCAGGCGCGCCTGGGGACGAAGGGTCTCATCGTGGTGAGCCAGGGGAACAGCGATATTTTCATTCAGGCCACGCCGGCTGGCCGGCGGGAAATGATAGAAGAGATGCTCGGCCTTCGGGAATACCAGCTCAAGAAATCAGAAGCCGAACGGCGCCTTAAGAACACCCAGATAAACCTCGACAAGGTCAAAGCTCTGACCGAAGAAATTTTGCCGCACTTGCGGTCTTTGAAGCGTCAGACGAGCCGGTGGGAAAAACGAGACGCCTTGGAGCAAGAGCTTCGGATGCTCGAGAACCATTTCTTCGGGACGGAATATCAGGACCTTCGGACGAAAACGGCTCAGCTGGAAGATGAACTCCGCGGTCGGAGAACCGAGGAAGAGCGTTTGCGCGAAGCGCGCCGAACGGCCGAGGATGAGCTGAAGAAAGTGGAAGCCGCCCAGCCGGAGGAGCGGAAAGAACTGACCGATATCAAACAGCGGACGCGCGGCCTTTTGGAAAAACGGAGCGCTATTCAGAAGGACCTCGGCCGCCTGGAGGCGCAGCTGGAAATAGCCGGTGTTCCGGTGAGCGAAGAAGGCGACGATCTGCCGTCCGCCGGCGCGCTTTTCACGCTCGTGAAGACGATTCGGAACAAGCTCGAGGCTTTCACGGAAGATGAAGTGGAATACGAAGAGCTGCGGGACGGTATTCGGGAGATATTGGATGATATCAGTGAGACGCTTTCGGAAGGTGTCCCGGCGCGCCGGGCGACGCCTGCAAGCGGTCCCGATGTCCGCGAGGACTTCGAAAAATTGAATAAGGAGCTCACCGAGCTCGAGAAGTCGCTCTCGGCTCTTCAGGAGCAAGAGAAGGTTCTCGAGAAAAGCCAGGAAGAGTTCTATCTTCGTTTCAAAGTGGCGGTGGCGGCCGTTGAAACGGCGAAAGGTCATTTGGAAAAATGGGACTCCGAAACGCAAGCGAAGAATTTCGAAAAAGAACGCCTCTCGCTTCGATTGGAAGATTGGGCCCGCCAGGTCCGTCAAACCGGCCGGGAACCGCATGAGTTCGAAAATGTCACCGCGGCGCCGGAGCTTGAGGGTCAGACCCGCGAGGCGATGGAGCACCGCCTTTTCCGTCTGCGCGGCGAACTGGCGGCCATCGGCGAGGTGGACGAGGCTCTTCTTAAAGAAGCCAGAGAAACCGAGACGCGTTATCAATTCCTGAGCAAAGAGAGCGAAGATCTCGAGAAAGCCAAGACCGATCTCCGGAAGCTCATCCTCGATCTGAACGACAAGATAAAGACCGAGTTTAGTTCGGCGCTCCATAAGATAAACATCGAGTTCGACAAGTTCTTCAACCTGATGTTCGACGGCGGGACGGCGAAATTGAAGCTGGCGACGCCGCCAAAACCGAAAGCGGCAGAAGAGAAAGAAGGCGAGGCGGCACCGGCCGAGGAAAAAGTGAAGGATGCCGTGGCGGAAGAGGCGCTCGAAGACCCGGCTGTCGAAGAGGGTATCGAGATAGACCTCAAGATAACCCGGAAGCGCGTCAATTCGCTCGAAATGCTCTCCGGCGGCGAGCGGTCGCTTGTCGGCATTGCCGCCCTCTTTGCGCTCATTTCCGTTTCGCCGCCGCCCTTCCTGGTTCTGGATGAGGTTGATGCGCCACTCGATGAGCGGAACGCCCGGCGTTTCTCGGAGATGCTCAAGGAATTCTCGAAGGACACCCAGTTCATCCTGGTGACCCACAACCGGGCGACCATGGAGGCGGCGGACGTCCTCTACGGCATCACTTTGAACGACGACGGCACCTCGAAAGCGGTGTCTCTAAAACTGGAAAAAGCCTAGACGCGATAAGGTTCCGGCTCTATCCGGACCTTGACCGGATAGAGCCTTTCGTTTACAATGCTTCAGTCATGTTAGCCATTAAACTGCAAAGAATCGGCAAGAAGCACCAGCCCTCCTATCGGGTGGTGGTGGCCAATAAGAAATCCAAACTCGGCGGCGAGCCCGTCGAGGATGTCGGCTCGTACAGCGCCACGACCAAGCAGGCCTTTCTCAAGGCGGACCGTATCAATTATTGGCTTGGCGTCGGAGCAAAACCGACCGTGACCATCCATAATCTTCTTGTGAAAGAAGGCGTTCTGAAAACGAAATCGATCGCCGTGAAGATGAAGAAGGCCGAGCCCAAAGCGGCCGAACCGGTATCTGCATCGGCTGCTCCGGCGGCTGGAGCGTCAGCCGAAACGGCGCCGGAGGTCAGCGCGTAAAGTACATCCATGAGCGACAATACTCCTGACAAGGAATTCCTGGAATTCGTGGTCAAGAATCTGGTCGATCATCCGGACGATGTTAATATTGAGCGAAAAGTCGACGAAATGGGCGTCCTTTTGACGCTCCGTGTCCACCCGCTCGATATGGGCCAGGTCGTCGGTCGCCAGGGCATGACAGCGAAATCCATTCGTTCGCTTTTGCGTATCATCGGCGTTAAGCATCAGACCCGCGTTAATCTGAAAATAGAGGAACCGGAAGGTTCGATGCACGGCCAGACCGCGCCGGCCGAACCGGAAAAGGACGAAAGCGTTTAATATTTCAGACCATTCTGAAGCCGCCATCCGGCGGCAATTTCCTGCGGGCAAATAACTCTGACCATCATGTTGACCTACACCGATCTCACCAAAGGCACGATGTTCCTCTACGAGGGGCAGCCCTACGAAGTCATCGAAATGCACTTCCTGCGCATGCAGCAGCGCAAAGCGGTCGTCCAGACTAAGATCCGTAATCTCATCACCGGGAAGATCTTGGACCGCAATTGGCAGGCCTCCGACGAGTTCGAAGAGACCGAAGTGAACCGCATGCCGGCCGTTTTTATTTACGTAAGCAAGAGTGAGTACTGGTTCAACGAGAAAGGGAATCCGAAAAATCGTTTTCAGCTCTCGGCCGAGGTCATCGGCGACCAGGCGAAGTTCCTGAAGCCACAGACGGAAGTCATCGCTTTTGTTTTTAACGACAAGGTGGTGAAGGTCCAAGTGCCCATCAAAATGGATTTTAAGGTTCTTGAGGCGCCGCCAGCTATTCGGGGGAACACCGCCCAGGGCGGTTCGAAAGCCGTGGTCATAGAAGGTGGCGCGACCGTGCAGGTCCCGCTCTTCATCAACCAGGACGACACTATTCGCATCAACACGGAAACGGGGGAGTACGTAGAGCGGCTCGAGAAGAACTAGCAAATAATAGGTATTTCAAAAAACGGGGCCATAAAAGCCCCGTTTTTTCCTTGAAATATCACGATGCGGCAGTATTGACGCCGTCCCCCGTCGGCAGTATAAGTAAGTAATCAAAAGGCCACACAAAAAATAACAAAGTACGCGTTAACGTACGAAAATCAATAAATAAAATGTCCAAAGCCACTTACGGACGCGCTGGTCGGGGAGTCTTCGCGGTTGCGACGGCACTCGGCCTCGCGTCTTTTTTGTTTGTTGGGGTCTTGGGAAGCGGGTCGGTCGCGCTGGCTACCACTACACGTGTCCGGAACTTTTCGGTGACCATCGCGCCGACGACGTCGCTTGCCGGAGCAACTCAGAGCTATACGGTAACGTTCAATAATTCGAGTGCGAGCACGGAGGATATCAAGTCGGCAACAATCGATATTCCTTACGGCTGGACCGTATCCGATAGCTCGCTCGATTTGGGCGGCGATGCCTCCAGTAATTGGGATATCTATCTAGACCACGGTGTCATAAAGATAAAGAAGCATAGTTCGAGCGGGAACGGTGTTCAGCACGGTCATAGTTTTACCGCGCTGTTCTCGGCGACTGCTCCGAACTCGGCTGGAACAGGTGTCTTTAATGTTTTGGCTTACGATAACAATGGTTTCGGCAGCGGCGGCGGGGCCGTGTTCACGCTGACGGGCAGCGAACCGCAGGTAGTGGTTTCCTGGCCGCCAGAGAACACCCTCGCAGCTTGCTCGGATGGCATCGATAACGATCACAACGGGAAAACGGATCTTGATGACCCTGGTTGCGCGGCGTTCTTGCCGAAGCTTACGATAACGAAGGTCGTTGTTAACGACGGCGGCGGTACGAAGTCGCCGTCCGACTTCACCTTCAGAGTCTGCGAGACCCGCGAGGACATACCACCGCTAACGTTGTTCTTGCAAAATCTCTTCGGAGTGCGCTCGGCCTCGGCATACGTGCGTCACGATGATGATTGTGTCACAGTAACGATCCCTCGCGAGAGCGACCACGTGACGCTTTCGTCCCTTAAGCCTAATGCTCCCGGGGAGTGGTATCAGGTTTCGGAGGTGGATGCGCCGTCAGATTACACCGGTCCGGTCTTTACGGGCGGTGATTGCAACACTAATGGTAAGGTCCATCTCGGCGCGGGCGATGTGAAATCCTGCCAATTGACCAATACATACGTCCCGCCGCCATGCGAAGATCAGGTGTCATCGCAGACCGTCGTTTCTGATGATTCGAACACCATTGTGGATGACGGCAGCGCATCGTCGACTTGGGTCCATCCGAACTGGACCTCGCTCGATGGTGCGACCTGGATTTGGTCGTCCTACTACGTTGAGAATCCGACCCAGCAGGAAGTGAAGACGTTCCAAAAGACCTTCACGCTTTCGGGGACGGTGACCGCCGCATCGCTCCAGATCGCTGCGGACAACCTCTATGCCGTGAACGTGAACGGCACGGATGTGCCTGTGACCGAGGACCCGAACGGCGGCAACTTCGGCAGCATAGCGACCTACACGCTCACGCCCTCGCTCTTCTACCCAGGCGTGAACACGCTCCGCTTCACGGTGACCAATTTGGCCGTGGATGGTTCGACGTCGACGTCTAACCCGGCTGGCTTGCTCTACAAGCTGAAGGTCACAAATAATGCCTGTATTCCGACCGTCAAGGTGCACATTATCAAGTATTTGGACGGCGAACATGCTTCGGTCGACTCGGCTAACGAGTACGCCTTCCTGATGCACGCGTTCTGGAACTCTTCGAACCTCGGTTCCGGCACTGGCGATTACACTATTGGTCCGGCCGGCTGGGGCGGTTCACCGGCGTACGAAGCTTACACTTCCCCAATGAACGTGCCGGCTGACTATGCGACGAACGAAACTTTGGCGAACGGCGATAATGGCAGTTTGGTCCTGTCGCCGGACGCCCAGTGCGTTCCGGGTAAGTACCGTCTCATCGGATATGGTTCGGGTGATACGCTCGATGCGGCGCTTGCTCAGCAGCCGTCACCTGAGGCCCCTACTTTCACGGGTCTAACGACGGATAAATACATCGTCGTGCGGAACGAGACTTGCCCGCTCACGCGGGCGACCGTCGAGACCGACCCAGCAACGATAATTGCTACGAGCACCGCGACCTTTAACGGTCTCATTACGCCGAACGGCGATCCGACCGATTGGTACTTCGAGTATGGCCTTGACTCGTCGGCTCTGAACAATTCGACCACGCCTCAATCGGCGGGCGATGGTTCGACGCCGGCACCGGTCGCGGCACCGGTCAACGGCTTAACGCCGAACACACACTACTTCTTCCGAGTTGCGGGGAATAGCAACGGCGCGACGGTCTACGGCAGCATCTTGGACTTCTGGACCGATGCCGTTCATAACACTGGCGGCGGTGATAATCTGCCACCGACCGGCGTTGTACTTGGAACCTCGACCACTAGCTCCACCAACCCGGGCGGCGGGAACGAATCATCGACCGCCGGCCAGGTCCTCGGCGCTTCGACCTGCAACGAATATATCGTTGGTTTCCTCGGCCGAGGCTGGAAGAACGATCCGGAAGATGTGAAGCGGCTTCAGCAGTTCCTGAACCAAGAGCTCGGCTTGAACATTCCGATAACCGGCATCTTCGGCCAGCAAACGGAGGATGCGGTTCGCCAGTTCCAGTTGAAATACCATGGCGACATCCTGAAGCCCTGGGTGCAGTTCGGCTTACACGACGAAATGACGCCGACCGGTTTCGTTTACAAGACGACCAGGCGGTGGATAAACATGATCGAGTGCCAAGGCTCGAATCTGCCGATGCCGCAGTTGCCCTAGTAGGGGATATTGGATAAGAACCTACGAGATCAGCCCCGCCGCCCAGCGGGGTTGATTTTTGCATAAAAAGTTGTATAATGCAGATGTTATACTTAACACAATGCTTAGATTCCTCACGAAATACTTCGTCCCGCACCCCTCGAATGACCACCAGCCGCATCTTTTGCGGACGCGCGCCCTGCTGGCTTTGGGAGCGGTTTTGATCGTGGTCGAAGCTGTTTTTCTCGTTCAGGTCCTTATCATTTTCCCGAACGCGAACTTTTTGGCGACCATCGTCGCGACCGTCCTTGTCGACCGGACGAACGCCAGCCGCGTGGACGCGAATCTGGCGCCGCTTGCGACGAGCCCGATCTTGGAGAAGGCCGCCGCGCTTAAAGCGAACGATATGGCCGAGAAAGGCTACTTTGCTCATACGAGCCCGGACGGAACGACGCCTTGGGATTGGTTCAAGCAGGCGGGCTACAAATACGAATACGCCGGCGAGAATCTGGCGGTCAATTTCACGGATTCCGAAGATACGGTCCGGGCCTGGCTGAACTCGCCGTCTCACCGGGCGAATATCATGAACGGCCATTTCACGGAGATCGGCATCGGCACGGCCTCTGGTAAGTATCAGGGGCACGACACCGTTTTCATTGTTCAGTTGTTCGGGCGGCCGCTGACAGTTTCGGAGAATGCGCCTGCTCCGACAGAAATGCCCGAGGAAGTGAAAACGCCGGCGCCGAAACCGGTCGCAAAAGCGACGTCGAAGCCGGCCGCGCCCAAGCAAGCGCCGATCGCGGTCGCCCAAAAGCCGGCCGCGTCCGACCAATCTAATTTCATCGCGACCGATGTTCCTGCCAGCCAAGAAGCGCAGGATGTTCTGGGCGCGGAAAGTATCATTACGGCGCCATTCTGGGAAAAATTACTTGCTTCGCCCAGGCAAACGGTTAACTTTATCTACCTCATCCTGGCGTCGCTGGTAGCGGTGGCGCTCGTTTTCAAGATCCTCGTCCGCATCGAGGCATCGCATCCGCACCTCGTCATGAACGGCGTGCTCTTCCTTATCATCGTGAGCTCGGTCCTCGTCCTGAATCAGTATCTCTCGACCCGCGGGGCGACAATCTTCTAAAGAGGTTCGTTGCTGTGTTATAGTGCGGCTGATGAAAAGGGCGGTTCTAAAAAAGACCGTGTTCGTCGGTATGTCGGGCGGCGTGGATTCGTCTGTCGCGGCCTTATTGTTGGCCAATTCGCCGGAGGCGCAAGCGCTAAGGAAGAAAAGCCGCCTGCCTGCCGGCAGGCAGGGCTACGAGGTCGTCGGCGTTTTTATGCGTTGCTACAACATCGACGGCTGCGCCGAGCGGGATGCAGAAGATGCTCGGCGCGTGGCCGGCCAGCTCGGCATTCCGTTCTATGTCTGGGATTTCGAGAAAGAGTACAAAAAGCGCGTGGTTCGGTACATGATCGATGGCTACCGGAAAGGTCTCACGCCCAACCCGGACGTGATGTGCAACCGCGAGATAAAGTTCGGACTTTTCTTCGAGAAGGCCCGGCGGCTCGGCGCGGACTTTGTGGCGACCGGACATTATGTTCGTCTGAAGAATGGGAAACTTTTCACGGCTCTGGATAAGAACAAGGACCAGTCCTACTTCTTATGGACGCTTGCTCAGGCCCAGCTTGCGCATTGTCTTTTCCCAATTGGCGATTACGTGAAGCCGGAAGTGCGGCGTCTTGCGAAGCGGGCCGCCCTTGCGACGGCCGAGAAAAAAGATTCGCAGGGCATTTGTTTTCTGGGCGACATTTCTATCCGCGAATTTCTGAAAAAGTATATTCCGGAGAAGCGCGGGGTAATCGTAACGCCGGAGGGCGTAAAAATAGGCGAGCACCGCGGGGCCTGGTTTTACACTATCGGCCAGCGCCAGGGTTTGGACCTGAAGGATAAGAACAGCGCTTTGGGCATCCGGGGCGAACACGCTACGATGCCGCACTATGTTGTGGCGAAGGATGTGAAAAAGAACATCGTGGTTGTGGCGGAAGGTTCAGAGAACAAGGCGCTTTTTCGAAAAGAGGTCGAGCTTGCGGATATCAATATCATTTCCGGCAGGAAGATCCAGAGGCGTCTTTCGGTCCGGGCGCGGGTGCGTTATCGGCAACCGGTTTCGCCGGCGATCTTGGAGCTCAAGAAAAACGGCGCACATTTGCTTTTCAAGAATCCGCAGAAGTTCGTCGCTGAAGGGCAGTCGGCGGTTTTCTATTCCAAGACTGGCGAGATGCTAGGCGGCGGCGTGATAGTCTAGTATTGCAAAATTTGGTATTTTCTGATATAAATTGGCCAGCGTCCGAGCCGTTATCGGACTAGGAGGTGTTGGTATGGCGGTGGAGAAAAAATTGCTCCGTAGCGGCAAGGCCCCGGCCAAGGCCCTCAACTTGGCATCCTTTTTCGTCATCGAGATGACGCGCCGGTGTGAGGAGTTCGTCGAGAAGAACTGCATCGAGATCGAGGTCGGCGGCGCCTTCGATGACGAGGCCGTCGCGGCTCTGAAGGACCTGCTCGGGAACGAGTGGAAGGTCGAAGAGTCGGCCCGGGCGGATGGCCAGAGGGGCCGGCGTCTCCGCGTCTCGTAGGTCGATCTCGTGAAGATGGGGTGGATGGCTTCGGCCGCCACCCCGCTTCTTTTTTTTCGTGATACGATAATTAAGTCATGGTCATTGTCTTTACCGGCGACGGAAAAGGGAAAACGACCGCCTCGCTCGGCCAGATGGTCCGCGTGACGGGGCGGGGGAAACGCGCCCTGATGATCCAGTTCATCAAAGGGTCCTGGGAAGCCGGCGAGCACGTTTTTGGCGGCGCTTACAAAATTCCAGAAGACACTTTTCATGTCCGGCGGATGGGCAAGGGCTTCGTCGGTATCTTGGGTGACAAACGGCCGCGCGCGGAGCACGAGCAGGCGGCCCGGGAAGCGCTCGAACTTTTCAAAATGGAGCTGACCCGGAAGGTTTGGGACCTCATTGTGCTCGATGAAGTGAACGTGGCCGTCTCGCTCGGTCTTATATCCGCCAAGGCCGTCCTTGAGGCCATCAAGGATTTTCCGGAAGAGAAATTACTTATTATGTCCGGTCGGGGGGCGCCGCCGGAATTCATCGAGCGGGCCGATCTCGCGACCGAAATGAAAGAACTAAAGCATCCGTTCGCGGATGGAAAGATGGGGAAACTGGGCGTGGAATTCTAGGACTTTACAAAGACGCTAATGTTTTCTATACTGTCCCGGTGCCTGCCTGACGGCAGGCAGGCCCATCGTGGGCATTTTCTTAAGTAAAACCAAGGAATATGGCTGAAGAACAAGTGCCGGTCTTGAAGCCGGAGGAGCTTTATCCAGACGAAGGTTTCCGCGAAATGGTGGAAGCCGGTGTTTTCTATGGCCGGAAGAAGAATCGGACGAATCCCAAGATGCGTTCGAACATCCTCTTGAACCGGAACGGCATCGAGATAATCCACCTCGGTAAGACGGCGGACCAGCTCGAGAAGGCCGTGGCTTTCCTTACGGAAACGGCGAAGATCGGCGGCAACATCCTTTTTGTTGCGACCCAACCGGCGGCCGAAGAGGTCGCCACGCTCGCGAAAGAACTCGGCTATCCGGTCGTAACGCGGCGCTGGCTCGGCGGGACGCTCACGAACTTCGGCATCATTTCGAAACGCATCGAGTACTACAAGAAGCTTCGGACCGATTGGGAGAACAAAGCGTTCGATAAGTACACAAAGAAGGAGCGAGTGATGATCGAAAAAGAACTGGGTCGTTTGAACGAACTTATGAGCGGTCTCGAAGCCCTCACGGCCAAACCGGCAGCTGTCGTCGTCATCGATCCGAACATGCATCTCACCGCCGTTCGCGAAGCGCGCCTTCTGAAGATTCCGGTCGTGGCGTTCGCGAACACGGACAGTGACCCGGCCATCCTCGATTATCCGGTCGTTGGGAACAACAAGGCCCGGACGTCGATTCATTGGTTCCTCGAAAAAGTGCGCGCCGCGGTCGTGGAAGGCGTGAAGATGCGAGTTGTCATTGCGCCAAAGGAAGAGAAATCAGAACAGGTGCCGCCCAAACGTTCAGAGAAATAGATTTGAAGTTGGCATCACTTTTCTTTTACAATTTAGATCATGAATCCACAGAAAAAAACGCAACCGGCTTCGGCAACGCGTCCGGCTGCCAAGCAGGCGGTGACCGCGAACGATATTCAAAAGCTCCGCGAAATGACGGGCGCCGGCGTGATGGAATGCAAACGTGCCTTGATCGACGCGGCGGGAGATTTTGACCGGGCGAAAGAGCTTATCAACGAGCGGGGTTTGGCCAAAGTGGAAAAGCGGGCCGGCCGGGATACCGGTGCGGGCATAATCCATTCTTACATCCACAACGGGCGCATCGGTGTCTTGCTCGACATGCGGGCCGAGACGGATTTCGTTGTTCGCTCCGAGCCGTTCCAGAAGCTGGTCCACGAAGTGGCAATGCAGATCTCGGCCATGGCGCCTGAGACGGTGGCCGATCTTCTGAAGCAGCCCTATATTCGGGACGAATCGAAGACCATCGAGCAATTAGTGAATGAGGTCATCGCGCTGGTCGGAGAGAATATCCGGGTGAACAAGTTTTCTCGGATGGAGATCTAGTCCGCTCGTCTGGTATTATTAAGAACAGCGCCGCTGGGCGCATTGAACCATGCTTCAGTTCATTTTTACGAACGTTGTGATGCTGGCCGCCGGCATCATCCTTTACCTTATGGCCCGGGCCCTGCCCCGCATCGTGGATGATCCGGCGGGGGAGCGGCCGCCGACGTTCTTCGAGCGCCTAGTGAACTCTGATATTCCAAACCGGCTTGATGAGGCGACGAATTTTTGGCTTGGCAAGATCTTTCGGCGCCTCAAGATAAGTTTGATGCGCTTCGATAATTATTTGACCGAGCGTCTGAAAAGGATTAATACTGAAGCGTCCGCCAAGCCGAAAATAGATTTGGCGGACGTGGCCCGGGCCGAAGAGACGCCGGAAGAAGTAGAAGCGGAAACAACCACGCCGCTTTTCCAGACGCCGGCGAACGGAGCGGTCGCCGCGAGCGCCGCGGCCGGCAACGGGAACGGGAACGGAAAAACGAACGGCAACGGGAAGAAAAAGTAAATACGCGCAGGTGGTAGAGTGGTCAATTACAACAGACTGTAAATCTGTCGGCCTATGGCCTCCGCAGGTTCGAATCCTGCCCTGCGCACTCGCAATACGGCATACAGGCGTGATTTAATATCTTGTGATGCCTCTGAAGAATTCGGACCACGACTGGGAAAAATCCCTTATTCATCTTTCGCCTGAAGGGATAAAGAAGTTAAAGGACGAGCTAGCTCAGCTCAAGCGGGCTTTGCCGGCGCGCATCGAAGAGACCGCTCGGACGGCGGCGTACGGTGACCGTTCGGATAATGCGGAGTATAAAATGGCCAAAGGCGCCCTGCGCTTCACGCATCGGCGTATTCTTGAGCTGGAGGACCAGCTGAAACGCGCGGTCGTGATACCGACCGGAGAGGATGCGTCCGGCAAGATCCACCTCGGCTCAACGGTTCGATTACGGGCGAAGGACGGGACAGAGAGGGCGTTCAGGATATTAGGACCTCAGGAAGCAGACGTAGCGAAAGGGTTTATCTCGGAGAAGTCGCCTTTGGGCGCAGGGCTCATTGGTCGTCGCCGAGGCGAGACGGTCATCATCCAGACGCCCAGCGGTTCTCAGGAATACGAGATCCTAGAGTAGCTTCGGTGTTCGAAATGCGCCCGTCGGGCGAAGTGGTATAGTTATCTTATGAAAAAGGATCAGGTATATTTCCTTGGTGCGGCACTGACGTTCTTTATATTGGGGATGGTCGCTCTGTGGTTCATCGATAGAACGTATCCTCGTCGAGAACCGGTCATTATCGGCGGGCAAAAGGACGCGCACGGTTGTCTTGGGGCAGCCGGTTACTCTTGGTGCGAAGCGCGGCAGGCCTGCATCCGACAGTGGGAAGAATATTGTACGGCAACGCCGCCCAAGACCGCCGTTTTCAACTGCGCTGACGGGAAGACCATCACGGCCAATTTCTATCCGGGTGACGATAAGTTCGTCGATCTCGTCTTGAGCGATAGCAGAAAGATATCCGTTCCGCATGCCATGTCCGGCTCCGGAGCGCGTTATGCAAAAGACGATGAGTCGTTCGTTTTTTGGAATAAAGGCGATACGGCTTTCGTGACCGAGAACGGGACGACGACGTTCTCCGGGTGCGTGACGAAGACACAATAAAAAATAAGATCTCGCGAAAAGATATAAACTTTGTAGAATAAAATATCCATATGAAAATCCTTAAGGATGAAGAAGAGAAAAAAGCTTTGGAATGGCTGAACAAAGCCGTGGAGGTCGCAAAGCAGTCACTGTGCCAGCGCGCGCATTACGGTTCGATAATAGAGAAGGACGGCGCGGAGCTCTCCGAGGGTTTCAATTCGCCGCCCCAGAACGATGAACACTATCGGACCTGCGCGAACGAGTATGAGATACCAACTGGTTTTCGGCATGACCGGACCTGCTGCATCCACGCGGAACAGCGGGCCATCCAGAACGGCTATAAGGCCGGGAAGGACCTGCGGGGCGCAAAGATATATCTTGTGACCGTTGACGAAGCCGGGAACAAAGTTCCGACCGCCGACCTAAAATGCACTATCTGCAGCCGGGCCGTCCTCGATGCTGGTATCAAGGAGTTCGTCTATTATTTTGCCGATGGCGTCAGGTCTTACGACCCGGAGGAAGTGCATAAACTATCCTTCGAATATAAGACGCCGCGGAAAAATTAAGGATCATCTTGCATGCACGAAGACGTGACGCGGGCGCTGGTGCTTTCTGAAGAACCAAGCGGCGAGCTTGATGCGCGCTACGTTCTTTTCACGGAGCGCCTCGGCAAAGTACGAGCGCGGGCGAAGAGCACCAAGAAACCGACCTCGAAGCTGGTCGGGCATCTTCAGCCGGGAACGTTCGCGAGCGTCCGGCTCGTAGAGACGAAAGGTGTCCAGCTCGTCGATGCCCTTAAACTTCAGGCCGGTCGTATTCCGCTGCCGGACCTGTATTATCTTGAACAGTTATTGCCCGAAGGTGTTCCAGAGCCGGTGCTTTGGAAGATGCTTGTCAAAGGTGAACTTGTCTGGACGGCGGCGCTCCGCGCGCTCGGCTGGGATCCAGCGGCGGCAACCTGCACTTCTTGTCGGCGGGCGCGGCCGAACGTTTTTCACATCGGCCGTCAGGAATTTTTCTGCGCTGCCTGTGCTTCAAGGTTCGGTCCGGATGCGGTATTATTGAAGTATTAATAAGCTATGTCGAAGGCTAGAGCAATCCTTTTTGGCGCTTTAGGCATCACGGTCATAAGTCTTGGCTTCGCTGCCTGGTACCTTTGGCTTCAGCCGCGCGACACCGGCTCGGTGACGCTCGAGATATCGAAACCGGAACAGATCGCGCTCGGCCAACCGTTCACCATCACGGCTTCGATCGCGAACTCCGGCAAGAAACCGGTTTCGAACGTCGAGCTCATCATCGCTCTGCCGGACGGCATCGCGGCTGTGGGCAGTACTCCGGACGAGCGCGTGGCCCAGATCCCGGTCGGCGATCTTGCCGCCGGCACCTCGACGCGCGAAGATGTTAAGTTCATCGCCCTGAAAGATCCGCAAACCATAAAACACATCGAAGCCAAAGCGACCTATGCGATCAGCGGTGACTCTGCCCAGTTCGAGGCGCCGGCCGGCGAGGATATCATGATCGGCGATCCGGCTTTGACCCTGAGCTTCGTTACGCCGTCGAAGATAGTTAGCGGTCAGGATTTTGAAATGACCGTCGTCATTGAGAACACGACCGAAGTGGGTTACGACAATCTCTCTTTGCGCCTGAACTATGCGCCGATTTTCACTTTCAAAGATGCCGATCCGGAGCCGACGAACGGGAGCAGTACCTGGGCCATCGTATCGATCCCCGCGGGAACGCGGCGGGAAATAAAGATCCGGGGGAGCGCCATCGGGCCGGAAGAGTCTTTCTTTGGTTTTCACGGCGAACTGACAATATTGGTCGGTGGCTATAAGTACCTCGTGAACGTTCAAGAGGCGAACCTGGCGATATCTCTCTCGCCCCTATCCATCAGTGTCCGCGCCGGGGATGGTTCCCTGAA
>Ga0335071_10002236_pt1 | contig 20784 bp, 18 predicted proteins | sample Lox_Sample_15_FD_206724 | JGI IMG/M metagenome (GOLD analysis project Ga0335071, IMG submission 206724) | Soil microbial communities from Loxahatchee National Wildlife Refuge, Florida, United States - Lox_Sample_1.5 | ecosystem: Environmental > Terrestrial > Soil > Wetlands | place: USA...
TGTCGCTTTCGGGCGTTACCATGCTGCGCGACCTCGATGCCGAGGAGCGGTCGGCGCTCGCCACGAAATGCAGCTTTCGCCGGGTGGCGGCGGGCGAAGTCGTGCTCGACCGGTTCAGCCCCAGTGCTGCCGTCTATTTCATGGTCAGCGGCGCGGCACGGGTCGTTCATTTCGTCGCTGAAGGCCAGGAGATCACGATCGCGACCGTCGCGGCGGGCGATACGATCGGCGAGATCTCGGCGATCGACGGCCGCGGCCGTTCGGCGACGGTGGTCGCGGAGCAGGACTGCGTGGTCGCCGAGCTGTCGAGCGACGAATTCCAGGCATTGATCACCCGGCGCGGCGGCGTGGCGCTCGAGCTGCTGCGCCGCTGGGCCGTTACGATCCGCCAGCTCTCCGACAAGGTGAGCTACCTGTCGACAGGCAGCCCCGACCAGCGCGTCTACTCGGAGCTCCTCCGGCTCGCCCGCCAGGACAAGCCGGGCGGGGACCGCTGGCTCATCCGCGACCTGCCGACCCATCAGGAGCTCGCGAAATGGGCCCAGACCAGCCGCGAGGTGGTGGCGAGTGCCGTGGCCGAGCTGGTGCGCCGTGGCGTCGCCGAGCGGCGCACCAAGACCCTTTACATCAACGACTACGCGGCCCTGCGCGACTTGATCTCGCGCCCCGAGCGGGCCCCAGCCTAAAGGAGCACGCCATGCGTACCTCGAAGCCAGGTTGGAAAATGTTTCGTCGGCTGTGGCGCGACCGTCGGGGCGCGTACTCGATGATCACCGCCCTCATGATGCCGGTGCTCGTCGGCTTTGCCGGTTTCGGCACCGAAACCGGCCTGTGGTATTTCAAGCATCAACAGTTGCAGGGTGCCGCTGACGCCGCGGCCTACAGCGCCGACTTGGCGTACAACCTCGGCAACACGTCGACCTTTCAAAGCGAAGCCAAGGCCATTGCGGCGCAATACGGCTTCGTGGACGGCAGCGGCGGCGTCACGGTCACGGTCAATCAGCCGCCGAAGTCGGGCCCCAACACGGCGACGGCCGGTGCCGTGGAGGTCATCATCCAGCAGCCGCAGCAGCGGCTGTTCTCCGCGGCGTTCGCGTCGTCCGCTCTCAACATCGCGGCGCGCGCGGTGGCGGTTCCGACCAATGGCGCCGGCAACGCCAACAGCGGGGTCGCATGCGTCCTGGGGCTCGACCCGAGCGCGTCCAAGACTGTGTATCTCTCGAACAATGCCGCCCTGCCGAACGCAAGCTGCGGCGTCGTCTCGGACTCGTCGGCGGCGGATGGACTTTATCTCACCAACAATGCCCTCATCGACGGATCGACGGCATCGCACGGCGGCACGGTCGTGTCGAACAACGCGCTGCTCAACGGCGCCTCAAACAAGACCGGTACCGGTGCGGTGGCCGATCCCTACGCCAGCTCGAACCCGCCCGCCCCCCCGGCCTGCACCGCCCAGACCAGCTCCGGCTCGGGGGTCCAGCGTCATCCGCTCCAATTGCAGCCGGGCCATTTCTGCAACGGGTTCAATTTCACGAACAACTATTCCGTCAATCTCGCGGCGGGTGTCTACTACATCGACAGCCAGCTCGTGTTCGGCAACAACGCGGTCATTACCGGCACCAACGTCACGTTGGTGATCAACGGCAACTACCCGATCAGCATCGGCAACAACGCCACCGTCGACCTGACGGCACCGACCTCCGGCTCGACCAGCGGTATCGTGTTTTTCGGCAGCCGGACCGGCACCTCGACCGTTGTCCAGGATTTCTCGAACAACACAATTCTGAACCTCCAGGGTGCCGTCTATTTCCCGAACCAGATCGTCAATTTCGATAACAACGCCTCGAGCGCCGGCGCCAACGGCTGCACGCAGATCGTCGGCCGCATGGTCCAGCTGGCCAACAACGTGACCTTGGGCGCCAACTGCAACGGTGCAGGGACGACGCCGATCGGGATGGGCGGCAACGCCACGGTCAGCCTGGTCGAGTAGCGCGATGGACGTCGATCTTGGAGTTCTCGGCGATCCGCGGACGATCCGCGTGGTCACAGCGATTCTGGCGCCGTTCGTCGAGTATCTGTTCAGCTGGTCGTTGATCTGGTGGCCGTTCGTCCTGTTCAGCCTGGTCGTGGCCTTTGTGGCGTACGCGAGCTCGCATCGCGGGCCGCGGGTGGTCGCCGAATTCCGCCGCCGGTTCCTGAGCGGCGCCATCTGGTGGCATCCGTCGTCAAAGGCCGACTATGCCTACTATGTCGCGAACGGTGTGCTGTTTCCGATCGCCGTGGCGCCGCTGATCGTGGCTGGTGCGACCGTCGCGTCCGGGGTGGAAGCGGTACTGAGTGCGACGTTGGGGCCGGTGCAGGCGCCGTTGCTCGCAGCGACGCCCTTGCGCGTCCTCTACACGCTCGCCTTCTTCGTCGCGTTTGATTTCGGCCGCTTCATCGCCCATAGCTGGCTGCACGACATCACCTGGCTGTGGCCGTTCCACAAGGTGCATCACTCGGCGGAGGCGCTGACTCCATTCACCAGTTTCCGCATGCATCCGGTGGAGCTCTTCCTGCTGAACGCGGCGTCCAACGTGCTCACCGGCCTCGTTACCGGCTGCGTCTGGTACGCCTCGGGCGGCGAGGTCGGCCTTTATACCTTCTTCGGTCTGCATGTCGGGATTGCGGCGTACAACGCCATCGGCAACCTGCGCCACTGGCATGTGTGGGTGTCGTTCGGGCCGGTGCTCGACCGGTGGCTCATCAGTCCGGCGCACCACCAGATCCACCACAGCCGCGACGAACGGCATTACGGCAAGAACCGCGGTTATGCGCTGGCGCTCTGGGACCGGCTGTGGGGCACGCTCTATGTGCCCTGCGGTGAGGAGAAGCTGGTGTTCGGCCTGGGCGACGGCAGTGACGGCACCTGGCACTCGGTGGGGCGGATGTATGCCGAGCCGTTCCGCGAGGTGTGGACGCAGCTGGGCCGCGCGCCGAGCCCGGTGCCGGTCATGATGCAAGGATCGCGGCGGCGCTTTCTGATACTAGGCCTCGCCACGGCGGGGTGCGCGCTGTCGCTCCGCCGCTCCGCGGGCGCCGGCACCCCTCCGGCGAGCGTCTTTCTCGAGGACCTGACATGGACCGAGGTCCGCGATGCCGTCGCATCCGGCATGACCGTCGCTCTCGTGCCGACCGGCGGCACCGAGCAGAACGGGCCGCACATGGCGCTTGGCAAGCACAATGCCATCGTGCACGAGGCGGCGGGCGAAATCGCGCGCCGGCTCGGCAATGCGCTCGTGGCCCCCGTGATCGCGTACGTGCCCGAAGGACGGCTCGATCCGCCCGAGGGGCACCTGCGATTCCCCGGAACCCTCGGGGTCAGCGACGCCACCTTCTCGGCCGAGCTCGGCGACGCGGCCAGCAGCCTGGCGCTCGCCGGCTTCACCTTGATCTGCTTCGTGGGAGACCATGGCGGAAGCCAGCCCGTCCAGGCGGAAATCGCCCAGCGTCTTACCGCAGCCTGGCGTGCCCGCGGCGTGCGCGTGGCCAATCTCGGGCGCTATTACGCGGCCAACGGCCAGGAGGACTGGCTCAAGGCCCACGGCTTCACGGCCAGCGAGATCGGGACCCATGCCGGCCTCCTCGACACCGCCGAGATGCTGGCGGTCGAGCCCGCCGGCGTCCGCGCGGGCCTTCTGTCGCCGCGAACCTGGCCGCCCAGTGCTTCCAAGGGCGGCACAACCGGGGCCGCCGGCGATCCGTCCCGGGCCACGCCCGAGATCGGCCAGGCCCTGATGGAGCTCAAGATCGCCGCTGGCGTGACCGAAACTCGGGAACTTCTGGCGAACATGGCGAAGGTAAGAGGGTAAGAGGGTAGGTAGCGAATCCGCCGGTTTTCCGGCACACTGCCGGGGATGTCGGCGCGCACGACCCCCAAGAAGCCGGAACCGATCGATCGCCGGGCGGCCCTGGCGAAGTTCGACATCCTGCGCGGCCTCAGCCCGTCCGAGCTCGAGGCCCTGGCCACCCAGTGCTCCTGGCGGGCCTATGAGAAGGGCCGCGAGGTCATCGAGCAGGAGGGCGGCAGCAAGGACGTCTATTTCGTCGCCTCCGGCCGGGTTCGCATCACGATCTATGCGGCGAGCGGGCGCGAGGTCGCGTTCCGCGACCTTCCGCCCGGTGCGAGCTTCGGCGAGCTTTCGGCGGTCGACGGGTTGTCGCGCTCCACCAGCGTCATCGCCCTCGAGGATAGCTGGCTTGCCTCGCTGTCGCGCGATCAGTACTGGACCCTCCTGCGCACCAAGCCCGCGGTCGTCGAAAACGTGGTCAAGGGCCTGGTGGCGCTGGTCCGCAATCTCACCGAACGGGTCGTCGACTACAGCACGCTGGGTGTGCGCAACCGCATCCAGGCGGAGCTGGTCCGCATGGCGCGCGAGACCAAGCCGCAGGCAAACCGCTGCGTGATCTCGCCGGCCCCCAAGCATGTCGACATCGCGAACCGCGTGAGCACGAACCGCGAGGAGGTGGCGCGCGAGTTCGGGCATCTGACGCGCGAGAAAATCATCCAACGCGGCCGCGGCGAGCTCGTGGTCCTCGATCTCAAGCGTCTGATGAACATGGTCGAGAGGGTCCGCGAGGACTAGGGTTGCGTCCCACCGGCGTGGGCCGGCCCGGCTTTGACGCAAGTCGCCGGTCTGCTATGACAGTCTCCCGCTCGGAGGAGACCGTTCCGCGATGCCGAACACGCCGCAGCCCGTCCGGCTGCATACGCTTTTGGCGGATTACCCGAACACGCTCGCCCTGAAGAAGGGAGACGTCCGCTCGCCTCTGGTCGCCTTTGACTTCGCCGATATAAAGGTCGCCAACCAGGGCTTCAAGCCGATGGTGCGCGACCAGAAATTCGACGCGGGCGAGCTCGCGATCGTCACCTATCTGCAGGCGAAGCTGTACGGGAAGCCGTACGTCCTGCTGCCGGCCGTGGTCATGGGGCGCGGGCAGCATCACACGATCGCCTACAACGCCGAACGCGGCGCGCTGCGTCCCTCGGACCTCCCGGGCCGGCGGGTCGGCGTGCGCGCCTATTCGCAGACAACCGGCGTGTGGCTGCGTGGGATCCTGCAGAACGACTATGGCGTCGACATCGGTCGCGTGACCTGGGTGACGTTCGAGGATCCGCATCTGGCCGAGTTCAAGGATCCGGCGAACGTCGAACGCCAGCCGGCCGGCAAGGTCATGCTCGACATGCTGTTGGCGGGCGAGATCGACGCCGCGATCGTCGGCGACAAGCTGCCCGATGATCCGCGCGTCAAATATCTGATCCCCGACCCGCACGCGGCCGCCCAGGCCTGGGCGAAGAAGCGCGGCTTCTCGCCGGTCAACCACTTCTTCGTGGTGCACGAGAAGGTCGCCAAATCGCGGCCGGACGTGCTGAAGGAAATCTTCCGGCTGCTCGGCGAAAGCAAGAAGGCGGCGGGAGCGCCCGGCGACCCCGACCCGCTGCCGCTGGGCCTCGCCGCGGTGCGCAACGCGCTCGAGTTGATCATCGAGTACGCGACGCAGCAGCGCCTCATCCCGCGCCGCTTTTCGGTGGACGAGCTCTTCGACGATACGACGCGCGCGCTCGGCACCTGATCCTTTCCATTTGCGATGCCTTTCAACGGAGATCCGCTATGATCATCGACTGCCACGGCCATTACACGACGTCGCCGAAGGAGCTGCAGGCCTATCGCGACGCCCAGATCGCCGGCCTCAAGGACAAGTCCTACAAGCCGGCCAAGGCCAAGCTCAGCATCAGCGACGAGCAGATCCGCGCCAGCGTCGAGGGCGCGCAGCTCAAGCAGCAGCGCGAGCGCGGCACGGACCTCACGATCTTCTCGCCGCGCGCCGCCGGCATGGGCCATCACATCGGCGATGCGACGGTGAGCCAGTACTGGGCGGAGATCTGCAACGATCTCGTAAAGCGCGTCTGCGACCAGTTCCCCGAAAATTTCGTCGGCGTGTGCCAGCTGCCGCAGTCGCCGGGCGTCGACCCGCGCAACTGCGTGGCCGAGCTCGAGCGCTGCGTCAAGGAGCTGAACTTCATCGGCTGCAACCTCAATCCCGACCCGTCCGGCGGCTACTGGAAAGAGCCGCCGCTCAACGACCGTTGGTGGTATCCGGTCTACGAGAAGATGGTGGAGCTCGACGTGCCCGCGATGGTGCATGTCAGCAACTCGTGCAATCCCGCCGTCCACTACACCGGCGCGCACTACATCAACGGTGACACCACCGCCTTCATGCAGTTCATCACCCATGGTGATCAGCTGTTCAAGGACTTCCCGACCTTGAAGTTCATCATCCCGCACGGCGGCGGCGCGGCACCGTACCACTGGGGCCGCTATCGTGGTCTGGCGCTGGACCTGAAGAAGCCTCTGGTGAAGGACTATCTGCTCAAGAACGTCTTCTTCGATACCTGCGTCTACCACCAGCCCGGCATCGACCTGCTCACCAAGGTCATCCCGGCGGACAACATCCTGTTCGCCTCCGAGATGGTGGGTGCCGTCAAGGGCGTGGATCCGGAGACCGGGTTCAATTTCGACGACACCAAGCGCTACATCGACGCGGCTCCGATCAGTGCCGCAGACAAGAAGAAGATCTACGAAGACAATGCGTTCAAGGTGTTTCCGCGCCTGAAGGCGGCGCTCGCCAAGAACAAGAAGAAGTGATCGCGCTTTTTTGCGGTTGCGGCCCGGCCGAACCTTGAACGCGCGACGCGTCGTTCCGAGATAAGCGGCAGCACCCGGTCGATTCGGGGTCTCGCTCTCGCTTATTCAGGAACGACGCATGCCGCTCGACGCGCTTCCAGGCCTCGGGCCGGTGCATCTTCGCCCCATTCGGGTGGATGATGGCCCGGCGCTCGTCCGATATTTCGAGAAGCTGACGCAAGAAGACGTCCGGCTCCGCTTCTTTGCACCCTTACGCGCCCTCACGACCCGCCAGCTCAAGCGCTTCACCGAACTCGATAGCCGGCGCGAGACCGCACTCGTGCTCGAGGCGCCGGAAGAGGGCCGCCAAGAGATCCTGTCCGTGGCGCGCCTGGCGGTACCGCCAGGAGAAAATGGGCGCGCCGAGTTCGCCATCTCGGTGCGCAGCGATCTCAAGGGCCGCGGCATCGGCCGCTTCATGCTGCAACACCTGCTCGATCAGGCGGCCACGCGTGGCTTCAGCGAGATCTTCGGCGACATCCTCGAGGAGAACGAGGCGATGCTGGCTCTCAGCCGTGAGCTCGGATTCACGTTGGCGCCCGTCGTCGAGAACGCCGCCATCATCCGGGCGACCCGCGCCCTGTGATCTCACCTGGAGCTTGCCAGCCTCCCTGAAACGCCGGATTGTAAGGCGTCGTTCGAGGGAGGAATGCGGTGAACAAAGCCATTGTCACGGGCCTGTTGCTCGGGCTCCTCGTCGTCGTGCCGGTTGAGGCGCCCGTTCAAGCCGAAGAAGGCCCTATCGCCCGCGTTCCGGCGGTGCAGGAATCGAACCCGGATCCGATCGTGCAGGAGATGTTCGCCAGCGCGAAGGCGCGCGGCGGGCAGATCATCAACTTGAGCCTCATCCGCGCCAACGCGCCCAAGCTCGCCAAGCCGGGCTCGGGTGTCGCGTACGCCATCCGCTACGACACGAAGACGCCGCGGCGGCTGATCGAGCTCGCCATCCTGCGCACGGCCGAGCTCTACGACGGCGTCTACGAGATCAACCAGCACCGGCCCATGATGCGCGCGTGCAACTATACGCCGGAGCAGATCGACGCCGTGGCGCACTGGCAAGACAGTTCGCTTTTCGACGAAAAGCAGCGGGCGCTGCTGGCCTACGTGGACCAGGCGGCGCGCGGCGACGTGGACGACCCCACGTTCGCCGCGTTCGCGACGTTCTTCGATACTCAGGAGATCGTCGAGATCACCATCACCGTCGACAACTACGTCGGCACGGCGTTGTTCACGCGGGCGCTGCGCATCCAGGTCGAGACCGACGGCCGCGAGACCTCGATCGGGAAATGCTAGGTCCGCGCATGGAGTTCGGGATCTTCGACCACGTCGACCGGCATGACGGCCCTCTCGGCGCCTATTACGAGGCGCGCCTCAAGCTGGTGGAGGCTTACGACCGCGCAGGCTTCCACGCCTATCATGTCGCCGAGCATCACGCGACGCCGCTCGGCATGGCGCCGTCGCCATCCGTTTTTCTAGCGGCGGTCGCCCAGCGCACGAAGCGCCTGCGCATCGGCACGCTGGTCTACGCATTGCCGCTCTACCATCCGCTGCGCATGATCGAGGAGATCTGCATGCTCGATCAGATGAGCGGTGGGCGGGTCGACATCGGCTTCGGTCGTGGCGCGTCGCCTATAGAGTTGGCGTATTTCGGCCAGAAGCCGGAGGACGCACAACGCGTCTATGCCGAAGCGCTGGAGCTGATCATCCAGGGGCTCACGAGCAAGACCTTGAATTTTCGCGGCGAGACCTATCGGTTCGAGAACGTGCCGATGGAGCTCGAGCCGCTGCAGAAGCCGCACCCGCCGATCTGGTATGGGGTGCACGTTCCCGACAGCGCGGCGCGTGCGGCGCGCAAGGGCCTGCACGCGGTGAGCCTCGATCCGGTGCCCGAGACACGCGCCTCGTTCGACCGCTATCGGTCCGTGTGGCGCGAGACGTGGGGAGACGCACCGCTGCCGCACATGGGCATCGGCCGGTTCATCGTCGTCGCCGATACCGACGCGGCTGCCCTCGAGGCGGCCCGGCGGGCCTATCTCGTGTGGCACCGCAGCTTTACGCATCTGTTCCGGCTGCACGGGCGTATGCCGCAGCACCCGCGGCCGGCCGATTTCGACGGCGTGATGGAATCGGGTCAGGGCATCGCCGGATCGCCCGCGACGGTGCGGGATGCCCTCAAGGCGCAAGTCGAGGGCACGGGCGCCAACTACATCGTGGGCCAGTTCGCGTTCGGAGACCTGAGCCTCGACGAATGCCTGCGCTCGGTCGGGTTGTTCGCGGCGGAGGTTATGCCGGCGTTGCGCGGCTGAGCGCTGCTAGCGGCCCAGGGCGAGCGCCGGGTGGGCTTCGGCCGAGCGTGCTGCCCGCAGCAGTACGAAGAACAGCGCCGCGGCCGCGACCATCGCCGCATACTGCAGCGGCAGATTCGGGACGGCCATGGCCACGCCGAGGACGACGAATACGAGGCGGTAGGGGAGCGCCATCGGTTGTCGGCGGACATAGCCGTGCAGGACGACAGCCGAGACCAGCACCAGCGCGGCACCAAGCGCCGTGTCGGAGACGATGTTCACCGCCGTGCCCTGCATCAGCATGCCGGGGTTGAACAGGAAAAAGAACGGCAGCACGAATCCGCCGACCGCCAGCTTGCAGGCGTACGGCGCTAGCTTGAAGGGATTCGCACCGGCGATCGACGCAGCGGCGAATGCCGCGACCGCAACGGGCGGGGTGATCGCCGACATGCAGGAATAGAACAGCATGAACATGTGCACGGGCATGGTCGCCAGACCGAACTTACCGATGAACACGGGCGCCAGAAGCGCCACGCCCATGATGTAGACGCCGGTCGTCGGCATACCCATGCCGAGCAGCACGAGGACCATGGCAGCGAGGATCAGCGAGGGCAGCAACAGGCCGCCCGACAGGCTGAAAAGCAGCAGGGTGAACTTGTCGTCGAGGCCGGTCAGCTCGATGCAGCCGATGATGATTCCGGCGGCGGCCACCGCCGCGGTCAAGGGGACCATGCTGTGGCAGGTGTCGACGCAGGCCTGGGTGAAGCGCCGCGGTCCGATCTTGCCGTCGCGCGAAAACCAGCTGGCGACGATGACCGAGACCGCCGAGCCGGCCGCCACGTACGCGGCGGAGAACCCCGCGATCAACAGCCAGATCAGGACCACGATCGGCACGACGCTCGGCCAGTTACGCCTCAGCGCGACCTTGAGGCCGACGATCTGCTCCTCCGGCACGCGGCCCAAGTCGAGACGCACCGCCTCGAAATGGACGAGCGCGTAGATGCCGAGATAATAGCCGAGGGCCGGCAGTGCTGCATATTCGCAGATCTTCGCGTAGGGAATGCCGGTGAAGTTCGCCATGATGAACGCCACGGCCCCCATCACCGGCGGTAGCATCGAGCCGCCGGTGGACGCGGCGGCCTCGATCGCGCCCGCGCGCTCGGCTGGAATGCCGATGCGTTTCATGATCGGGATGCTGACCGGCCCCGTGGTCGCAACATCGGCCACCGGGCTGCCAGAGATCGACCCGTACAGGCCGCTCGAGACGACGCAGGCCTTCGCGGGCCCACCCACGTACCGTCCGGTCAGCGCCGCCGCCACGTCGAAGAACAGCTGACCGCCCCCGCTGGTCACGTAGAAGTTCCCGAACATCACGAACAGAAAGGCATAGCTGGCCGCGACGTAAAGCGGGGTGCCGAACACGCCGTCCGTGCCGATCACCTGCATCTCGAGGAAATAGTCATAGCTCAGCGCGGGGTGCCGGAAGCTGCCGGCCAGATACGGGCCGAAGGCGACGTAGGCCAGGAGAATGAACAGGATCGAGGTCAGCCCGATTCCGACCGAGCGGCGGCACAGCTCGATGCCCAGCAAGAGGAGGGCGGTCCCGGCCGCGATATCGCCGGCGGTCGGTTCGGAGAATCCCGTCATCCAATCGGCGTAGCGCGGCTCGTTTACGGCGAACCAGATGGCGCAGGCGATCGAGATCAGCGCCAGCGCGTAGTCCAGGACCGTCAGCCGGTCGTGTCGGATGCTCGCGGTGGTGGTCACGAACGCGATCGGCAGCAGCAGGATCAGGAACAACGAGACCTGCAGGTGCTGCGTGGTCACGCCGAACAGCGCGAGATATGTGATCAGGAACGCGGCAACGATCGAGAACACCGCGACGACGCCCGCGAGCCACCCCCGCGGGCGCACGCGCCGCGTTTCTCCGATCAGCTCCAGAATTCGGCCCGCCGACCTGCCGGCGGCCGGATGGCCGCTGTCAATCGCGTCCTTCATGTCTGGAGCGCCGTTATTTCAGGACCCCTGCCTCGCGATAGAACCGCGCGGCGCCCGGGTGGTAAGGGAGCCCCGTCGGGTTGCGCTCGGCCGCCTGGGCAGAGAACTGCGCCAGCGACGGATGGATGGCACGCATGCGGTCCTGGTGGGTCACCATCGCCTTGACGAGCTTGTAGATGGTTTCCTCCGATACGTGCGACCCGGCGAGCAGTGCGTTCCACTCGGTGTACGTCGTCTCGTCTTTGGTGACGAATGGATACACGTCCTTCTTGATCGGGATGACGTCGAAATGCCAGCGGTCTGCCGCCTGCTTCATCTTGGCGGGATCGCCATCGATCCATGCAAGCGCCCGGCTGCGCGCGATGTCCGTCAGCTCCGCAGTCGGCACGAAGCCGCCATTGATGAGCACGTCGATCTTGCCGTCACGCAGCGCTTCGAGCGTCGTGTTGAGATTGCCGCGGACCACCGTCTGGCCCTTCGTCACCTCGGCCTCCTTGATCCCGTAAACGTCGAAGACGGTCTGGTACATGCTCACCGTCGACTGCAAGGTCGCCGGCTGGTTCACCCCCAATCGCATCAGGGGCTTCTTCGCGGCGATGTCGCTGTAGGATTTGACGCCGTTGCGGTCGGCCCAGTCCTTGGTCATGACGCTGTGCAGCGTCAGTCCGTCGTGCATCAGGGCCACGAAGCTGAACTTGCCCTTCAGTGGCTGCTTGAACGGCGCATGACCCTCGAGCGCGTACTCGATCTCGGGGGCGCTCGCGGTGAAGACGATGTCCGACTGACCCGTCGCGATGTTCTGAAGGCCGCCGGCCGGCGCTCCCGGCTTGTAGGTCGCGTTGGACCCCGGATAGGTCTCGCGGACGATGCCGTTGATGGCCTCGATCATCACCTTGAAGTAGCCGCTGGCCGAGGCTCCATCGACGGTGTAGTTGATGGGCTTGGTGTCGTCAAAACCCGCTTTGGCCGTTACCGGCACGGCAAAAACGAATGCGGCAGCCGCGCAGGCCAGGGCCCGCGCTGTCTTGCTTATCGTCATGAGGATCCTCCCTGCTGCGATCATGCCACAGCCGCGCATAGCCCGGCCAGGGAACGAAAGTCCTGGTTTAAGCGGCGGCGATCGAGGCCGGCGTCGGCTGCTTGTAGTCCTTGAGCCGCGGCAGGACTTCCTTGGCGAACAGGGTGAGATTGTCCACCGTGTCGGCGTGCGACAGGAACCCTGCCTGGCCCATCATCAGCAGATTGCCCATGCCGCCCACCCATTCGCAGAAATCGATGAGCTGCTTGTAGACCTGGTCGGGCGTGCCGGCGAACATGATCGCCGCATCGATCAGGTCCTGGACGCTGCCGGTGCGCATATCGACCGCCCGGCCGTCCTTGGTGAAGGTGCGGGCGGGCGGCTTGCCGGCCTTGAGCAGCTTCGCGTTATCGTCGGCCGACAGGAAGCCCGGCGGATTGCGGAACGGCGGGTGGACGATGCTCGAGGTGCGCACGTAGCCCGCCACGTGCTCGGCGCGCCGGCGGGCCTCCGCTTCGGTCGAGGCGACGGCGACCAGCCCGAGATAGGCGAAGCGGTCGGGGCCCGGCATCGGCCGGCCCTTGCTCACGTAGCCCTGCCGGTACGCATCATACAGGCCCTTGGTCGCGTATCCGCTGCCGAGCGTGGCCATGACATAGCCGTACTCGCCGAGGCGCCGGGCCTGCGATGTGCTGCCCGTCGTCACCCACACCGGCGGGTGCGGCTCCTGGTAGGGCCGCGGCCACACGTTGACGTGACGGTAATGGAAGTGCTCCCCCTCCCAGTTGAACGGACCGTCGTGGCTGGTCATCGCCTTGAGGATGAAGTCGTGCGCCTCCCAGAAGCGGTCCATCAGGAACACCGGATTGGTGTTCGCCACAGGAATTTCGTACGGCACGCCCTTGACGAATCCCATCTCCAGGCGGCCGCGCGAGATCACGTCGATCGTCGACAGCTCCTCCACGCAGCGCAGCGGGTCCGGACGGTGCCCGATCGGATATCCCAGCACGAGCAGCCGCGCGCGCTTGGTCTCCCGCGCCAGGATCGACAAGGTGATGACGCAGGCGGACGACGTGCAGGTCGCGGTCTGATGGTGCTCGTTCACCATGATGTCGAGGCCGAGCTCGTCGGCGAGCGCCCACTCGTCGTACCAGCGGTGATAGTTATCGGCGGCGATCTTGGGATCGCATTTGCGGTTCGGGAGGTTCACGCGCAGCGACCCGTCATGGTCGTTCCACGCCGGGGCATAGGCCTGCTCGGTGAAATGAAAAACCTTCATGCGAGAGCTCCTAGTTGCTTCCGCCGACGAACCCGAGGACCTTCTGCGCGAACGCGTCCGGCTGTTCGATATGCGGGAAGTGCCCGCAACGCTCGATCGGCTCGAATCGGGCGCCCGGGATCGCCGCCGCGTAGGCGCGGCCGTACTCGGGCGCCGTGAGGCGGTCCTTGTCGCCCCACAGCACGAGTGTCGGGATGCGGATGCGGTGCAGCCGGCCCCTGAGCTTGGGATCGTGCATGTAAGGCGACCAGGCATAGCGGGCGGTGGCCTCGCGGTTGCGCGCCACGATCTTAAGCTCGGCTTCGGGCCTTGCGGTGTAGTCGACCTTGCCGATGGCCGGGTCAGCGTAGGCGACGTCCAGGTACTGGCTCTCGGTCATGGCGAAGATGTCGGGGATATCGCGTGTCTCGCGATCGCCCACCTTGATGCCGACGGCGTCGGCCAGCACCAGGTGGGAGAGCCGCGCGGTCGACTTGATGGCGATCTCCGCCGCGATCCACGCGCCGAACGACACGCCGACGAGCGCTGCGTCGCGCAGATCGAGCGAATCGAGCAGGTCGAGATAGAAATAGGCCAGGTCGTCGACCGTGGTCTGTGACTTCGCGACGTCCGAGCGTCCGAAGCCTGGATGCGAGGGCGCGATGAGCCGCGCGCCCGATGACAGGCGTTCCACGACGGGCGCTGCCGGATCGAGTCCGAGTTCCGGATGGAGGAACAGGAGCGGCTTGCCGTTGCCTCGGCTCAGGATTTCGATCTGGAGCCCGTTGATCGCGTGCATCGCAGGCGGGCTACCGGCAGTGGACATCAGGCGCTTCCCGTATTTTTCAAACTTATAACACCCCGACTATACGCCGAGGTCCAGCGCCGGAGCGAGACCGCCTATGCGCGCGGAGCGCGGCTCCGCTGATCCCTCTCTCGCTGTCCAGCGGCCGTGTGCTAAACATCTTCTCGGGAGGAAACATGCGAAACGTGCCGTTCGGCCGGTTTTCGATTTCGAAGATCGCCGAGTTCGAAAACGTGCTGTATGCGCCGCAGACGCTCTATCCCGACGCGACCGAGGCGGCGCTGCGGGCGGCGGGCGGGCGTCTCGGGCCCAAGCTGGTCGATCCCGCCACGCTCAGCCTCGTCATGAGCTTCAATTGTTATGTCGTGCGCACGGGCCGGCATACGATCCTGGTCGACTCGTGCATCGGCAACGACAAGGACCGTCCGAGCCGTCCGACCTGGCACCGGCGCCAAGGACCGTTCCTCGACACGCTGAAAAGTCTCGGCGTGACACCCGAGAGCGTCGATTACGTGCTGTGCACGCATCTCCATGCCGATCATGTCGGCTGGAATACGCGGCTCGTCAACGGCGCCTGGGTGCCAACGTTCCCGAACGCGCAGTATCTGATCGCCGAGACCGAGTATCGCCACTGGCGTGCGCTCCATGACAGCCGTCCGGCGGAGCCGGTGCTGTTCGGCTCCTTTGCCGACAGCGTGCTGCCGGTCATAGACAGTGGGCAGGCGGTGATGGTGCCGATGGACCACGAGGTCACCGCAGGAATTCACCTGGAAGGTGCGCCCGGTCATACGCCGGGAAACCTCGTGATCCACGTCGAGGACGGCGGTGCGAAGGCCGTCCTGAGCGGCGATCTGATGCACCATCCGATCCAGGTTCTGCATCCGGAGTGGTCGACGAATTTTTGCGTCGACCCCGCGGGTTCGCGACGCTCGCGCATCGACTTCGTCCGCCGTCACGCCGACACCGGGGCGCGTGTCCTGACCGGTCATTTCCCGGCGCCGACAGCCGGGCAGATCCATCGCGACGGCAGTGGGTACGTGTTCACGTTCGATCATGCGGCATAGGCGACACCCATGACTGGCTTCGTCCTCGTCCACGGCGCATGGCATGGCGGCTGGTGCTGGGGCCGCGTGGCCAGGCTGTTGCGCCAGAACGGACACACGGTCCATGCACCGACCCTGACCGGCGTCGGCGAACGGGCGCATCTCCTGCACCGCGGCGTCAATCTCGACACGCACGTGGAAGACGTCGTCCGCGTCTTCGAAGCCGAAGAGCTGTCGGACGCCGTCCTATGCGGCCACTCCTACGGCGGCATGGTGATCACGGGCGTCGCGGACCGCATTCCGGACCGTATTCGCAGCCTCGTGTATCTCGACGCCTTCGTTCCGGCCGACGGGCAATGCACGCTCGATTTCCAGCCGCCCGACCGCGCCGCGTTCTTCCGCGCCGAGGCGGCGGGCAAAGGCGGGGGCTGGCTGATCCCGCCCGTGCCGGCGGCACGGTTCAAGGTCAACGAGGCTGACCAGGCGTGGGTGGACCGGCGCTGCGTGCCGCATCCGCTGGCCTGTTTCGAGCAAAAGCTGCGCCTCACAGGTGCCTTCGCCCGCGTGGCCAGGCGCAGCTATATCAAGGCCGGTGCCTACGTCCCGTCGCCGTTCGACGCCGTCTTCGAGCGGCTCAAAGGCGATCCGGGCTGGAAGGTCCACAGCGTGCCGTGCGGCCACGACGTGATGGTCGACCGGCCGGAGGAGCTGGCCGAATTATTGGTGCAATGCGCGTGAGGATGGGTGTGCGGCATCGGCTTGTTGCGGCGCTCGTCGCGGTCATCGTCTTCGCGGCCGGCGCCGCAGGTGCGGAGGATTATCCCGCGCGGCCGATCCGCGTGGTCGTCAATTTCGCAGCCGGCGGTACGACGGACATCCTCGCGCGCTGGATCGCCCGGGGTTTCAGCGAGAACACCGGCCATACGATCGTGGTCGAGAACCGGGGCGGAGCCGGCGGCAATGTCGGGGCCGAAGCCGTCGCGAGGTCGGCCCCCGACGGCTACACGCTCGTGATGGTCTCCTCGGGCACGATCGTCATCAATCCGTGGCTCTACACGAAGATGTCCTACGATCCGCTGACGGAGCTGGTCGGCGTGTTCAATGTCGGCAACGCGCCGCAGTTCCTGATGATGTCGGCCACGGTTCCGGCCAAGACTCTCCAGGAGTTCATCGCCCTCGCGAAGAAGGACCCGGGCAAGTTCAACTACGCGTCGCCCGGTGCCGGCACGACGCCGCATCTGGCCATGATCCTGTTCGAGCGAGTGGCCGGGGTGAAGCTCGTGCACATTCCCTACCGCGGCGTCGGCGCCACGGTGCCCGATCTCGTGTCGGGACGCGTACAGCTTCTCTCGACGTCCATTCCGCCCGTGGCGGCCCAGGTCGCGGCGGGCGAGGTGATACCGCTCTGCCTGGGTGCGCCCAAGCGGCTGCCCGCCGCACCCGCCATCCCGACAGCCGCGGAAGCGGGGTTGCCCGGTTATGAAATGACGACGTGGTTCGGATTCCTGGCCCCGACCGGAACAGATCCGGCGCGCATCGCCTATCTCAACGCCGAATTCCAGAAGGTTCTCGACCGGCCCGAGACGCAAAAGCGCCTCGAGACGCTCGGCGTCATTCCCAATGGCGGCTCGCCGGCGCAGTTCCAGGCCATGATCAAAGAGGATGCCAAATACTGGAAGCCGATCGTGGAAGCTTCCGGCGTCAAGGAGGAGTAAGAGCTATGCATCATCGTCTTGCCGCGGCACTCGTCGGGCTCGCCGTGCTCGTCGCGGCACCGGCATCCGCCGAGAACTATCCCGACCGGCCGATCCGCGTGATCGTCAACGCCGCGGCGGGCGGCACCACCGACATCCTCGCGCGCTGGATCGCCCAGGGCTTCGGCGAGAACACCGGCCACACGATCATCGTCGAAAACCGCGGCGGGGCGGGGGGCAATGTCGGCGGCGAGGCGGTCGCCAAGTCGGCACCCGACGGCTACACGTTGGCGATGGTCTCGTCGGGCGGCATCGTGATCAATCCATGGCTCTATAAGACGATGCCCTACGACCCGCTGAAGGAGCTGACGGGAGTCTTCAATGTCGGCAACGCGCCGCAGTTCCTGATGATGTCGGCCACGGTTCCGGCGAAGACGTTGCAGGAGTTCCTGGCCCTCGCCAGAAAGGAGCCGGGCAAGTTCAACTATGCGTCCGCCGGCGCGGGCAGCACCACCCATCTCGCCATGGTGCAGTTCGAGCAGGTCGCGGGCGTGAAGCTCGTCCACATCCCCTACCGGGGCATGGGGGCCGCAGTGCCCGACCTGGTCTCGGGGCGGGTCCAGCTCATGTCGATTTCAATTCCGCCGGTTGCCGCCCAGGTCGCGGCGGGCCAAGTCATACCGTTGTGCCTCGGTGCTCCCAAGCGGTTGGCGGCTGCCCCCGATGTCCCGACCGCCGCCGAGGCCGGGTTGCCGGGCTACAACATGACCACGTGGTTCGGGTTCCTGGCGCCCAGTGCGACGGACAAGGCGCGGATCAACTATCTGAACGCCGAGTTCCAGAAGGTGCTCGACCGGCCGGAGACCCAGAAGCGCTTCGAAGGGCTCGGGGTGATCGCCAATGGCGGCAGTGCTGCGGAGTTCGAGGCGACCATCCAAGAGGACGCCAAGACCTATAAGCCGATTGTCGCTGCGGCGGGGGTGACGGTGGAGTGACCCCCGTCAGGGGATGCCCGCGAGGCCGTTTTCGCCGACGATAAACTCGAACGTGTAGGGCGTTCCGCCATACGTGGTCGAGCGCGGCAATTCGGTCTGCGAATACTGTTCCGCCGAATTCTGCCGCCGGGGCAAGTTGGGCGCGACGCCGGTGCCATCCAGCGCGAACAGCTGGCTTGCGAACGGGCCGGTCGCGTCGAAGCGCTCAGAGGGAAAGCGCCAGGCGTTGAAATGGAACTGCCCGTTCACGCACGCGCTGACGATCCAGTAGAAATCATAGGATTCGAGGCGCAATCCTTTGGGAGCGGGCTGGCCGAAGCCGCTGGCGTCGATCGCACCCACCACCGCTTTGTACTGGTCGGGGGTCAGCCGCACCTGGCCTGACCGGCCGCCGGACGGCGAGACGACGTCGTTCAGGGTGAAGTTCGACACGTTGAAGCCGTAGCTGCCGCCGAACACCTGCGTGAACAGAACCGCACTGCCGTCCTTGAGCGCGCTCTCGCGTAGGTCGTAGGCGCGCACCTGCTCGTCCCAGTTGGCGTTGTAGATGAGCCGGTACTGATCGAGCGCGCCCGGCTTGCAGCTGTCGCGCACGCTGTTGCCGGCGGCGTAGCGGAACCAGTTGAGCTTGCGGCTGATGGGATTCGAGATGTCGCTCGAGCAGCCCGCGAGACCGCAGACGAGGACGGCGATCAGACAATTGCGAACGCGATGCAAATTCATGCTGCCCCCGGGCCCATGATGACGTGCACCGGATAACGACCCGGTAGGATGACTTAATCCCGGGCGCGTCCTATTGCTAGCCTTGTCGGGCTGGTCAGTCCCGCCGCGCCTCGAACCGCGAGGCCCGCGGCAGCCGGATGATGAACTTGGAGCCGGCGCCCGGCCGCGTTTCGAGGTCGACGGATCCACCCCACGCGGTCACGATGCCATAGACGACCGACAGGCCGAGCCCCGATCCGCCGCTGGCCCCTTTGGTCGTAAAGAAAGGCTCGAACACCCGGGCCCGCACCGCCTCGGTCATGCCGGGCCCGTTATCCGCGACGGTCAGCGTGATCGTGTCGCCGCCGTCGGTCTTCGCGACGCCGACCACGACGTACTGCGCGCCGCCCGCGAGGGGCGGAAACGCCTCGTTCGCGTTCTTCAGCAGATTGTTCAGGATCTGAACGAGGCCGAGGTCATCGAAGCGGCAAAAGGACTCCGGCGTCAGCTCGAGCCGAAGCTCGCGGCCGTTCGCGAGCAGCGGCCGGAGCTTTGCCGCGGCGTCGCGGATCGCAGCACTGACGTCGCCGATGCGCGTCGGCCGCTGCGTCGAGCCGCAGAACGTCAGGAAATCGGCGCCGATGGCGGCCGCTAGCTTGGCCGACGAGGAAATCGTCTCGAAATACTGCCGGTAACGCGCGGCGGCATTGGCATCGGAACACGCGATGTCGCGTCCCATGTCGCTCAGGGTGGCAATGGGCTGCAGGAGATTGTTGAACTCGTGGGCCACGCCACCGGACATCCGGGCGAGCGCATCGAGCTTCGAGGTCTGCGCTTCGAGCTCGGAGCGCCGGCGGTCCGCGAGCTCGCTCAGCGTCGTCAGGTTCCCGGAGCGCAGTTCGTCCAGGATCTTTCCGAGCGCCCGGATCTCGTCCACGCGGCCCACGGCATCGAGGTCGAGCGGCACCACTTCCTTGAGCGGCTTGGTCGCGAGGTCCTGCGCGTGCCGGGCCAGGATCTGCACCGGACGGCCGACCCGGACCTGGAGAAGCCAGATGATCCACACCGATCCCGCGGCCGCGATCGCGGCCATGGTCAGTCCGATCCCGATCGCGGCGTCGGCCAGCGGCCGTTCGATCATCCCCGGATTTGTCTCGACATAGATGCGGCCGATCTCCTTGGGAGTCCCTTGAACGTCGTACACCAGGGGTTCTTCGAACCGTCGCGCCCGTCCGACCGGGGTTCCGCGCTCGATCCGGTCGAACGCATCCGCCTCGAACCCGGCGCGCGTGACGCGGGGATCGGTTAACAGGCCCTGAACGATCAGCTCGGCGGCCGGACGGTCGACGGTCCATGCCGCACTTGCGGCCGCTTGTCGGACCGACGCCAGGGCATGACGCATGTCGCCCTCGAGCCGCGCGGTCGCCTGGTTCAAGTAGATCAGCGCGATCGTCACGCCGGCGATCACCGAGACCGCGATCGTGCCCAGGGCCGCCGGTGCAGCCACGGCGCGCTGCAACGTCAAGCCTTTGGTCAAGCCCGCGCCGGCCATCGTCCGCTCATCCTCTTTTTGCAGGTTGCTGTGCCAGCCAGCTGCGCCAGGACTCGAAGCCGGACCGAAGGATCCGCTGAACCTCTCCGGTGCGGAGCAGATCGGCGAGCGCCGCGTCGATGTCGGCGAGCCGGCCAATGCAGCCGCTCTTCTTCGCCAGCCCGATGAAGTTGTCGCTCGCCGTGACGTAGGGCTCTAGGGCTGTGAACTCCTGCTCCTCCTTGGCGCGGATCAGGTAGGCCAGTCCCGGATAGTAGCCGGTGACGAAATATTCGATGCGGTCCTTGGCCAGCATGGCGAACCCGGACTCGAGCCGCGGGGCCTGCTCGATCGTGAGATGCTGGCCCAGGAACTCGTCGAACCCGCCGCCGAACTTGTTCGCAAGCGTGATGCCGCCGCGGTGGCCGACCAGGTCGTTCCATGTTGAGAAGACGATCGGGTGGTCCCGGCGCGCGAAGACGGCGATCGGGTTGACGAAGATCGGGGTGGCGGGAAAGGCGATGTAGTCGCGGCGCTCGGGCGTGTCCTTCATCTCGCTGATCAGGTCGATCTCGCCATTGTGTGCCGCCAGTAGCACGCGCGGGAACGGGCCGACATAGCGGATGTCGTAGGGCAGACCAAGGCGACGCGCCACGGCGGCTGCGATCTCGATGGTGGTGCCGCGCATCGTCTGACCGTCGAACCAGACCAATGGCGGATAGTCCGGGTC